>Ga0207640_10000008_pt1 | contig 290578 bp, 299 predicted proteins | sample KBSCornC42_FD_184300 | JGI IMG/M metagenome (GOLD analysis project Ga0207640, IMG submission 184300) | Corn rhizosphere microbial communities from Kellogg Biological Station, Michigan, USA - KBS Corn C4-2 (SPAdes) (version 2) | ecosystem: Host-associated > Plants > Roots > Rhizosphere > Soil ... | reverse complement strand
GATCGCGTTTTCGGCGTACGTCGGCAGCGTGCCCAGCGTCACGTCCGAGGTGAGGTTGCCGATGGCGCCGAGGATCGACGGATCGCCGGCGATGAACTGCGCGTTGGTGATGGAGATGGCGAGCGCGTCCTGATCGTCGTACGTGCGGATCGCGAACGTCCGCTCGAGCGGTCCCTGGTAGCGGTTGGTATAGTCGCAGGCCGCGCGCGCGCCGTTGACGATGCGCGATCCGAACGCGGCGTAGGGCCCCGACAGCGGGACGTTCGCGGCGAGGCCGACCTGTTGGACGAAGGGTTGGTATTGCGCGCGGGCGGGCGCGGCGGCCGCCGCACCGGCGAGCGCGACGCCCCCGGCGATGAAGTGGGATCTACGCATGGTACCTCAAGAACGCGAAGCCGGAGAGCGTCGTCGCTAGGAATAGGACTGAGAAGATCATATTCGCGATGAATATGCGTTCGTTGAGAACGAACACGTTCGGAGCGTTGCGGAAATCGAGTTCCTCGCGGATGACGAGGACCGCGCCGAAGAAGATGCCGGCGTAATACCAGATGCCGGTGCCGGCGAGATATCCCGCGAGCGCCAGGACGGCGAGCATGACGACGTGCAGGGCGATCGGCAGCATGCGCCCGGCACCGGCGCCGAAGCGTGCGGGCAGCGAAGCGATACCTTGCTCGGTATCGGTCGGAAGATCCATCAGCGCGTAGGCGATGTCGAAGCCCGCGACCCAGAGCGTGACGGCGAGGAAGAGCAAGGCCGCCGGCACGGAGACCGTTCCGGCGACGCCGATGTAGGCGCCGAGCGGCGCGAGCCCGTCGACGGCTCCGAGGACGAAATGCGTCGTCCAGGTGAAGCGCTTGCACAACGGATAGGCCAGCACGCCGACTGCGGCCAGCGGCATCAACTTCACGCAGAGCGGATTGAGCTGCCAGGCCGCGACCAAGAGGAGCGCCAACCCGAGGACGATCGCGACGAGCATGGACGATGGCGGAAGCGCGCCGGTCGCGAGCGCGCGGCGCGCGGTGCGGGGATTGGCCCTATCGATATCGCGATCGAGGTACCGGTTCGCCGCCATGCCCGCGGTCCGCGCGCCGAGCACGGCGAGCGTGATCCAGAGCAGCGACCACCACGACGGGATGCCGCGCGCCGCGAAGACGGCGCCCGTATACGCGAACGGCAACGCGAAGAACGTATGCTCGACGCGGATCTCCTTGAGGAAGATGCGGACGGCGTTCAACCTTGGCCGCTCCACCCGTCGGCGACGCCGGCGATGGTGTCGAGCCCGTATTCCTTCCAGCGTCTCGCGACGAGCGCGCGCGTCGGCTCGTCCATCACGATGTCCGGCGGCCACTGCCGGTCGTAGCCTTCCGCCTTCGTCTTGCGGGTCGCGTCGATGCCCATCTTCATCCCGTATGCGACGGTATACGATCCGTGATCGAGATCGTCGACCGGTCCGGGCATCATCACGACGTCCTTTTCCGGCGCGAGGTTGTTGAGCACGAACCATGCGACCTCGCGCGTATTCTGCACGTCCACGTCTGCGTCGACGATGACGAGCGCGCGGGTGAGCATCATCATGTGGCCGAGGCCCCAGAGCGCGTTCATCACCTTTTTCGCGTGACCGGGATAGGCTTTCTCGATCGAGACGATCGCCAGGTTGTGGAAGCCGCCCTCGACCGGCAGGTTCATATCCACGACTTCCGGCAGCACCATCTGCAGCAGCGGCAGGAAGAGGCGCTCCGTCGCCTTGCCGATCCACGCATCTTCCATCGGCGGTTTGCCGACGACGGTCGCCGGATAAATCGCGTCTTTGCGGTGCGTCACGCACGTCACGTGGAACGTCGGATACGTGTTCGCTAGGCTGTAGACGCCGGTGTGATCGCCGAACGGCCCTTCGGTGCGCAGATCTTCGTTGTCGACGTAGCCTTCGAGCACGAACTCGGCGTCGGCCGGGACCTTCAAGTCGACGGTCTTGCACTGCACGAGGCGGACCGGCTTGCCGCGGAGGATGCCGGCGAACGCGTATTCGTCGACGACGGGCGGCAGCGGCGCGGTCGCGGCGTACGTGATGGCGGGATCCGCGCCGATCGCCACCGCGACCGGGATCCGCGATCCCCACGCGTCGGCGTGGGCGCGGCCGTGCTTGTGCCGCTGCCAGTGCATGCCGGTCTCGCGCGCGTTGTAGACCTGCATGCGGTACATGCCGACGTTGAAACGCCCGCTCTTCGGATCTTTGGTGACGACGAGGGGCAGGGTGACGAACGGACCGCCGTCGAGCGGCCACGTCGTGAGCACGGGGATCTTCGTCAGGTCGGGGTCGTTTACGACGACGTCCTGACACGAGCCGTTCTTGACGGTCTGCGGGATGGCGTTGGCGAGCGGAGCGAACGACTTGAGCGCGTCGAGCTTGCCGAACAGACCGGCGCCCGCTTCGGGCGGCGCGATGTCGAGCAGCGCGCGCAGACGCTGCGACGCCTCGTCGAGCGTGGCCGCATCGAGCGCCATCGCCATGCGGCGTTGGGTGCCGAATTGGTTGGTGAGCACCGGGAACGCCGAGCCCTTGACGTTGGTGAAGAGCAGGGCCGGGCCGCCCGCCTTGACGACCCGATCGGAGATCTCCGCGATCTCGAGATACGGGTCGACCTCCGCGTCGACGACGCGCAGTTCCCCGCTCTTCTTCAGCGCATCGACGAAAGCACGCAACGAATCGAAAGGCACTCGTACCCCTTCGAGACGCACCTGCGGTGCTCCTCAGGATGACACCTCACCACCTGCGGTGCTCCTCAGGATGACACCCTGAACGATACCGTCGTGTCATCCTGAGGAGGCACGAAGTGCCGTCTCGAAGGGCGAGTATCATGCAGTTCATGTCGATTTCGCGGCGGCGGACCGAGACGTTCCCACCGGAGGCCTTCGAAGCGCTCCTCGATGCCGAGGGCCTGCGCGTGCGCGAGCTCTATGCCGCCGGGACGATCCGCCAGCTGTGGGGACGCGGCGATATTCCCGGCGCGCTCATGCTGCTCGAAGGGACGGACGAAGCCGAGGTGCGGGCCGCGCTCGATTCGCTGCCGCTCGCGCGGCGCGGGATGCTGGAGGTCCAGGTGATCCCGCTGCGCGCCTATCGCGCGTTCTGCCCGCCCGAATAGGCCGGGATCCGCGCGACGAAGGCCGCGCCGCCGCCCCCGTCTTCGAGGGCGAGCGTGCCGTCGTGCGCGTGGGCTATCCAACTCGCGATCGCGAGGCCCAAACCGCTCCCGCCCGGGTCGTTCGTCTCGTGACGCTGGAAGATCCGGTCGCGCAGGATCGGCGCCACGCCGTCGCCGTCGTCGCCGACGCGCAGGAACGCGCCCCGCTCGTCGGCGCCCGATTCGAGCGAGACGGACGACTTGGCGTGCTTGAACGCGTTCTCCAGCAGATTGCGCGTCAGCTCGCGCAGGCGCCGCTCGTCGCCTTGGACGATCGCGGACGAGGCACGCACGCGCAGGTCCAGTCGCGCGCTCGCGGCGCGGTCGGCGAACTCGCGCGCGCACGACGCGGCGATGTTGGCGATGTCCACCGGCTCGCTTTGCAGAAGTCCCGGACGCGGCTCGCGCGCGAGCGTGAGCAGATCGCCGATGAGCGCGCTCGCATCGAGCGCGGTCCGCGCGATCGTGTCGAGCGCCTCGCGCGTCGTCTCGTCGGAGCGCAGCCGCGCGGCCTGCGCGACGGTGGCGATCGTCGCCAGCGGCGAGCGGAGTTCGTGGGCCGCATCGGCCGCGAACTGCTGTTCGCGCGCGCGCGCTTCTAAGAGCGGCGTCAGCGACGCGCGCGCGAGCACGTAGGCCAGCGTCGCGACGACGACGAGGACGGGCACGTCCGCCGCGACGATCGTCGTCAGTACGTGCGCGAGCGCCGTCCGCAATCCGGTCTGCCCTTCGGGCGTTTCGAGCGCGGGCGCGAGCAGCGCGCGGTATTGCGCCGCGAAGAACCAATAGGCGTACCCGGAGATCGCCGCCAGCACGGCGGCGAAGATGGCGGTGTAGATAGCGGTGAGGCGGACGATCACGCGGTCAGTTTGTATCCGACGCCCCACACGGTCTCGATCACGTCCGCTCCGCCGGCCGCGCGAAGTTTGCGGCGCAGCTGGCTCACGTAGACGTCGACGATGTTGGACGAGCCTTCGAACTCGTAATCCCAGACGCGTTCGAGCAATTGCGCGCGGGTGAACGCGATGCCGGCGTTGCGCGTGAGGAACTCCAGCAGGCGGAACTCCGTCGTCCCGAGCTCGAGCGGCACGCCGTCGTAACGCGCCTCGCGCGATCCCGTATCGACGAGAAGTTTTCCGGCGGCGGGACGGTCGTTGATCGGCCGCTCCCCGCGTCGGAGCAGGGCGTTGACGCGCGCGATCAGTTCGTCCTCGACGAACGGTTTGATCAGATAGTCGTCGGCGCCCGAATCGAGGCCGCGGACGCGATCCTCCACCGCATCGCGCGCGGTCAGCATCAGGACCGGAGTCTGCGTTCCTTCGGCCCGCGCCGACCGGACGATCGAGAATCCGTCGCGCCCGGGGAGCACGACGTCGACGACGGCGAGTTCGTAGGTCTCGCGCAGCAGGTACTCGAGACCGGTCTCTCCGTCGGCGGCGACGTCAACCGCGAACTTGCGCGCCTCGAGCATCGTCCGGACGGCGTTCGCGATCGCGTCGTTATCCTCGATGAGGAGAATCCGCATGCGGACCTATAGGTTGGCGGGCCAGGGGAATCCTATCGTGAAGGCCCCTCCGAGCTCGCCCTTCCCGCCGATCGGCTGCACCTGCTGCAGGAGCAAGCGCGCGTGCTTCGTCACGTGGAAGGCGCCGTAATACACGATATCGCGCGTCACGAAGGGATTGGCGAACGCATCGTAGCGGATGCCGATATAGGAGTGGAGGGTAGGATAGAACTTCAAACGCGCGTAGCCGCCGCTGGATCCCTGAAGCGTGCCGAAGCCGTCCACGTCGTCGTCGCGTCCCCACCACTGTTCGGCTTGGAAGTCGAAGCGGTCGATGCGAGCGTGCGCCAAGAGGCCCATACGCGTGTAGGCGTCGTCGAAGATCGGGCGCGCCGTCGCCGCGATGCTCCGCTTTCCGGAGATCGCCTCGCCGCCGATCTCGATGCCGCGCGCCACCGGCGTGCGGACGAAGAAGCCGAGTTCGGGCGAGGCCGCGCTGCTGATCACGCCGGTCGGGATCGGTCGGCCTCCGTAGGCCGCGCCTTTGAATTCGCCGAGCGCCGCGGTGACGTCGAAGCGCGCAGCACCGACGGTCCGTTCGATCTGGAGGCCCCAGCGGGGCGAGCTCAGCGGCAGATCGTTCAGGCCGACGTGCGCGCCGTAGTAACCGTAGGGAGCCAGGTCGTCCATGCGCTGTCCGGGCGATTGCGCGAGCGGCAGTTCGAAGAGACCGCCGCGATAGAGCGTCTTGGTATGCTTGTCGTACGTGGCGAGATAGCCGAGGAAGAGCCCGCTCGGACCGCCGCCCGCACCGAGACTGTAGTGGACGAACGCGGTGATCGCGCCGATGTCGGCATTGCCGAGGACGATGCCGCCCGGAGCGAAGCGACGGCTTCCGGGGACGGGATCCTTATCCCATTCCACTTGGTAGCGGATCGCGATGCCGGTCGTGCCGTGCTTTTCGAGCGGCAGACGGTAGCCTTCGCGGCGGAACTTCTCGCCGAACTGGTTGAGTTCGGGCAGCACGCTATGGCACTGCCCGCACTGCAGGTGATAGCGCTGGGCGAAGATGGGGATGGCCCGCGCCGGCAGCGTCGAGAGCATCACGTAGATGCCGAGCGCGACGGCGAACGCCGCGACGATCTTACTGCGCAACGATCTCTCCTCGCATGGGCGAACCGTAGTGGTAGAAGCAGCCGTAGACGTAGGTGCCCGCGGCGGTGATGGCGATGTTCTGCGACGACGATCCGGGCGTCAGGATCCCCGTCGACCAATTATCGGTGACGTTCGTCCCGGAGCGCGTCTGCGCGGACGTCGTGAACGGCGATCCCGCCGGAAACGTCGTCGCGCCGGGGATCAGCGTCGCGGTGTGGTTGATGCCGGTGCCGTCGCTGTTGACGAAGTGCACCGTGTCGCCGACGTGGACGTTCGTCAGCGCCGGCGCGAAACCGCCGGCCTGGCCGGCGGGGACGTTCGACGGAGCGTGGAGCGTGAGGTTGACGTCGATGGTGACGGCGACGCCGCCTCCTCCTCCGCCGCCGCCGGGAGTCCCGCCCCCCGCCGAAGGCACCGCAGCACCGGGCGTGCAGCCGGCGAGGAGCGCGACGATGAGGACGAGCGGTCGCGCGTTCATCGCGCGAGCACTCGCCAGTCGCGAGCGATCCGATCCACCACCTGGGTCGAGAGATCGTTCGATGCGAGCATCGTGTCGCGCACGACGCCGCGCTTGTCGACGAGATACACCATCGTCGAATGGACGTCGGCGTAGCCGTCTTCGCCGCGCGTCGCGGTGACGCGGAACGCGCTCATGATCGCGTGGACGTCGGGGATCGCGCCGCCGGCGACGAGCCAGCGATGCGGATCCGCGGAGAACATGGTCGCGAGGCGCTTCATGTCCGCGACGCTGTCGCGTTCCGGATCGAGCGTGATGGTCACGAATCGCACGTGCAGGTCTTTGGCGCGCGCACCGGCCACCGCGGTGGCGAGCTGCGCGTTGACGAGCGGGCAGACGTCCTTGCAGTGCGCCGAGACGAACGTGACGACGAGCGGGGTGCCGTGCAGTTGGGCCAGCGAGAAGGCGTGACCGGTCTGATCGACCAGTCGCGCTTCCCGTGCTGCGCTCGCAGGGAGCGCGAGCGCGGCGATCGCCAGAGCGGTCGCCGCGACGAACGCGGTCTTCATCCTAGCAGTAGGCTCCGTAGCACGGCGGATCCGTCGCGTCGGCGATCGGCGTCGCCTGCGGTCCGGGCGTCGCGGCGGGTCCCACGTTGATGGTGTCGCGCATCTGCGGTGCGCTGAGGTAGTGGTACGCGCAGCCGAAGTAGTACAGTCCGGCGGTGGAAAGCGTGATCTGCACGCTCGCGCCCGGATTGATGTTGCCGCTGCGGTACGTCGGACTGAGCGCCGTCTCGCCGCTCGACGATGTCGGCATCGTCGGATTCGCGGGGAATCCGGTCGTGCTGACGACGTTGAGCGTGTGGGGAATGGCGCCGTCGATGTTGGTGACGGTCATCAGGGTTCCGACCGGTGCGCCGAGCGTCTGCGAGTACGCGCCGCCCGTGTATCCGGCGACTTCGCCGGCGGTCGGATCGTTGACGCTGCCTACCCCGTCGGCCGGGTATTCCACGCTCACGGCGAGCGCGGGCGATGCCGTCGGGGCGACGGTCGGCGTCGGGCTCGGCGTCGGCGTCGGCGTGGCCGCGGCGCTTACCGCGGTCTCGAAGATGCCGCCGGACGCGGCGACGACGTAGAGCATGCCGGCGCTGCTCGAGATGCTGACGCCGGATCCGCCCGGTACGCTCCAGCTCCCGTTGCTGAGGTCGTAGTAGTAGAGCGAATTCCCGTTCGGATCGGTGGGGAATCCGAGGGCGAACGTGCCGCCGTAGGTCGTCGATGCGATCGACGACGCGCTGCCGGGCAGCTGCGCGAACGATCCGTCGGTGTTCGCATAATAGATCGCGCCGATCGAGTTGAGCACGTAGAAGCCGCCGGGCGAGACGGTCTGGCCGTTGACGGAATATGTGCCGCTATCGGTCGAACCGTAGAGCGCGACGCCGGAGCCCGGCGATTGCGACCACGTTCCGGCCACGTTGTGCCAGATCGCGCGATCGCCGGTCGAACCGTTGGTGAGGACGTAGATCGAGTTGTCCGCCGCCGCGGTGATCCAACTCGCGCCGCCGCCCAATCCGGTCCACGTGCCGCCGCTGTACGCGTACGTCCCGCCTCCGGAGTTGATCGCGTAGAGCGTGCCGTTCGGCGCGATGGCGATCTGCGAAGCGAGGCCGCCGACGTTCGTCCACGTGCCGCCGGTGTAATGCCAGATGTTCTTATCGGGACCGGCCGGTCCGGTCGAGAGCACCCAGATGCTCCCGTCGGCGGCCGCAGCCACTTGCGTGGCGGCTCCGGAGATCTGCGACCACCCGAGCGGCTGGATCTGTCCGGCGGGATGTTTCGACGCCATGTCGCTCGCGGGCAGGATCGCCGTCTTCGCCATGGGCGCCGGTTTGATCAGCGCGGGCGAGACGGATTTCGGTGTCGTGAGAAATGCCGACGATCCCGTCGGCGGAGTCAACTTGCCGCCCGAGCCGCCGCATGCGGCGAGGGTCGCCGCAGCGAGCAGCGCGACCATCGCGATGCGTTTGTCCATAGCCTTCTCCCAAGTCAGTGCTTGACGTCAGGCTAGGCAGAAGTTCTGAAGAAAGTGTAAGTCGGAGCCGCGGCTAGTGGATGGCGATCGCGTCGCGCATCGAGCCTGCCAGATTGGCCAGCGCCGAATCGCCGTTCGGATCGCGGGCGACCTCATCGAATGCGACGCGGGCGTCGGCCCTGCGACCGGTCTTGAGCAGCAGGGTCGCGAGCGCGAAGCGGGCGCGCGCGTAGCGGGGCGCGAGGCCGAGCGCGGTCTGGAACTCGCGCAGGGCGTCGTCGGAGCGGCCGAGCTGCATCTCGGCCAGGCCGAGGTCGTAGTGGGCGACGGCGTAGGACGGATTGGAGGCGATGAGGCGGCCGAAATCGTTCTGCGCGGTCCGCGCGTCGTCGCCGGCCAGCGCCACGATGCCGCGGGAATAAAGGGCGCGGGCCGAATCGGGCGCGATCGCCAGGAACCCGTCGGCCACGGCGCGCGCTTCTTTTATATTGCCGCGGGCGAGGTCGACGCCGATGAGGTTGGCCATGGCCGCGAGGAAGCCGGGGTCGAGCGCGATCGCGGCGCGGAACTGCGCGGCCGCGTCGTCGTTACGGCCGAGATGCGCGTAGGCCAGGCCCAGATCGTAATGCGCGGTCGACCCCTGCGGTTCGGGCGGCTTCAATGCGACGATGCGTTCGAACTCGGGAGCGGCGCGATCCCACTCGTTGCGATTCTCGGCGGCGAGGCCGATGCCAAAGCGTTCGGTGACTTCGCGTTGAACGGCTTGCGCGTGAAGCGTCGGTGCGTCGGTCGAGCGGGGGACGGGCCGCGGCGTGGGATACATCTGCGCGCGAGCCACGCCGAACCAGGCGAAGAGCAGCGCCGCCGCGATGCACCCAAAGCGCATCGGGGCTATCGGCTCGGGTCGCCGGGAAGCATCGCCGCGTGCCGGTCGGCGGCGGCGGCTGCTTGTTCCGGCTTGCACTCCCAGCCTTTGCGGCCGGCCTGCGTGATCGGTGCGAGCAAGGCGGGCGGTTCGGAGCCTATGAGGGCATCCGCACTGCGGGCGTCGAGCGAGGGCGCGTTCGCGTATGCAACGGCCGCCCCGGCCGCCGCAAGGGCGAGCATGCCGGAGAACAGGAACCGTCCTATCGAGCGCCTTGACATCACCATGATTATAGCCGAATCTCTGAAGAATCCGTGAAGACCACCCTGCTGCCGGCCTTGGCCCTCGTCCTGCTCGGTGCCTCCTCGGCGCCCGTTTCCCTCGTAGCGGGGGCGGTCAGGGACCAGGCAGGCGCCCCTATCGCCGGGGCCGTGGTCAGCGTCCCGGGGCGGAAGATCGTCACCTCGACCGGTCCGGACGGGACCTTCGCCCTGGAAGCCCCGGGGGTGACCGTGGTGCGGATCGGCTGCCGGTTCTGCCGTTCGGTCGACGTCCCGGTCGCGGCCGACGGCACCGTGGTCGCGATCGTCCGCCGCTATACGGCGCTTACCGCGAGGGGCCCGTCGCGCGACGACGTGGCCGCGCTGCCCTACGCGCACGTCGAGTCGGACATCGCGCTGACGCCGTTCGTGCAGCTCGAGAACTCGTCGACCATCCTGCCCGGTCCGCAGCTCTCGGATCGCGGTTCGCAGCGCGGCGGCGGCCTGGTGCTCGACGCCGGCGCGCCCGACTACGACGTCGTGGCGAACGGCTCGCCGTTCTACACGATTCCCGATCGCTACGTCCAAGCGTTTTCGGTCGCTCCGCAGAGCGACGCGTATCTCTATGGCGATCTGGCGGACGGCGGCACGTTCGTGCTCGATCCTTCGAGCGAGGGACGCGACGCCGCCGTGACGAGCGGCACCGATACCGCGTTTCGCGTCGCCGCTTCGACCGGCGTCGCGAACGTCGCGGCCGGCTTCTCGCGCGACGAGGACGAGCGCAGGCAGAGCGTCGACGCATCGCTGCTCGCGCCCGTCGCCGACGGGACGGTCGGGGTCGATGCATCGTTCGCCGACGGCCGCTACGCGCTCGATCCGCGGAACGCGATCTGGACGAGCTACGGCGTACTGCACGCGTCGTACGAACGGACGCGCGACGTCACCGTGCGCGCCGATGCGTTCGCCGACCGCGGCACGTATCGGGAATACTCGCGCGGATCGCCGCTGAGCACCGAATGGAGCGATGCGGGCGCGAGCGTCACCGTCCGTTCGAACGCGGCGATCGCGCCGTTCGTCACGGCGGCGGTGCGATCGAGCACGGGCTACTACGACGCGATACCGTTCGGCATCGCGCGCTTCGGTTCGTCGGTCGCGCAGCAGCAGATCACCGCCGGCGTCCACGCGTCGACCGCGACGCTCGACGTGCTCGCCGCGTTCGGCGTGCATGGGGCGCAGTACGACGGCGGCGTCTACGGCCTCAAGTTCCCCGCATCGGCGACGATGACGGCGCCCGTACTGCGTGTGCGCTACGCTCCCGACGCGCACTGGGCGCTGACCGCGAGCGCGAGCGGCGGCTTCGAGATCCCGACACTGCTCGCGCGCTACAGCATCGAGCCGCCGGGGGATGCGATCTACGTCGATCGCGATGCGACGACCGAAGGAACGCTGGAATGGACGGACGGCGCGCGGCTCCGACTCGCCGCGACGGCGCTGCGCCGGAACGTACGCGGCTTGGATACGGGGACGATCGGTGCGGCCGGTCTCTCCGGCACGTATCAAATCGCGCCGGACATCGCGGTGCGCGCGTGGTGGATGCGCTCGTCGCCGTTCGCGACGACCGCGCCGGGCTTCCGTTTCGGCGCGCGGCCGCGGCCGGCCGACACCGGTTCGGCATGGATCACGTACGAGAATCCCGATGCGCTGCGCGTCGACGCGATCTGGCGCCAGGACCTCATCGATTATCTTCCCGACGCGCATTTCGATGCGGCGATCTCCGGACCGCTCGCGCGCGACCTCCGCTGGTTCGTCGGCAGCGAACGCCGCTACGGCGAACGCTACACCGACCTCGGCCTGCGTTTCAATCCGCGCTGAACGCGCGGCCACTCCGCTTCGAGGATGCTGAAGTACGACGCGCCGCGCCGCTCGCCGTCAGGGCGGATCCGGCAATCGCGACGCGTACCTTCGTACGTGGCGCCGAGCGCTTCGATCGCCGCGGCCGAACGCCGGTTGGTCGCATCGCATTTGAGTTCGACGCGGACCGCCTTCCACGTATCGAACGCATAGGAGAGCAGCAGCGCCTTGCACGCGCGATTGATTCCGGTGCGCCAATACGGCTTGGCATAGAACGTCCAGCCGATCTCGAGGGAACGGTACGCCGCGTCGATGCAGGCGAATCGCGTCGAACCGACCGCCTCGTCCGTCGCCTTGTCGATCACCGCGAACGCGCGGAAGGCATCCGCATCCGTCGCCGCCGCCAGCCACGCCTGCGCCCCGTCGACCGACGCGAGCGGGTTCTGCTGAAACGTGAACTCCCATAACGCCGGATCGCCGCAGTGCCGCATCAGCGCGGGCAGATGACGCGCGGCCAGCGGCTCCAGCCGCACGCGGTCGTCTTCGAGCACGAGATCGGGCGGGATCGTCATGGAACGGTTGTAGCAGATAGGGTCAATGGCGATGCAGTAGGTCTAATGGCCCGAGGTCGGTCCCCGCGCGAGCCGAACACGGACAGGGCTTTTCCCGAATCGCCCGTGCATCGGTACGGCGCGCAATGACGCACTAGCATCAGCAGAAGGGAACATCGTCCATGATCACTCGACGCTTGGCCGCCGCCGCGATGGCGGCCGCGCTCTCCGCCTGTGGCGGCGGAGGAGGGAGCGGGACCTCGCTCACTCCGCCGACGGGCGGCAATACCGGGTCCGGCGCGACCGTTCCGGTCGCGTTCGCGATGAACTGGAACACCGGCTCGATCTCTTCGGGTACCAAGAAGCCGGACTACGTGCCCCCGACCGCGCGGAGCGTTTCGGTGGCCGTCAACGGCGGCACGCCGCAATATCTCAACGCGCCGGCCTCGTCGATCACGATCGACGCGCCGGTGGGAACCGATACGTTCGCCTTCCAGACGTACGACGCGCAGAACGGACAGGGCAACGTCCTCAGCCGCGCCACGGTGAGCCAATCGATCGTCGCGGGAACGGCCAATACCGTCACCGCGGTCCTCAACGGCGTGGTCGCCTCCGTGGCGCTCTCGCTCAGCAACGCTTCCCCGAACGCGGGCGTGCCCGCGACGGTCAACGTGAACGTCGCGGCACGAGATGCCGATGGGAACACGATCGTCGGACCCGGCGACTACAGCACGCCGCTGCATCTCGCCATCTCCGATTCGACGTCCAGCGGTACGCTGGCGCTTTCGACCAACACGCTGCCGAACGACGCGACGACCGCGACGCTCACCTACAACGGAGGCACGCTGAACTCGGGTCTGCCGGGCGGTCCGACGGCCACGGTGGTGGCTTCGGCGACCGGCATCTCGACGGTCTCCACGGCGTTCACGCCGCGACCGACGATCTATCAATTCAGCATTCCGACGCCGGCGAATAAGCCGCGCTACATCGCGGCCGGTTCGGACGGCAACATGTGGTTCACGGAAGCGACTCCGGGCAACGCCATCGGACGGATCACGCCGGCCGGAGTCGTCACCGAGTTCCCCGTTCCGACGGCCAACGCCGTTCCGGATCATATCATCGCCGCGGGCGACGGGAACCTGTGGTTCACCGAATCGGGTTCGACGGCGAACAAGATCGCGAAGGCGACGACGACCGGTACGATCACCGAGTTCAGCACGCTCTTCGCGCCGCCGCCGCCCGATCAGCCGATCGGCCTCGTCGACCGCGGCGATGGAAACATCTGGTATGTGGCGTACGGCAGCAGCCGGACCGGGTTCACGTCCTACAACGGTTCGCTCGCCGGCGAGACGAGCATTCCCACGGCCGCGGCGGGTCCCTTCGACATCGCGGCGGGCTCCGACAATAACCTCTACTACACGGAGACGAACGCCGATAAGATCGGCCGCATCCACGATCTCTTCAGCGCGCAATCGGAGATCGCGCTGACGGCCGGGACGCAACCGCGCGACATCGTCCGCGGACCCGACGGCAATCTCTGGTTCACGGAGTACACGCGCGGCAACATCGGCCGGCTTTCGCCCAACTCGTTCTCCGTGACCGGCGAGTTCCCGACGCTCACCCCGCTTTCCGGACCGTGGAGCCTGACCGTGGGCCAAGACAATGCGATCTGGTTCACCGAGCAAGGCAGCACCGGTTCGACGGTCGACAAGATCGGCCGCATCACCACCGGAGGCACGGTCAGCGAATATCCCTCGCCGGTGACCGGCCTGCTCATGCAAGGTATAGCGACGGCACCCGACGGGTCGCTGTGGTTCGCCGAGCCGGGCGCGGGCGCGAATCCGGGCCGCATCGGAAAGCTGGTGTACTGAAATGAAGTCGCTCAAATCCATCGCGCTTCTGGCCGTGATCGCGCTCGGTGCGTGCTCGACGACCACGAGCACCAACCCGAGCTTCAACGTCCCGCCGGCGCCGACGCCGGTCCCCGTCCCCGTCGTGAACGTCACCCCGGCGACCGGCGTGCAGATAACGACGATCGGCGGGACGGCTTCGTTCACCGCGAGCGAATCCGGTTACGCCGGAACGTTCGCCGCCTCCAGCTCCAACTGCGCCGGCATCGCGACGTTCTCGCCGGCATCCGCGACCGGTCCGTCGGCCAGCTTCACGGTCACCGCGGTGGCCAACGGCAGCTGTCAGATCACCGTCAAGGACTCGGCCAACGTGGTAGGCGTGGTCAACGTCTCGGTCAACACGTCGGGCGGAGGAGGTGCGGCGCAACCGCTCACCGTCAGCACCGATCAAGCCACGTTCACGGCGGCCGGTGCGACGAGCACGTTCAGCGCGAACGAGACCGGCTATGCCGGAACCTTCACGGCGGCGAACGGAACGCCGAGCTGCGCGGGCATCGCGACGTTCTCGCCCGCGTCGGCCGGAGGGCCGTCGGGACTGTTCACGATCACCGCGGTCGCCGCAGGTACCTGCCAGATCAAGGTGACGGATACGAACGGCCAGACGGCGGTCGTAAACGTCACCGTCACCACCACCGGAGGAAGCATCAGCTAAGCCTCGTCTCCGGCGCGTACGAAGAAAGGCCCGCATCGCTGCGGGCCTTTCCGGTTTCCGGGCTACGACCTCGCGAAGACTACTCTTCGCTGTGGCGACGGCGGCGCGGACGGCGCGGCAGTTCGCTCAGATCGCTCGCGGGCGCTTCGTCGGCCGGCGGAGCCGATTCGCGCGGTTCGAAATCGCGCGAGCCTTCGCCGCGCGGGGTGAACGGACGACGTTCGCGTCCGCCGCCGCCGCCATCGCCGCCGCGTCCGCGACCGCGATCGCCGCCGCCGGAGAACCCGCCGCCTTCGCCGCCCGGCATGAGCGCCTTGCGCGAGAGGTTGACGCGTCCCTGACCGTCGATCTCCATGACCTTCACCTTGATCTTATCGCCGACGTTGACGACGTCTTCGACGCGGCCGACCCGCTCGGGAGCGAGCTGGCTGATGTGCACGAGGCCTTCCTTGCCCGGAAGGATCTGCACGAACGCACCGATGGCGATCACGCGGGTGACGGTACCTTCGTAGGTCTCGCCGACCGCGATCTCCTTGGTGATGTTCTCGACGTACGCCTTCGCCGCATCGCCCGACTCGCCGTCGAGCGCGGTGATGAAGACCGTTCCGTCGTCTTCGATGTCGATCTTCTCGACGCCGGTCTCCTGGATGATCTTGTTGATGATCTTGCCGCCGGGGCCGATCACGTCCTTGATCTTGGCCGGGTTGATCTTGATGACGATCATCCGCGGCGCGTACGGCGAGAGCTGTTCGTTCGGCTTCGCGATCGTCTCGACGAGCTTGTCGATGATGAAGAAGCGGGCCTTCTTCGCATCGTCCATCGCCTCGCGCATGATGTCGGTCGTGATGCCGGTGACCTTGATGTCCATCTGGACGGCGGTGATGCCCTTCTTGGTACCCGCGACCTTGAAGTCCATCTCGCCGAGCGCGTCTTCCAGACCTTGGATGTCCGAGAGGATCGCGTACTCTTCGCCCTTGATGATCAGGCCCATCGCGACGCCGGCGACGTGCGCGCTGATCGGAACGCCCGCGTCCATGAGCGCGAGCGTGCTGCCGCACACCGACGCCATCGATGAGGAACCGTTCGACTCGAGCACTTCGCTGATGAGGCGGAGCGTATACGGGAAGTCTTCCTTGGCCGGAAGCACCGGCACGAGGGCCTTCTCCGCGAGGAAGCCGTGGCCGATCTCGCGGCGGCCGGGTCCGCGCATCGGCCGCGTCTCGCCGACCGAATACGGCGGGAAGTTGTAGTAGTGCATGTAGCGCTTGTCTTCGAGCGCGACCACGCCGTCGAGACGCTGCTGATCGCTGATCGATCCGAGCGTCGCGGCGGTGAACACCTGCGTCTGCCCGCGCGTGAAGACGCCCGAACCGTGGACGCGGGGCACGTAATGCGTCTTGCACCAGATCGGACGGATCTCGTCGAGCTTGCGGCCGTCGGGGCGCTTGCCCTCGTCGACGACCATCACGCGGAGCTCGTCTTCTTCCATCGACTTGATGATCTTCTCGAAGTCCTTATTGGACGGATTCTCGAGAAGCGCTTGGATGGCTTCGTCCTTCTTCGTGCAACGCGCGATCGCGGCCGGACGCTTCAATTCGGCGAAGGCCTCTTCGCGCTCGCCCTTCTCGACGATGCGCATCGCCTTGGCGACGTCCTTGGCGAACGTCTTGCGGACCCACTTGTCGAGATCCGCATCGACCTTCTGCACCGGGAACTCGCGCTTCTTCTTGCCGACCTTCTTGGCCAGCTTGTCGATGGCGGCGACGATCTTGCGGATCGCGTCGTGTGCGAACTCGACCGCTTCGAGGAAGACTTCCTCGGTGATCTCTTTGGAGCTGCCTTCGACCATCATCACGCCGTCGGCCGTTCCGGCGACGACGATCTCCATGCCGCCGGTCTCGTACTCGGGCAGCGTGGGATTGATCGTGAACTTGCCCTTTTCGTCGCGGCCGACGCGGACGGCCGCGACGGTCTTCTCGAACGGGATGTCCGAGAACGCGAGGGCGGCGCCGGCGGCGCAGACGCCGATGACGTCGGCATCGAGTTCGGGATCCACCGAGAGCAGCGTCGCGACGATCTGGACGTCGTTACGGAAGCCGTCGGGGAAGAGCGGGCGGATCGGACGATCGATCTGACGCGACGAGAGCACGGCGTGCTCGCTCGGGCGCCCTTCGCGCTTGATGAACCCGCCCGGGATCTTTCCGGCGGCGTACATCTTCTCTTCGAAGTCGCAGGTAAGGGGGAAGAAGTCGATGCCTTCGCGCGGTTTGCTCGAGGCGGTGACGGCGCAGAGTACGACGTTTTGATCTCCGTAACGAATCACCGCAGAGCCGTTGGCCTGCTTGGCGAGTTCGCCGGTCTCGATCACCATCGTACGCCCGCCGATTTCCAACGAAATGGATTCGGGCACGTGGTCTCCTAATGGGGTCTTCTTGATTTTGCTCGTTATTGAACCCTGACGGGTTCGTCCAAAACCCCGATTTGGCCTGGATTTGGGGACGTAGAAGGCCAGAAAAACACACAAATGTATCGATGGAGCCACATTTATGTGTTACCATTTCGCTATGGATGCGCTCTTCGGATCCACGAATCGGACCGACATCCTGGTGGCGGTTGCCCGTCTCGGAGAGACCTACGTCGCGGAGCTGGGCCGCCTTCTGGCGCTGCGCCCGACCGAGGTCGTACGCGCCCTCTCCTCGCTCGAGCGTGCCGGCGTTGTCGCGACGAAGCGCCTGGGAAACACAAGAGTCGTCCGGCTGGAACCGCGTTATCGAGCGAAGGGCGAACTCTATGCCTTGCTCTTGCGCCTGAGTGAATCTCCCCGTTACGCCGGGATTTGGGCGGGCGTTCGTGGCCGGCCGCGGGCCATCGGGAAATCCCTATGAATCTCGCCGATCGGATCGACACGTCGCCCGGTTCCTTCGATACGCTCGAGGATGCCGTCGCGGATAGGAACGTCGCCGAGCGTGCGATAGCGGCGGCCGAGCATCCGCCCTCGTGGAAGGTACTCCACGATACGTTGCTTCAACTGGAATCGGGGCCTGGCGCGATCGGGGAACGCTTCGACCTCGCCATCGAGAGGCTTGCTGCGCTCCATCACCGCCCGGAGGACTTGCCGTGACGTCGCCACTCGCTGCCATCGCGCTTGTCGGCGTTCTCGTCTCCAGCGTCGGCGCCGCGCCTGTTCCGCCGGTGGCGCCGTCGTGGCGCGACGGGAAGGCTGTGACGGCGCGGCATGGGATGGTCGCGACCGAGCAGCGGTATGCGTCGCAGGTCGGGCTCGACGTGCTCAAAGCCGGCGGCAATGCGGTCGATGCGGCGGTCGCGATAGCCTATGCGCTCGCGGTCGTCGATCCGTGTTGCGGAAATCTGGGCGGTGGCGGATTCATGCTGGTGCGGATGCACGACGGACGCGAGCGCTTCATCGACTTCCGCGAGAAGGCGCCGCTACGGGCGACGCGCGACATGTTCCTCAACAAGCGTGGGGATGCGGTCCCCGACCGGTCGCGCAAAGGCTGGCTCGCGATCGGCGTGCCCGGGACCGTGATGGGGATGGAGCGCGCGCGCGCCGAGTTCGGCACGTTTTCTCGCGCGCGTCTGATGGCGGGCGCGCAGAGGCTCGCGCGCGACGGCTATATCATCGTACCGGGCGACCTCGTGCCGTTCGCGGGCTCGGCCGATCAAGGCTACAGCGGCTACGGTGCTGGGCGCATCCCGAAGGTCGGCGAGGTGTGGAAGCAGCCAGACTTAGCGCGTTCGCTCGCGCTGATCGCGGCCGGCGGCACGGACGCGTTCTATCGCGGCCCGATCGGCGAAGCGATCGTGCGCGCGAGCAAGCAGAACGGCGGCATCCTGACGATGGCAGATCTTGCGGCCTATACGGTCGACGAATCGGCGCCGTTGCATTGCGCGTTCAAAGACTTAGAGATCGTCTCGGCCGCACCGCCGAGTTCGGGCGGCACCACGCTCTGCGAGATCCTCAACATCGCCTCCGCGTATCCGTTCGGATCGTGGCACAACGTCCCGGAGGTCCATCACCTGATCGAAGCCGAACGGCGCGCCTACGCGGATCGCAACGCGTATCTCGGCGATCCGAAGTTCGTGAACGACCCGGTCGCGCAGTTGCTCTCGCCCGCCTATGCGGCCAAGCTGCGCTCGACCATCGCGCCGCAGAAGGCGACGCCGTCGAAAGACGTGCATCCGGGCCTGAAGATCGACGTCAACGAGCATCCCGACACCAGTCACTACTCGATCGTCGATGCGGCCGGAAATGCGGTCTCGGTCACCTATACGATCAACGACTGGTTCGGCGCGGGCGTGGTCGCGCCGGGGACGGGGTTCTTCCTCAACGACGAGATGGACGACTTCACCGCGAAGCCCGGCGCACCGAACATGTACGGCCTCGTGCAGGGCGTGCGTAACGATATCGTGCCCGGGAAGCGGCCGCTCTCGTCGATGACGCCGACGATCGTGCTGCGCGACGGCAAGCTCGCGATGGTGACGGGAAGCCCCGGCGGTTCGCGCATCATCACGACCGTGGCCGAGACGATCCTCAACGTCTTCGCGTTCGGCATGAACGCGCAACAGGCGGTCGATGCGCCGCGCATCCACATGCAATGGTTCCCGGATGCGATCGACTTCGAGCAGGGCGCGCTGACGCAAGCGCAGATCTCCGCGCTCGAGTCCGATGGCTACGCGTTCCACCGGATAGCCGGCTGGGGTTCTGCGCAGATGATCGTGGTCGATCCGAAGACCGGCATGCTCTCCGGCGGCAGCGACGGCCGGCACCCCGCCGGCGCGGCGTTAGGCTACTAGCGTGAGCGCGGAATGGCTGACGGCGATCGCGTCGCTGCTGACGCTGGTCGTCTTCGCAGTCGCCGCGTTCGCGGCTCTGCGGCAGATCCGGCACATGCGTTCGGGCAATCAAGTCGCAGCGTTGCTGCCGCTCACCGAGAAATACTCGGACCCGGACATGCGCGCCTCGCTCGATTACGTCATCGCGGAACTGCGCCACGATCTCGAGGATCCGGAGGTCCGCGCAGGCGTGCTCGCGCGTCCCACCCACGGAAAGGCGCGTCGCGCGCAAGAGATCTTCAACTTCTACGAATCGGTCGGCGCGCTGGTGCGGTCGGGAACGCTGGACTTGTTCCTGGTATTGCTCTACTTCACCACGCCGGGCGAGATGTGGGAGATGGGTGAGGATTACATCGCGCTTATCCGCGCGACGCGCGGTCCGGAGATCTTCGAGAACTTCGAAGCGCTGGTGATCCTCCAGCGCCGCTACGAGAAACGTAACGGCACATCGCTCTTCCCGCACAGCATGCAACGCTTGCCACTCTCTTGCCGCTACCTGGACGACCCTCGAGAGCAATAAGGCTTGCTAGGTATGCCACTACTTCGACGATGTTAACGACGAACGTGAACACTGAGTACCCTCTCGCCGCGTTGTGACTGCAGCAGACCGAGTACGTGGAGCCCTCTCTGGTTACCGCCTTGGCGCACGCGCGGCGGGAGCGACCGGACAGCGGGACCCCGGGGACCTATAGGACGCACGCTTCGACGTTCCCGCTAGGGGCCCGAGATTCGCCCCTGGTATAACGGCGCCATGAGTCTTTCTCAGGAAGGCCTGACCGCGCTGCGGGTCAAGGCCAACGACGTCCGGCAGGGCATCATCCGCGCGCTCGAATCCGCGGGTTCCGGGCACTCCGCCGGATCGCTCGACATGGCCGACATCTTCACCGCGCTCTACGGCAGCGCGATGCGTCACGATCCGAAGCGCCCCGATTGGGCGGATCGCGACCGGCTGCTGCTTTCGTGCGGCCACATCGCTCCGGTGCGCTATTCGGCGATGGCCAACTTCGGCTATTTCCCGGTGGAAGAATTGCTGACGCTGCGCAAGTTCGGAACGCGCCTGCAGGGCCATCCCGAACGCGTGACGCTGCCCTCGGTCGAGACGACGTCGGGGCCGCTGGGCGAAGGGCTCGCGCAAGGCGTGGGGATGGCGATGGCGGCGAAGCTCGATGCGAAGGATTGGCGCGTCTACGTGGTCACGTCGGACGCGGAGCATCAATGCGGACTGCATTGGGAAGCGATGATGACCGCCGGTAAGTTCAAACTCGACAACCTCACGTGCATCATCGATCGGAACTTCATCCAGATCGACGGCAGCACCGAGGACATCATGCCGCTCGAACCGCTCGGCGATAAATACCGGTCGTTCAACTGGGAAGTCTTCGAGTGCGACGGCCACGACATCGGCGCGTTCCTCGACACGGTCGAGAAATGCAAGGCCGTGCGGGGCAAGCCGCAGGTGATCGTGGCGAACACGATCCCCGGCAAGGGCGTCTCGTACATGGAAGGCGATTACACGTGGCACGGTAAGCCGCCGAACAAGGAGCAGGCCGAGACGGCGCTGCGCGAACTCACCGCCGATCGCGAAAGGATCCTGGCCAATGCCTGAGACGACGATGGACGGCGAGACGCTGCACCTGCACGGTTACACCGACGCGGCTTCGGTCGTGCAAGTCCCGACGCGTAACGGTTTCGGTGAGGGCCTGATCGAGGCCGGTAAGAAGAACAAGAACGTGATGGCCATCTGCGCCGACCTCGCGGAGTCGACGCGCATGGAGGGCTTCAAGAAGGCCTGCCCCGATCAGTATCTGGAGATCGGCGTCGCCGAGCAGATGCTCGTCGCGATGGCCGGCGGACTCGCGTCGGCCGGCAAGATCCCGTGGATCGCATCGTACGCGATGTTCAACCCGGGCCGGTCGTGGGAGCAAGTCCGCACGATCATGGCGCTCAACGAGACGAACGTGAAGATCGCGGGCGCGCACGCCGGCGTCTCCGTCGGTCCCGACGGCGCGACGCACCAGGCGGTCGAAGATATCGCGATCATGCGCGTGATCCCGCACATGACGGTCGTCGTCCCGTGCGACTCGATCCAGACGAAGAAGGCGACGCTCGCGCTCTCGGAGATGTTCGGCCCCGTCTACCTACGATTCGCGCGCGAGAAATCGGCGATCGTGACGACCGACGACACGCCCTTCCAGATCGGCAAGGCGCAGACGTTCCGCGAAGGCAAGGACGTCGCCATCGTGGCGTGCGGCATCCTCGTCTACAACGCGCTGATGGCCGCCGAAGAACTGGCGAAGGACGGGATCGACGCGCGCGTCGTCAACAACCACACCGTCAAGCCGATGGATACTGCGGCGATCGTCGCGTCCGCGAAGCACTGCGGCGCGATCGTGACGGTGGAAGAACATCAGGTGCACGCGGGGATGGGTTCGCGCGTCGCGGAGATCGTCGCGGCGAACCACCCGGTGCCGATCGAGTTCGTCGGCGTTCAGGACCGTTTCGGTCAATCGGGCGATCCGGTGGAACTCATCGAGCACTACGGCATGGGCACGACCGCGATCGTCGCCGCGGCGAAGAAGGCGATCGCGCGCAAGAGGTAGACCGCGGGCATCACTGCCAGTAGAAGTGGTTCCCGCCGCTATTCACGAGTGCGACCGACGTCTTGATGTACGGATCGATCTCGGTCGTCGTATCGGCGACGAGGGCGGCGAGAGCGGTGAGACGTCGCATCGTCGAGACGTCGCATCGTCGAGACCTTTCCTACTTCCAGAAGTAATTGCCGTTCGCATACGTCAGGGTCGCCGCCGAGGGCCCCTTGTCGTCGCGTTCGACGGTGGTATCGGCGATGATGTGACCGGTTCCGTCGTCGACCTGCGCTCGGAAGTAATACGTATTGCCCCAGACGATCTCGTGCGACCACGAATGGCCGGCGGCGGCCCAGCCGCTGCCGACGATCGTCCGATTGCCGAACGTGCCGAGCTTGTAGAGCGTGATCCAGGCCTTGTGCGCGATGCGGTTGTAGGCGACGAGATAGCTCTTATCGCCGAGCGCGGCATGCGCGGGAGGTGCGGCCGAAAGGGCCAGCGAGGCCGTCAGTGCGAGAGCGGAGAGCAGAAATGCCATTCGTTTCATGGCGGTCTAACGTTCCCGGCGCCCGGTCGGTTCCTTGCCGGTCCGGCGAGAGTAAAAGAAAACGAGCGCCGGATCTCCGGCGCTCGTTCGGTGTCGGTCGGGCGGCGCTTAGCGGCGCAGGCCGAGGTCGCCGATCAGTTTGCGGTAGCGCTCGACGTCGCTCTTCTGCAGATACGAGAGGAGGCGGCGGCGCTGGCCGACCTGCAGCAAGAGGCCGCGGCGGCTGTGGTGGTCCTTCTTGTGGATCTTCAAGTGCTCGGTGAGCAGGTTGATGGAAGCCGTGAGGATGGCGACTTGCACTTCGGCGGAGCCGGTGTCGTTCGCGCCGCGGCCGAATTTGACCGCGATCTCGGACTTCTGTTCTTTGGTGAGGGGCACGGGAAGACTCCTTACAACAGGATAGGCTCGCTCAGGTGCAGGCAAGATGTCCGCCCTGGCGACCGGGCTAATGTACCAGAAGCCCCGTGCCCTGTCCAGCGATCTGGGTCGGGGTGGTGGTCCTTTTGAAATCGCGGGTTAAGTTTCGGCGTCCTCGTTGTGTTTGGGCGGCGGGACGAATGCCGACAGGGGTAGGGATGCTAAATCGGAGGCTACCCGCCTAGCCTCGAAAAGGCCAGCTTGCCTTGTGTTTCGGACTTCGACTTTCGTCCGCTTGAAAGTTAGGCCGCCACTTTGGGACAATGGATAGGCCGGTCGCTCGCTCCCGTTCATTAGTCCCTCAACCGTCAAAATCTGTATGCGGGGATAACTTACGCCCATAGGCGACTCGTAAAATCCCGCGGAGGCCGCCTCTATCGTCATTGGACGAGTAGGCTTCGTCAGGGTGACGAATAGGCCAACCGCCGCTTTCTCGCGCTGGACCGTCGCGATCAGGTCCTTTAACATGGAAACACCAACGTTTTCGCCGCCCTTCACAGAGACAATGACGCGCTTTGCACTACCTTTTTCGTCCTCAAAGAATATCAGACCATCAATGCCGGTATCCGCGCCCTTTTTCTTCCCCTGATACGGTTGCGCGTCAACGAGAGAGCAAGCCCACCATTGGAATTGGTATTTATCGCGATCTGCGAGGTCGCGTGCGCCATCGAAGTCTGTCGGTGTGCCGACTACTTCGAATTTAATTCCGGGAAATGCGCCTTTGAGGCGCTTCTCAATTAACGAAATGGCTAGGTGAGTTATGTCTATCCCCGACCAGGCACGTCCTAATTTTTGCGCGGCATGAACCGCTGTACCGCAACCGCAAAACGGGTCTAAGACTATATCGCCAATATTGCTGGATGCTCGAATTATTCTCTCTAACAACGCGATTGGTTTCTGCGTGGGGTATCCAAGGCGCTCCGCCGCCTGAGAGTTGATCGGGGGAATATCCGTAATGACATCTTGGATCGGGGCGCCTTCGCCAAGATATAATTTGAACTCGGGAACACCCGTTGAACCATCTGCCTTTTTGGGGAAGCGAATGTAATCGTGTTGATATAACAGCTCTAATTGATCCAGTAGGGTCGGTGGTACGGCGACCCCTTCGCTAATAAGCGCATTTAAAGCGCGTTGGGGGACCGTCCAATGCCGACCCGCCTCCGTCGGGTTGTACCCGCGCCAAGGCTTGCCGGAGTCTCCTTGCGAGGTACCCATGCCGGTAAGCACGACCAGCCTGTAAGTGCCATGGGCGTCCGTAAAGCGATACTTAGTCTCCAAGTACGAATCGTCGTAATCTTGCGTGATTTTGTTCCATGTGTAGTCGCCGCTTTTCGTATAGAAGAAAATGGTATCGTGAACGTCTCCCCATTTGTGTGCCGATCCGTGAGAATAAGTGCGCTTCCAGGCTATCTCGTTCCGAAAGTTCTCCTTGCCAAACACGGCATCTAGTACGAACTTGAGATAATGGCTGGCGGTCGGATCACAATGAAGATAGAGCGAGCCCGTGATTTTTAGGACTCGGTGCAACTCAAGAAGGCGGTTTGCCATCATCGTGAGATAGGCCAGTACGTCGTTCTCATTTAGAAAAGAGCGTAGCGCTTGCATCATTTCCGCAACGTCCGTGTTGCGCGAATGAAGGATCTCGGCAAATTCGCGTTCAGCCTGCGGCCCCAGTGCCAAGAATCTTCGAAGGCGACAATCTGCGCATCCGATGACTGCCCCTTCCGACTCTTAAACAGGACGTTATAGTCACGCTTCGAATTGAAGGGCGGGTCAAGGTAAATTAAATCGACCGATTCGTCCTTAATGCTTTCGCGCAAGACATTTAAGTTGTCGCCGTAATACAGCGTATTCACGAGTCTATTATTCGCGCTCTAAGCCGCTAGTCCGCCGCGCGTGAGATCGGGCAGCTGCGCCAAGTCCATGCAGCGTCCAAATGCGATCCGTAAGCCCCGCCTTCATAGCGAGCGTTGCTTAATCGTCGAGTGGTTGCGGCACACGTTGTAATAGGCGAAATTGACCGCCGCGCCCGCTGTAGGTTCGCCGCTTGCGCCGGGTCCTTTGGAGGCTTGCGTGAGCGGCTGGGCATGATCAAAGCCTAGCATGGATCGCGCGGCCGGCGCTCCGCCATCACTGATTTCAAAAGGGAACGCCACCCGTCGTGATCAGTGATGGTAGGGATTCCGGGTGAAGTAGTAGTTGCCGGCACCCTTGTGCAGGACCAGGTCCCAATCGCCCGTAGCTTCCCAGGTGGTCTCGGTGTCGTAGATGCGTTTGCCGGTGCAGTCGGCCTTGGACATGACCTCGGCGCGGACCCGGTGCACGGGCCACATCCGCCGCTCGATATCCACGCGATGCGCGCCGTGCTTGAGCCAGCCCGCGCTTTGATTCGAGAAGTTGATATCCCCGACCGATTTGGACGAGAACGTGATCCAGGCGCAGGTCCCGCTCTTGTTAGAGGTCTCGATGTCCGTATTGGCGTTGGCCGTGGCCATCGTGCCGGCGAGCACAATGACCAGGGCCGCTGCGATGCGCTTGTGCTTCATCGCCTCGTCAGGGGATCGAGACGTAGAAGTGGCCGTGGGGGTTCAGCAGCGTGCCGACCCGCGGCGTGTGCGTCGCCGATTTGTTGTCCTTGTAGACGGCTTCGACATCGGCGATCTTCCCGCCGGTGCATTCCTTGTTGCCGTAGACCTCGGCGCGGGCTTTGACCTCGCCCCAATCGACCGGGCCGCCGAAGGACTCGCCCGGGCGGACGAGGCGCGGACGATGGTTTCCTCCGGCGATGCTCCAGGTCGGATTCATCGTATAGGAGCTGTAGAGCGTCACCCAGGCACAGTTGGTCGATTCGTTCTTGAAGACGAAGCTGTTGATGTTGGCTTGGGCCGATCCCGCGAAGCCGAGGGACATGGCCACTGCCAGCGCAGCGATGAAGATGCGTTTCATGGTGGGCTAACGTTGGCAGGCGGGCGCCGGTTCCCTATGCGTCGCGGACGGGGATCGGCTTTCCGTCAGGTCCGACGGCGACCATGACGAACTTGGCGACCGTGGAGAGGCGCCGCTCGCCGCTGAGCGGGTTCTCGGCCCAGAGCTCGACCTCGACGGTGATCGACGTCCGCCCGACGGCCACCACCCGGCCGGTCGTCTCGGCGAACTCGCCGACGTAGACCGGGGCCTTGAAGTCGGTCCGGTCGATCGAGGCGGTGACGACCGGCTTGCGGGCCGTCCGCAGGGCGGCGATCGAAGCGACCACGTCCATCATCGAGAGGGCCTTGCCGCCGAACAGCGTCCCCAGATGATTCGCGTCGTTCGGAAAGACGATTTCGCGCCGCGATTCGACGATGAGGCCGGCATCTTCGCTCATGTGGCCATCATAGGGTTCGGCCCGCGCCGCGGTCAAACGGTTTTGCCATATGAGCGGTTCGCTTTCGATCCCCGTCATCTACGGCTCGGTCCGCACCGAGCGTCAAGGCATCCGGGCCGCGCGGTTCGTGGTGAACCGTCTGCGCGAGCGCGGTCACGAGCCGGTGCTCGTCGATCCGCTCGAGAAGCCGCTGCCGATGCTCGACAAGATGTATAAGGAATACGATCCCGGCACGGCGCCGCCGGTGATGGAAGAACTGGCGCAGCTCTTCAAGCGCGCGGACGGTTTCGTCGTCGTGACCGGCGAGTACAACCACGGCATTCCGCCCGCGCTCAAGAACCTCATGGACCACTATCTGGAAGAATACTTCTGGCGTCCGGCCGGCATCGTGAGCTACTCCGGCGGCCGCTTCTCGGGCGCGCGCGCCGCCGAGCAGATGCGCTGCGTGCTCGGCGAGATGGGGATGATCTCGGTGCCTTCCATCGTCTCCTATCCGAACGTCGGACGGACGTTCGAGGAGGACGGCTCGACGAACGAGGAGTGGCTCGTCAAAGCGACCGACGAGTTCGTCACCGAGTTCGAGTGGTATGCGGCCGCGCTCGCGGCGCAGCGCAAGACGGGCGTCCCCTACTAGCGCGATGCACCAAGACCTGACGCGCGAGCGCATCGCGGCGACGCACGACCTCATCGCGCCGCACATCCGTCGGACGCCGGTCTTGGATATCGGCGACGCCGCGCTCAAACTCGAACTGATGCAGCATGCCGGCTCGTTCAAGACGCGAGGCGCGTTCGCGAACCTGCTCTCGCGCGCGATCCCGGCTCCGGGCGTCGTCGCCGCCAGCGGCGGCAATCACGGCGCGGCGGTCGCCTACGCCGCGCAGAAGCTCGGCATCCCGTGCCGCATTTTCGTCCCCGAGATCTCGTCGCCGGCGAAGATCGCGCGGATCCGTGCCTTCGGCGCGCACCTGGTCGTCGGCGGCGACCGGTACGCCGACGCGCTCGCCGCGAGCGAGATCTACGCGCGCGAATCCGGCGCGCTTCCCGTGCACGCGTTCGATCAGCTCGAGACGCTGCTCGGTCAGGGAACGCTCGCGAAAGAACTCGAAGAGCAGGCCGGCTCGTTCGACACCGTGCTGGTCGCGGTCGGCGGCGGCGGGCTGATCGGCGGCATCGCCGCATGGTACGCCGGCACGACGCGCGTGATCGCGGTCGAACCGGAAGGCGCGCCGACGATGACGCGGGCGCTCGAAGCGCGCCGCCCCGTCGACGCGCCGACGGGAAGCATCGCCGCGGATTCGCTGGCGCCCAAACGCATCGGCGAACTCGTCTTCCCCATCGCCGCCCGCTACGTCGAACGCGCGGTCCTCGTGAGCGACGACGCGATCCGCGCGGCGCAGGCATCGCTCTGGGAACGCGCGCGCGTCGTCGCCGAGCCGGGCGGTGCGACGGCGTACGCCGCGCTGCATTCCGGCGCGTATCGCCCGAGCGCCGGCGAACGCATCGCCGTCGTCGTAAGCGGAGGAAATACCGTGGCCGTGGAGTTCGATCGCTGATGGACCTCGGAATACGCGGAAAGGTCGCGCTCGTCACCGGTGCCAGTTCCGGCATCGGGAAGGCGGTGGCGCTGGCGCTCGCCGCCGAAGGCGCGCGCGTCTCGGTCGCGGCACGGCGGCACGACGAACTCGCACGCGTCGTCGAGGAGTTGCGCGAGGCCGGCGCCGACGATGCCGGCGCGTTCCACGTCGACCTCTCCGACGCGGCCACGGTGTCGATGCTCCTGCACGACGTCGCGATGCAGTTCGGTCCGGTCGAGATCTTGATCCTCAACGGCGGCGGCCCGAAAGCGGGGACGTTCGAAGCGGTCTCCCTCGACGATTGGGACGCGGCGTACGGAACGCTTTTGCGCGCGATGGTGCAGCTCGCGGGCGGCGTCGTGCCGGCGATGCGAGCCGCGGGCTGGGGCCGGATCGTGGCCCTGACGTCGACGTCGGTGAAACAGCCGCTCGGGAACCTCGCGCTCTCCAACGCGTTCCGCGTCGCGCTCGTCGCCGCGATGAAGACGCTCGCTGGCGACGTCGCGGCGGACGGCATCACCGTGAACAGCATCGCCACCGGCCGAGTCCGCACCGAGCGTCTGCGCGAACTCTACGGCGCCGACGCGGCGATGGATACTGCGGCCGAAGCGGAGGTGCCGATGCGGCGCGTCGCGGCGCCCGCCGAGTTCGCACCGCTGGTCGCGTTCTTATGCGGCGATCCGGCGCGCTACGTCACCGGCCAGACGATCGCCATCGACGGCGGACTCGTTCGGGGAATCTTCGGCTGATCACCGAATCATCGAGCGCCTTGGAAGAGTTCGTCCGCGTCTGCGACGTCGCAGAAATTCCGCCGGGATCCGGCAGAGCGTTTCTGCTCGGCCATTTCGACGTCGCGGTCTTCAACCTCGACGGCGAATTCCACGCGCTCGAGAACGCCTGTCCGCATCAGGGCGGCCCGATCGCCGACGGCTGGATCGAAGACGGGACCGTCACCTGTCCGTGGCACGCATGGCGCTTCGACGTGCGCAGCGGCAAGATGACGCTCGGCGATTTCGCGCGGATCACACGCTTCCCGGTGAAGGTCGAGAACGGTTCCGTCTTCGTCGGCACCGAAGGACTGCCCGAAGAACCATGAACGACGCGATTTGGAACGGCCGCGACGGCACCGCCGGCGGGAAAACATTCGGAACGGGTCTCGCCGCGCTTGCGGCGGAGCGCGAGGTTCCGCACGGACGGCTGGGCGAGGCGCTGGGCTACGATGCGAGCGGGATCGCGGACGTGCTCGCCGGCTCGCGCCGGATCGGCGTCGCCGGCCTGGCGGCGCTGGCGCTCGCGCTGCGGACGAAGCCGATCGAGTTCTTGCAGAAGACCGGATTCCTGGGGCTGGCGGCCTACGCCGGAGGCCTGGACCCGCTCTATTTCCTGCCCGAAGGCCCGGCCCGGTACGACGCGCGCATCTACATGCGCGAGATCAATCCGCGGCACGCCGTGCCCGAGAACGACATGACCAAGCGCAATCCGTCGCTCAAAGCGGTCGCCGAGGACGAATTGCTCGACCCGCTCGGCCGCTTGGAGGTCGAAATGACCTACCTTCTCCGCACCGCCGTGCAGGAGTTGGGCCCGCACCTGTAAGGACCGGGTGGCGTTCGGGGCGAATCGGCGCCGGATGCAAGCAGTCGAAGGAAAACGGATCGCCGCGCTGATCGGCGACGGCTTTGAAGAACTCGACCTGTCCGCTCCGCGGCAGGCACTGGAAGAAGCGGGAGCGATCGTGACGATCGTCGGCCTCGACGCCGGCGCGCGCGCGAAGATCCGCGGCAAGCGCGGCCTGGACGAAGGCACCGCGCAGAAGGCCGAGGAGCTGGTCGCCGACTGCACCGCCGAAGATTTCGACGCGCTGCTCATCCCCGGCGGTACCTCGCCCGACCGGCTGCGCACGGACGGCGACGTCCAGCGCTTCGTCGGCGAGTTCGATGCGGCCAAGAAGCCGATCTTCCTCGTCGGCCACGGCGCGCAGGTCCTCATCTCGGCGCGCCTGGTGCGCAGCCGTCAGGTGACCGGTTCGCACGCGATCGCCGACGACATCCGCAACGCCGGCGGTCTCTATCGCGATCAGCCGACCGTGCAGGACAGCAACTGGGTCAGCACCCGCGGCGCAGAGGACATGGGACTCTTCAACCGCGCGATGCTCGAAAAACTCGCGACCGCCGGAGCCGTCGTCACCCCGTAACCCCATGTCACCCTGAGGAGCGAAGCCCGGTGTCACCCTGAGGAGCGAAGCCCGGTGTCACCCTGAGGAGCGAAGCGTCTCGAAGGGCGATCACGAGTGTCCGCATCGCGTGCGATGCGGGCACTTTTTCGTCTGTGAGCGAGCAGCGCGGGTTCACGCTCGTCGAGGTCCTAGTCGCGGTCGGCATCGTCGCGATGCTCTGCATCGGCGTGGCGATCGCGCTGACGTCGCGGCCCGGTGCGTTGCGAGCCGCGACCGAATCGTTCGAAGCGTCGTTCGCGGCGGCGCGCGCGATCGCGGCGACGAGCGGAAACGGCGCGACGCTGGTGGTGCTCCCGCGGTCGCCGCATGGATTCACGTTGCGCGTCTATGCGGGGCGTCCGAATGCGGACGGCGCGGTTACGCTCGCGAACGCGCCCGCGCTGATCTCCGATGCGGACGTGCGGGAAGCGACGCTCGGCGCGCCGCCGTTCTCGATCTTCATCTCGAGCGCCGGAAACGCGAGCGGTCTGGCCGGCTATCCGACGCTCGACGGCGGCGGTGCGCCGCGCTTCGTCGTCGTCGCATCGCAGCCGCCGTGTCCGGCGGGCGGAATCGCGCTGACGTTTTCGACGCCGTCGGGCAGAGCCTCGCGCGTGCTGCCGTGCGGCGCGACGGCCTTCGGATCGCCGCTTCCGCTCGCGACGGCGACGCCGGCCGCGGTCGTGCTCACGCCGAAAGCGCTCGTCTATCACTGGCCGTCCGCACCCTCGCAGACGTTCGTCGCCACCGAATGGGGCTATACGCGCTGGTTCGCTGCCGGCGCGTTCGCGTGCGGGGATTCCGTCGCGACGTTCCCGGCCGCTCCGCCGTACTCGCCGCCGCACGCGCCGGAGGATGCCGCGACGCTACCGCTCGCGCCGGCCGGCGTTCCGGTCTCGTTCGCGAACGCGCCCGATTCGATGGAAGATGCGCCCGCGACGTTTCCGCTCGTGCCGGCGACCGCCGGCGTCTGCACTGCGACCATCGCCGATGCGTTCGGGCAGTCGGCGACCGAAGGCGTACAGGTGATGGGCGCGCTGACGAGTTCGCAGACCGGTCTGACGTGGACCAAAGACGACGCGTCGACCAAGACGCTCCGACTCTCCAAGACGTACGACCCCGATCCGCTCGCGTTGACGACCGACGCATCGGCATGCGCGGGAATCGTGACCGTCGCGGTGAGCGGGAGGCCGCTCGTGCCGGTCGATCTCGACGGCACGGCGAGCCTGCGCGACGTGAAGATCGCGCCTGTGCAGAACGGCGGGAGCAACGCCGGCGGACGCTGCACGCTCTCGTTCAGGTCGCAGTATGCCGGCGAACCGGCGGCCACGGTCGCGATCGACGTGGCCGCCGGTCTTGCGATGCAGACGTGGCCCGCGCAAGTCAAGTACGCCGTCCAGGGCCAAAGGTTCACGGTGAGCGGCGCCGCCGGGACCTGTTCCGCGCAGGCGCTCGGGAGCGATGGCGGGACTCCCGACACCTCGCCGCCCGACTGGGCCGCCGCCCTAGGCGCCGCGACCGATCAAAGCGGCTGCTACGGCGGCGGGATCTACATGCGCGAGACGAGCGGCGTCGCGAAGACTTGGCAAGGACTCAATCCAAGTTGCGACTTCAACGTTCTGCAGGCGGGGACGTTTTCGCCTAATCCCGGGGCGGCTTCCGTGATGGTTCCCGTTCCACAAACTACAGCCGGCACATGTGCGATTGACGTGGACGATGGGAGCGGCGGAACGAAGGCCTATTACAGCGGCCTGGTGACAGCGACGGTCGTCTCGGCCGCGAACCAGCGATGGGTGGCCGACTACAATGTCACCTACCAGGATCCGTGCGATCGGCAGCTCGGCGACTGTCGCCAGTCCGGACCGGATACCGGGACGATCGGCTGCTCGAATCCGGTCGCGCAGCCGGGAGGCTACGAGATCGGTACGATTGCGATCGCCGACGTCAGCTCGCGCGGCGCGACGTATCTCTACAACGACGGTTCGTACACCCCGCAGTCGCTACTGCCCGCAGGAAAATCGTACAGCGCCACTAGCAGCGACATCCATAACGATTGGAGCGTCACCGTCGAAATATGGAGTTGCTACGACGCGAACGATCCTGTCCAGCCGATCGAAATCCGTTAGCGCCGGGGTGCGTATCCAACATATTACGGCCAGGTGACGCCCTTAGTGCTCGCAACGGTCGCGGGGTCGGGCATCTCCTGTTCGATGCCATAGACTAGCGTCACGTAGTAGCCGCCGTACCAAGTCGTTAGGACGTTGAGCGCTGAGCTCGTCGCAACAGTGAATGTTGAATCAACCATCGCGCTACACACTGTGCCCCCCGATATTCCGTCAAACTTGTCTGCGAGTCCGCCGTTGCTGTTACCCGCCCATGGCGGATTGCTCGGGGTCGCGCTGGCGTGGTTCTGCTGAAAGGCGCGGCTCGTTTCGAGCAGCCACTCGTCGGCGACGACGGCCGGGAGGCTGTGGTTGGCGCGCTGGATGTTGAACTCGGCGAAGCACGGCGCTTCCGTCGCCGCGTCGAGCGTCTGGATGCGATAGTCGCCGTTCGTCTCCCAAGGTGCGGGCGTGACCATCGGAACCGGAGGCATCGCCGGCGCCTGCAAGGCGACGGTTCCACCGCCGAGCGTCACGTTCGCATGGTCGGTCGTCACGGTGCTGCCCGGCACATCGTCGCCGATCGTCAGGAAGTAGTGGCCGTTCGGCGCGTTCGCGAGCGTGAACGTCCCATCCGGTGCGGTCGTCGCTTGGGGCGCCGGCAGCGGCGTCGGACAACTCACGGTCGACGGCGTCGGCGCGGTACAGGCGGCCCACGGGCGCAGCGCCACCTTCACGCCGCCGAGGGCGGCGCCGTTGGTGTCGCTCACGACCTTGCCGCTCGCGGTCGTGAACGCCGGTGTGGGCGTCGGTGCCGGCGGCAGTCCGCCGCCGCCTCTGCCGGACGTCCCGCCGCCGCCGCCTCCACCGCCGCATGCGCAGAGCGCGATCGCGGCGGCAATACCGGAAATTCCATTCAACGTGATCGACCGCATCGGTAACCCTCCCACACTCGAACGGTCGCCACACGCGGCCGTTGCCGGCGAAATTCTTCTACCGGCCTCCGACCCGGCCCCTGCCTGCTACGTCTCCGGAACGGGGTCGTAGCGCGCTAAGGCCTCGCCGTACTGGCGCAGCGCGAGGAAGCCGGCGATGAAGCAGAACGCGAGTTCCGTCGCGACGCCGATCGCATCGGGATAATGCCCCAGTTCCTTGGGAACCGGACCGAACGCATCGGCGTAGACGGCCAGCAGGTAGGCGATCGCGCTGGTCGCCGCCGCGATGCCGATATAGAGCCACCGCGATGCGCCTCTCCGCAGCGTCGCCGAGAGCGCGACCAGGGTCGAGGCGATCACCGATGCGAGCGCGAGCACGAAGTACGTCGGCGCCGCCGCGAAGCCGGCGGCGAACTGCGCGATCCAATAGCAGACCGTCGCCATCACGGCGGCGACGACGGGCACGGCGGCCGTCGCGCGCGCGAGTTCGCGTCCGTAGAGCGGCGCGCTCTGTTCGATCAGATCCAACTGGCGCATCCGGTCGCCGCCGCGCTGCGTCAGCGCGACGACGATGCCGAGCAGGCCGCAGAAGAACGCCGGGCCTGCCAGCCACACGCCGCGCGTGATGAGGTCCGCTTCCAGCGCGTCGTGCGCCGGGAAGATCTTGTGCGGTTGCAAGAACGCGACCAGCGCCGCGGCGATGCAGCAGGACCAGATCACGCGGCGCTGCGCCCGCAGGCGCGCGCGGACGATGGCCGCGAACGCGCGCGATCTCACGCCCATGCCGCGGCGTCCTCGATCGAGGCGTGCGTGGAGAAGATGGCGCGACCGCGCGCGACGGCGAGCATCTGCGGCGCGAAGGCGGCCAGCGGCCGGTCGAGCACGAGCAGTTTCGGATCGGCGAGCAGCGCGCCGACCAGCGGATAGGCGAACGACTCGTGCACGCCTTCCAACTTCGCGAGCAGACGCCGCCCGCGCGCCAGCGCGCTCGCCGGATCGAGCGACCAGAGCGCGGCGCGATAGTCGACGTAGCGTTCGAACGAATCGAACTCGAGCGGGAGCAGTTCGTGCGGCACGTAGCCGGCGATGCGCTTGCATTGCGTCGGCTGCAGTTTCGGATCGAAGCCGTCGACGAACAGCGTTCCGCTCGAAGCCTTCACGCCTCCGCAGGCCATGAGTGCGGCGATCGCGGCCTCGCGCGCGCTGCCGAACGCGCGCGCGATCCGCTCGCCTTCGCCGATCTCGAGCGTCATCGGCGCGACCAGGGCCGCGCCGTCGCGCGTGAAGGCGGCGTCGCGCATCTGGAGGACGGCCACCTAGGTGACGGTCTGCAGGCGCGCGCTATGCCGCTCCGGGCGACCGACCTTGTGGCATTCCTGCCACGCGCCGTCGACCTTGCGCGCGACGATGTCGGCGGTGAAATCGTACTTGCCCGCGTTGTCGAAGAACGCGCTGCCGACCGCATACGCATCGACGGGGACGTGCTCGGCTTCGAACGACGAGATCTTCTCGGGATTGAACCCTCCGCTCACCACGATGCGGACGTGCGCGAACCCCTCCGCATCGAGCGCCTCGCGCACGTTGCGCACGAGCCGCGGCACGACGCCGGTGGGTTTGAACGTGCCCATCTGCGGTTGGACGGACTTGTCCACGAGCGTCCCGGACGTGTCGAGACGGACGCCCCACAGGCGCTCCCCGAGCGCGCGCGCGCACGCCAGGCTCGTGCCGACGCAATCGTTGTCGTAGTCGACGAGCGAGATGACGCTCACGTCCGGCTCGATATACTCGGCGAACTTCCGCGTCGCGAGCACCGTATCGCCGCCGTACGCCGCGATCAGTCCGTGCGGGACCGTGCCCATGCCGCGCGCGCCCCACCATTCGGCGTTCGCGTCGGTCGAGACGCCGAGCGCGCCCGAGATGTAGGCGGCGTACCCGTCGCCGGTCTGTACGAGATGGTGATCGAAGCGCGCCGGGAAGAACAGCACCGTCTTGCCGTTGGCGGCATCGACGATGGTGCGGGCGTTGGTGGCGATGCGGGTGCGTCGCGTGAGCACGCCCAGATACGGCGTCTCGAGCCGCGCGAACGCGTCGTAGGGACCCTCGATCGTCATCACCGTCTCGTAGGGACCGACCGCGTCGCCGTCGCGCAGGGCGCGGACGGTCAGCGCGTTCCAATCCTCGCTGCAGAGCTTGAGGATGGCGATGGCCTCATCGATGCCGCAGAGCACGGCCTCGCTGCGCTGGAACACCTGCATGCGCACGACCGGATGATATCCGTCGCGTTTCAGGATCGTCGCCGTGCGATTGAAATATTGATCTGAGTAGTACCCGGCGCGCATCTTCTCGACCGGGAGATTGAAGACGGCGGGGTCCAAGCGGTCTTTCGGCTGCATCTTTGCTGGAAAACATCGGGGAGCGAAGAAGAATGTCCTTGTGCCCACGAACGCCGAGGTGGCCCGCAGGCTGCTCGATATCCGGACGCTGATGGAACTCGACGGCGAGTCGTTCCATCGCTATATGGCGTTCGAGCGCGCGGCGGCCACCCTGGAGAACGCCGCTCCGGTCGAGGACCTCATCACCGCGGGCGAGCTCCTGGCCTTGCCCGGCATCGGCAAGACCACCGGCGGCGCGATCGAGGAGATCGTCAAGACGGGCACGTCGGCCATCCTCGAGACCTATTTCGAGAAATATCCGCGCACCATCTTCGAGGTGCTCGGCGTCAGCGGCATCGGCACCAAGACGGCGGGCATCCTCTTCGAATCGTACGGCATCGGGTCGCTCGCGACGCTCGAGGCGGCGATCGAGAGCGGCGCGCTCGAAGGGGCGCCGCGGCTCGGACCCAAGACGCTGGAGAAGTGGAAGCGCGGCATCCTCGCCTATAAGGGCCGTCAGGCGCGCACCCCCATGCCGCTGGCGCTGCGCATCGCGCGCGAGACGATGACCTATCTGCAGGCCGGACCGCCGCTCCACCGGCTCGTCTACGCGGGCAGTCTGCGCCGTCAGGAAGTCACCGTCGGGGACATCGACATCATCTGCACGTCGGACGAAGCCGCTGCCGTCACCGCCTATTTCGCGAAGTGGGATCGTGCGGCCGCGGTCGTCGCCGAAGGCCCGACGAAGTGTTCGATCTGGCTCGAAAGCGGTCTGCAGATCGATCTGCGCGTCCTCCCGGATCGCGTCTACGGCAACCTGCTGCAGCATTTCACGGGCAGCCGCGAGCACAACATCAAACTGCGCGAGCACGCCGTACGCAAAGGCTTGCGCGTCAGCGAGAACGGCATCCTCGACCTGGAGACGGGCGACGTGACGACCTGCGAGGACGAGAACGCCGTCTACGAACGCCTGGGCATGCAGTACGTCCCGCCCGAACTGCGCCAGGGTCTGGACGAGGTCGAGCGGGCGATCGCGCGGACGATCCCACGCCTCGTCGAAGAAGGCGACGTGCGCGGCGACTTCCACATGCATTGCGATTTCAGCGATGGCGAGGACACGCTCGAAGCGATGATCGCCGCCTGCGCCGCGCGCGGCTACGCCTACCACGCGATGAGCGATCACTCGCAGGGGCGCGGCGGCTACGGCATGTCGATCGAACGCCTGCGCGAACAGCGCGCGCGGATCAAGCTCATCGGCGACAAGTACGGCATCCGCACGCTGCGCGCGAGCGAGGTGGACGTCCTCCCGGACGGATCGCTCGACTATCCGCCCGAGGTGCTGGACGAACTGGACATCGTCATCGGCTCCGTCCACTCCGCATTCAATCAAGGGCGCGAGAAGATGACGGCGCGGCTGATCGCCGCCTGCGAGAATCCGTACGTGGACGTGATCGGCCATCCTACGGGCCGCTATCTCTCCGGGTTCGACGGCTACGAGTTCGATTACGACGCCGTCTTCGCGGCCGCGGCGCGCACCGGAACGGCGCTGGAGATCGACGGACAGGCGGCGCGTCTCGACCTGCCGTCGCCGCTGGCGCGACGCGCGAAAGCGGCCGGAGCGCGCTTCAGCCTCGATAGCGACGCGCACTCCGTCGGGGAGCTGGGCGACGTGTCGTTCGCGGTCGGGCAGGCCCGCCGCGCCGGAATCGAAGCGAGCGACGTGCTCAACGCGCTCCCGCTCGACGAACTCCTCGCAACGATTGCGAAGAAACGGGAATACGCATGATCGCCACCATCGTCGCCGGCGCCTCCGACGGGGTGGTGGTCGGAGCCCTGCAGTCCGGTACGAGCGGTCCGGCGATCGTGTACGTGCACGGCGTGGGATCGACGGCCGAATCCTGGCTGCCTCAGCTCCGCGCGCTCCAGCACGAGTATCGCAATTACGCCGTCCAATTGCGCGGCGCCGCGGGCGCGCCCGATCCTTCGCCGGAGAAGATCTCGCGCAGTGGTTACGTGCGCGACGTGCTCGGCGTGATGGATGCGGCGGGCATCGCGAAGGCGCACTTCGTCGGCTGCAGTCTCGGCGGCGTCGTCGGATTCGAGTTGTGGAAGGCGGCGCGCGAGCGCGTCGCGTCGTTCACGTTCGTCGGAAGTTTCGCCGCCTATCCGGACGGGCAGGCGTACGCGGACGGTATCAAAGAAGCGGTGCGCGCTGCGGGAACGATGGAGGCCTTCGCGCGGATCCGCGTCGGCCGGCTGAACCTGCCGAAGGAACGCGAAGAGGCGGCGATCGCGGAGATGGCGATCAAGAGCGTCTCCTCGTACATCGCGGCCACGCAGGCGACGTGGACGGGCGACTATCGCGATATCTTGCCGACGATCTCCGTTCCCACGCTGGTCATCACCGGCGAGCGCGACGCCGTCGCGCCGCCGGCGATGGGCCGCGAGATCGCCGCGGGGATTCCGGAAGCGCGCTTTGTCGAAGTCGCCGGCGCGGGGCACGTCACCAACGCCGACGCGCCCGACGTCTTCAATGCGTTATTGCGGGATTTTCTTTCGAACCGATGATGCGTTCGGCGCCCGCGTAGACGTTGGCGCGGCGTCCGCGGACGAAGCCCGCGAGCGTGAGGCCGAACGTCTGCGCGAGTTCGACCGCGAGGCTGCTCGGCGCGGATACGGACGCCAGGATAGGGATGCGCGCGACCGCCGCCTTCTGCGTCAGTTCGTAACTCGCGCGGCCGCTGACGAGGGCGATGCATACCGTCGTATCGTGGCCGCCGAGCAGCGCCCAGCCGATCGCCTTGTCGAGCGCGTTGTGGCGGCCGACGTCCTCGCGGATGGCGAGCAGGTCGCCGGCAGCCGTGAAGAGCGCGGCCGCGTGGAGGCCCCCGGTGCGCTCGAAGACCGGCTGCGCGGCGCGCATCTTCTCGGGCAATGCGTAGAGCGTCTCCGCCGCGACGCGCACGTCGCTCCGGATCGGCGCGATCCGTTCGCGCAGCGCCTGGAGTTCGGTCCGCCCGCAGACGCCGCACGCGCCGCTCACGACGAAGTGCCGCTCGAACGCGGCGGTCGGCGGCAGCGTGGCGGCCGCGAGCGCGATGGTGACCGCGCCATCGTCGCACGCGACGATCTCCCGCAGGTCGGAAAGCGCGTCGACGATGCCCTCGCCGAGCGCGAAGCCGGCCGCGAGTTCGAGATCGTTGCCGGGAGTGCGCATGGTCACGGCAAGGGTGCGCGTTTCGTCGCCCGCGCGCAGGCGCAGTTCCAGCGGTTCTTCTACGGCGACGCCGTCGCGCACGCGCCTTTCCGCATCGCCCTCGAACGCGCGTACGTCGACATCGCGGCTGCGGCTCATCGCGGCTGCCGCATTCCCGCGCCCGGCTCGCGAGCGGACCGCTTGCCTTCGTCGATGAGCGCCTTGCGGAAGACCACCCCCGCGGTCAGCGTGGCCGCGGCGGCGACGAGCGTGCGCGCCGTCGCGCGGCGCTTCGGGACGTGCACCAGCCCGGCGACGAGCGCGACCGCGAGCGCCGGTGCGACCCGTTCGACCAGACGGCGCGCGCCGTACCCGCGCGTCGCCGCGAAATGCGCGAGGATCGCGCACTCGGCGCCCGCCGCCAGCCGTTCGAACCGTTCGAGCTTTCCCGAGACGCCGGCGTTGCCGCCGATCGCGCAGAGGCCGTTCGCGAGCGCGCACGCCGAGGCGATGCCGCTGCAGACCGACGCCGCGGGGATGTGCGCCTTGCCGGCGCCCCAGAGCGGGACGGCCGTCGCGCCGAGCAAGACGCCGGTATAGCCGGCCAAGAACGCGCCGAGCACCGCTTGCACGACCGCGAGACCGTCGTCGTCTTTGAGGACGGCGATCCCCGCGACGCCCGAATACGCGACGAGGCCCCAGACGCCGAGCGACATCGGCGAACGCGGGTTGAACGTGCGCAGCATATGCAAGAACCGCTCGGGACGGCCGAGGTGCGAGATGAGGATCGGCGGACAGGCGGCAGCGACGGCGAGCGCCGCGACGCGAGCCGTGCGGCGCAGGCGTCGTCCGCTCTCCTCGCGCGGATCGGCGAGCGCGGCGATGATGCCGAGGCCGCCCGCGACGCCGCCGGCGAACAGGTAGGCGACCACGCTCGTGCCCCATCGCGGCGCTTTGAGCACCGCGCGATCCATCGGCGTCATCGCGAGCGGAAGATCGCCCAGCCGGCGATCGCGAGCGCGAGCGCGGCGCCGGCGGCGGCCGCATAGCCGGCCGGCTGTCGCGTGGAGGGGAGGACCGGTTCGACGGGCAGACCGTACGTCTCGGGCCGGTCCGTCAGCAAGAAGAACGCGTTGAGCGCGCCGATCCCGCCGCCGACATCGTCGGCGCCATAGAGACGCGCCTCGACGCCCCGCGCGGCGAGCGTCTCCACGCGCGCGGCCGCGCGCTCGCGCAGTTCCGCGAGGTCGCCGAACTGGATCGACTCGGTCGGGCAGGCCTGCGCGCAGGCCGGCGTCGCGCCGATCTTCTGGCGGTCGTAGCAGAGCGTGCACTTGCCGGCGACGCCGCCGTCGCCTTGCAGTGCGGTCATATTCGCGTCGCGCCGCGCTTCGTCGAGCGTCGAGACCGCGTACTTGCGGTCTTCGTCGATCGGATCGATGAGGTCGATGACGCCGAACGGACAGGAGACGACGCAGTAGCCGCAGCCGTTGCAGATGTCGGGCCGGACGTAGACGCTGCCGAACTCGTTCTTGACGATCGCCCCGGTCGGACAGGCCTCATGACAGCCGGCGTTCGTGCAGTGCTTGCAGACGTCCGAGAGCATCAACCACTTCTCGACGATGGGACTGGGGCGATCGGGATGCACGGCGACCTGCTCGACGAACGCGACGTGACGCCACGTCGTCCCGGAGAGTTCGCCGGTGTTGTCGTACGAATCGCCGGTAAAGGTGAAGCCGTCCGAAGGCAGTTCGTTCCACTGCTTGCACGCGACCTCGCACGCCTTGCAGCCGATGCAGAGCGTGGTATCGGTGAAGAAGCCGGTCTCGCTCATCGGCGCCCGCCCTTGCGGATGGCGCAAGTGAGCGACTTCGACTCGTGGATGGTCACGTTGGGATCGGCGACGATGGGGATCAGCGCGCCGGGCGATTCGCCCGATGCGAATCCGAGGGCGCCGTAGTTGTACGGGATGCCGACGGTGTGCACGCGCTTGCCGCCGACGCGGAGCGGACGCAGGCGTCCGCTCACCAGCGCCTTGCATTCCATCTCGCCGAGCGCGGTCGAGACGGTCACGGTGTCGCCGCTCGCGATTCCCTGCTCTACGGCGAGCTGAGGATCGATCTCGCAGAACGCCGCGGGCTGGAGTTCGGCCAACCAAGGGATGCAGCGCGTCATGATGCCGGACATCTCGGTGATGCGATACGTCGTCAGGACGTGCGGATACTGCGCGCCCTCGGCCTCGTCCACGCGATTGTCGGCGCGGCGCCAGAGGCGCGCCGCCGGATTGTTCCGCACGGGATAGAGCGCGTTCTCGACCGGCGAAGCCATGGGTTCGTAATGCGCCGGCAGCGGTCCGTCGCGCAGCGCGTCGCCGGCGACGAAGAGCGCTCCGCGCCCGTCCGTCTGCATGAGGAACGGCCCGTCGTCCTTGCCCGGCGCCGCACCCGGTACGACGTCGGCGACGTCGCGCCCGGTCCACGCGCCCGCGTCCGGATTCCACCAGACGTAGGCCTTGCGTTCGCTCCACGGCCTGCCCGCAGGATCGGCGGAGGCGCGGTTGTAGAGCATGCGCCGGTTCGCGGGCCAGGCGAATCCCCAGCCGAGCGCCGCCGCATCGTCGCCGTTCCGCGCCCGCGCGTTGTTCGTCTCGGCGTCGGGGCAGACGCCGGTATAGATCCAGGCGCCCGCGGCGGTGGACCCGTCGTCGCGCAACTCGGTGAACGAGCGGAGCTGCTCGCCGCTGCGCACGTCGTAGCCGTTGATCTCCTGCAGTACGCGCAGCGGATCGGGCTCGTCCTCTCCGTATTCCCACGTGAGGTCGAGGAGCGGGCGATCCTTCGGGTCGGTCGATCCCGCGTAGAGCGCGCGCAGCCTGCGGCCGAGGTCGTAGATCATCCGCGCGTCGGTGATGCTCGCTCCGACCGGTTCGATGGCCCGGTCGTGCCATTGCAGCAGCCGGTTGGTGTTGACCATCGTCCCGGCCTTCTCGAGGATGGTCGCGGTCGGGATGAAGAAGCATTCCGTGCCGATACGCGCGGCGTCCGCGCCGTCGCGCCGCCAGAACGATGCGGTCTCGGTCTCGTAGGCGTCGGCGACGACCAGCCACTCGAGGCGCTCGAGACCGGCGTGGATCATCGCGGCGTTCTGTCCCGACGCGGCGGGATTCTGGCCGATGACGAACGCGCCGCGCACCTTGCCGTCGGCCATGGCGACCTGCATCGGCAGCGTCGAATGGTCGCCGGTGTTCTGCGGAAGATAGTCGTAGCAGAAGTCGTTCTCGGCGGTCGCGGCGGCGCCCCAATACGCCTTGAGCAGCGAGACGATGTAGGCCTTCGCGTGCGTCCACCAGCCGGACGCGGCGACGTTCGTGCGCGCGTAGGCCGCGAGCGTCTGCTCGTCGCGCGCGGTCGAGGGCATCGGCAGGTAGCCGGGCAGCAGATCGTAGAGCGTTGCGATGTCGGTCGCGCCTTGGATGTTCGCGTGTCCGCGCAGAGCCATGATGCCGCCGCCCGGCCTGCCGATGTTCCCGAGCAGCAGTTGGAGGATGGCGGCGGTGCGGATGTACTGCACGCCGACCGTGTGCTGGGTCCAGCCGACGGAGTAGGCGAAGGCGGTCGTGCGATCGCGCCCGCTGTTGCGGACGAGCGTGTCGCAGACGTCGAGGAACTGCGCTTGCGACACGCCGCAGACGCGCTCGACCATCGCGGGCGTGTAGCGGGCGAAGTGGCGCCGGAGGACGGCGAGGACGCACCGGGGATGCGCGAGGGTCGCGTCGCGGACCGGTTCGCCGTCGGCGCTCCGCTCGAACTCCCACGTCGCCGGGTCGTACGCGCGCGCGTCCTCGTCGTACCCGGAGAAGAGCCCGGCGAGGTCCTCGGTGTCGCGGAAATCCTCGCGCACGAGATAGGCCGCGTTGGTGTAGGCGAGCACGTAGTCGCGGAAGTACGACTCCGTCGCGAGGACGTGATTGACGATGCCGCCGAGGAGCGCGATGTCGCTGCCGCTGCGCAGCGCGACGTAGATGTCGGCGAGCGCGGAGGTCCGGGTGAATCGCGGATCGACGTGGACGATGGTCGCGCCGCGTTCCTTCGCCTTCATCACGAAGCGGAACGCGACCGGATGCGCTTCGGCGAAATTGGAACCTTCGATCAGGATGCAGTCGGCGTTCTGAAGGTCCTGGACGTACGAGGTCGCTCCGCCGCGACCGAAGGAGGTGCCGAGACCCGGCACCGTCGAGCTATGTCATATGCGGGCTTGGTTCTCGATGCTGACGATGCCGAGCGAACGCATCAGCTTCTGCAGCAGATAGTTCTCCTCGACGCCGAACGTGGCGCCGCCGAGCGACGTCATCGCCAGGGTGTGATTGACCCGCTTGCCGTCCGCATCGCGCACGAACGTGGCGTCGCGCGTCGTCTTGACCCGCTGCGCGATCCGCTCCATCAGCCACGGCACGGGACGGTCTTCCCAGCGGTCGGAATGCGGCGCGCGATATTTCCCGGTCGTCCAGCGCCGCGCGTTCGTCGTCAGGCCGAAGATCGCGGCGCCCTTCGGACAGAGGTGGCCAGCGTTGATGGGGCTCTTCGGATTGCCCTCGACGTCGAGCAGCTTTCCGCCGTCGCCGACGAACGCGAGCGTCGAACAACCGACGGCGCAGTACGGGCAGACGCTCTCGACCGCTTCGGCTCCGGCGATGCGTGCACGTTCCATCTTATCTGACCCTTTCGTTGGCGGCGGCGAAGAGCGTGAGGAGCAATACGGCGACGAAGACGCAGACGTGCGCGAACGCCCCCAGGCCGGGCGTGAAGACGACGAACGCGCAGGCGACGATCAGCCCCACGGGCGCCGCGATCGATCCGCCCGTGATGAAGTCGTAGACCTCGCGGAGCACGCCGATCACGCGCGCCGCCTCTGGCCGAAACCCACCGTCGCCGCGAACGCGGCGTAGAGCGCGATCAGGACGAGGATCGACGCATCGCCCGTGGGCCATGCGACGCCGAGCGCTTCGCCCGTCCACATCGTCCCGAGCGAGAGCAGCATGACGCCGACGACCGCTTTGATGGCGTTCTCCGGCACGCGCGCGAACGGCGCGCGCAGGGCGAAGGCCGCGAGCGCGACGATGATGGCGGCGAGCACGCCGCCGCCGATCGACCAGCCGATCAAGGCGGGCTGCGTCGCGGCGAAGGTCACGACGATGACCGCCACCTCCAGCCCTTCGATGAAGACGCCCTGGAACGCGGTCGCGAACCCGGTGCGCCGGTCTTGCTTCGCGAGCACCGCGACTTCGCGCTCGAAGATCGCGTCCTCGTCGTGGAGGGCCTTGCGTCCGGCGAATCGCCAGATCGCCTTGCGCAGCCACGCGATGCCGAACAGGATCGCGAACGGACCGACGACGAGTTCGATCCAGAGGATGGTGCCGTGACGCGCGAGCGCCGGGCCGAGGGCGGCGACGATGAGCGCGAGCGCCGCGAGCGCCCAGGCGGCGCCGCCCAGCGCCGCGCGCCGTCCCTGCGTCACCGCGACCGCGAGCACGATCGTCGCGGCCTCGACCATCTCCACCGCCGAGGCGAGGAAGGTCGTCCCGCCGAGGATCCATCCGTTCATCGCTTGCCGACGGCGTGCGCGAGGATGTCGTTGAGCGCTCCTTCGTCGACGGCGTCGGGGACGAGCCAGTCCATGCGCGCGCTCGCTGCCGCGCCGTAGGCGACCTTGGCGTTGACGCCCTTCACGTCGATCGCGGGCGCGAGCACGTCGTACGGACGCAGGTCGGCGACGGTGCCGAAGGCGTCGTAGAGCGGCAGTGCGCTCGCGTCGTAGAGGCTGAGCGGCTTGAGGCCGAGCAGCATGCCGATCGTGCGGACGAACGATGCGGTGGAATAGTGCGCGTGCCGGACGCCGCCGCGCGCGTAGGGGCTCGCGATGTAGAACGTCGAGCGCTGCGCGCTGACGTGGTCCGGCCCGTTCTGCGCGTCGTCCTCGAGCACGAAGATCGCCGTGGACTTCCAATAGCGCGAGTGCGAGACCGCGTCGACGAGCCGTCCGACGGCGAGGTCGTTGAGCGCGACGTACGCCTGCGGCGTCGGCGCGCCGGGCCGCGTCCCGGACGTATGGTCGTTGGGCAGATAGACGATCTCGAGCGCGGGCAGAGCGCCGTTCGCTTCGAACTTCTTGAACTCGCGCGCCCACTCGGCTTGCCGGTCGAGATCCGAATAGTCGAGATCCCATCCCACGTAGGCCGGATCGAAGTGGCCTTGCAGGGCCGGATGGCTCGTCCACCCGGGCACCTTCGTCTTATCCGGTTCGTTGATGTCCTCGCCGTAGTCGCGATAGGTGATGCCGGCGCGTCGGGCCGCATCCCAGATATAGCCCGCGTGCGGGACGTCGGGACCGGCACCGTTCTGGAAGTCGTAGAGTTCGCGACGGTTCCCGTACGACGGCGGCCAGAAGCGTTCGACGTAGTCGTTCGCGATCGCCGCGTCGGTCCAATTGTGTCCGTCCGCGCTGATCTGCGCGTTGGCGAAGGCGTTGTCGAACGTGCCGAAGCGGCGCGCGAGCGCGTGCTGGTTCGGCGTGTTGGGGGCGCCGAACCACGCGAGCGACGGATCGCCGTTCGCGCCGGCGACGTCGCCGAGGATCTGATCGTACGAACGGTTCTCCTTGATCACGTAGATGACGTGACGGATCGGCCCGTTCGCGCGGAGGACCGTCGGGCCGCGCGGCGCGGCGACGTCCGGCAGCACGTCCGCGAGCGAGATCTCGTGCGTCGTCGTGCCCTGCGAGATCGCGCGCACCGAGCCGATGGTGACGACCGCGACGTATTGATCGGTATGCTTGTGGTGGAGCGGATCGTAGAGCGGATTGGCGGGCGAGCCTTCGCCCTTGCCGTCGCTGACGTAGATGGTGCCGTCGCCGGTCACCGCCGCGCCCGTGGGATACCATCCCGTGTGCGCGGTCGCGACGATCCGTCCGCCGGCGATCGTGGCCACGGTGTCGGCGCCGCCGAGTGTGACGTAGAGCTTTCCGCCGGCGACGAGGAGCGAGTTCGGCAGGGTGCCGAAGCCGCGGGCCGTCGTCAGCGCGATGGTTCCGGCCGGCCGCAAGGCCCGCGTATCGAACTTGGAGATCGTGTCGTCATCGCCGTTGGCGACGTAGAGCGTCGCTCCGTCGGCCGCAAGCGCGAGCGCCGACGGATGCTTGCCGGTCCGGGCGCGCGTGACGGATCCGCCGTCGAGATGGATCGCGCGCACGGTCGAATCGCCGCGGCACGCGACGTAGAGCGTCGTGCCGTCCGGCGAGAAGATCAGGTCCGAGGGATGGCCGCCGACGGCGAACGTCCGCGCGGTACCGCCGGCGAGCAGGGCCACCGCGGCGTCGCCGTCTTCGGCGACGGCGATCGCGCCGTCCGAGGCGCGCAAGGCGATCGCCGCAGGCCACGTATCTCTGCCGGTCGCGTAGGTATGCGCGACCGTACCGTCGTCGGCGTTGACGGCCAAGACCGCATCGGCGTTCGCGCCGGCGACCAGGACCGTGCCGTTATCCTGCCACACCGGTCTCCCGAACGCGCCCTTGAGCTTGATCGCGCGCTCGACCGAGAGCGAGGGCACGTCGAGGATCCGCAGCGTCGCCGGTCCCACCCCGGATTCGACGACGGCCAGACGCTTCGCATCGGGCGAGAGCGCGATGCCCTGCGGCATCGTCCCGGTCGCTACGACGGCGCCCTGCGGCGCGACGAGGAGCCAGCCGGAGGGGAGGATCGTGCCGCGCACGGCGGCGATGCCGGCGCCCGCCGCGACGGCGAGACAGAGCGCTACGGTGACGGCCAAATGACGTTTCATGGCGCGGACTTCGCCGCCAGGATAAACGCCCCCGCGCCGCCTTCACCAAATGGCCGGAGGGTGCGGAGCCTTTGCGGGTAAGGGATGGGCATGGATCTTTCTGCCATCACGGTCTACGCCAACGGCGATTTCCGCGCGTACGAAGACGCGAAGGTCGGCCTGCTCACCCACGGCCTCCAGTACGGTACCGGCTGCTTCGAGGGCATCCGCGGTTACTGGGATCCGAAGGACGAAGAGCTCTCGCTCGTGCTGCTGCGCGATCACTACGATCGCCTCGCGCTTTCGGCGAAGATCCTGCTGATGGAACTGCCGCATTCCATCGACGAACTGATCGACATCACGGTCGAACTCTGCGTCCGCAACCGCTTCGCGCAGAACGTCTACATCCGGCCGTGCATCTTCAAGTCCGCCGAAGACGTCGGCGTGCGGCTCCACGACGTCCCGAGCGCGTTCGCGATCGTCCCGATCCCGTTCACCGCGTATCTCGACCCGACGAAGGGTCTGGACGTGTGCATCAGTTCGTGGCGCCGCGCCGACGACACGATGGCGCCGCCGCGCGCGAAGATCACGGGCCTCTACGTCAACTCGGCGTTGGCGAAGACGGAGGCGGTGACGAACGGCTACGACGAGGCGATCCTGCTCTCGCACGACGGCCACGTCGCCGAAGGTTCGGCGGAGAACGTCTTCATCGTGCGGCGCGGCGTGCTCTACACGCCCGATCCGTCGCAGAACGTGCTCGAGGGCTGCACGCGCCGCGCGATCATGGAGATCGCGGAGCGGCAGTTCGGCCTGCAGGTCGTCGAACGCTCGATCGATCGCGGCGAACTCTACAGCGCCGACGAGATCTTCTTCACGGGCACGGCCGCCGGGATCGCCCCGGTCACGTCGATCGACCGCCGCAAGGTCGGCGACGGCCGCATGGGGCCGGTCACCCACCGCCTCCGCGACTTCTATCATCGGATCGTCACGAACGAAGAGCCGGCCTATCGCGACTGGCTCACCGCCGTTCCGAAGTTAGCCGCCGCTCACCCACGCTGAGACGTCCGGCGGCAGGGGCGGCACGGCCGTCGCCGCATCGCTGTCGATGTCCACGCCCGCCGCGTTGCGCCAATCCGCGAGCGCGGACATCTCGCGGTACGCCACCTTCGAGATGCCGCGGATGAAGCGGCGTCCGGCGGTGAGCGTCGGCAGGTCCGTCGTCATCACCGCGATGACGTAGGGCGCGTTCTCCGCATAGACGATACCGACGTCGTTGAGCGTGTCGTGCAGGGTGCCGGTCTTATGCGCGATCGCGAGTTCCGGCGGCAGCGGCTCCGGGATCAGCGTGTTGTGCTCTTGGCCGGTGAGGATGGCGATCATCTGGATCGACGACCATTCGTCGACGAGGCGCTGGCGCGCCATCTTCGAGAGCAGCAGCGCGAGGTCGTGCGGCGACGAACGCAGTTCGTAGCGGATGCCGTACCCTTCGGTACGGATATCGTTCGTCAGCACCGTGTGCCGCAGGCCCATCGAGGCCATCGTCGCGTTGATGCTGCGCCGCCCGACCAGGCGGATGAGCATGTTGGTCGCGGTGTTGTCGCTGATGTCGATCATCTTGTCGAGCAAGGTCGAGACCGTGTACGACCTACCGGCGCGCGCGTCGCACAGTTCGCCCGATCCCCAATCCTTGTCGGAACCGCGCAGAGCGACGTGGTGGTTCAGGTCGAACCGGCCCGCTTCGAGCTGGCGGAAGACCTCGACCATGACGGGGATCTTGATCGTCGACGCCGCCGGCATCGAGGCTCCGCTGTCGTAGCCCGTCGAGTAGCCGCTCGCGAGATCGATGATGTCGAAGGCGACCTGGCCGGGAGCGTGGCGTACCATCGCCTTCAGGCTCGCGGTCAGGTGGGCCAACGGCTTGGGCAGCTCGGCGGCGCACGACGGTACGCTCGCGGCGAATGCGAGCGAAGCGGCGACCATCGTGCAGAGCAGCCAGCGCATCTTCTTGAAGTGTCGGTTTGACGCGCGTCGAAGTTGAGCCTGGCATGAATACGAACGCTCGCTGGCTCGTCACCGACACCGCCTCCGGTGCCGTGGCGCTCGGCCTCTATACCGACGAGCCCGACTACGCGGTGGAACTGACGGGATCGTGGCTGGGCAAGGACGGCGCGTTCGAGGCGGGCTCGGATCTGCGCGTCGTGCGGGCGACCTACAAAGACCTCGACGTCGACGACGCCGACGACGTGCTGCTCTACGGCCGCGGGACGCGATTGCTGGCCGTCGACATCGACAGCGACACGTCGATGGATTCGGTGATCATCGAACACCTCGCGCAGGATCTCGCCAAGGAAGACCTCAGCGGAGGTCTCCGCATCGGCGGCAAGCGCTACGACGAAGAGGCCGTCCGGAAGATCGCCGAGATCTAGTAGGGTACGCCGTCGGCCGCGGGAGCGCGGACCTTGCCCGTGACGCCCGCGAGGGCGACCAGGGCGGCGATGTACGGCAACGCCGTCATCGCGTCGGCGGGCAGCCACGAGACCTGCCCTTGCAGTACCGACTGCAGCGCTTCGAAGAACCCGAAGAACAGCGCGGCGCCGGCGGCGCCGTACGGGTTCCATCGGCCGAAGATGACGGCGGCGAGCGCGATGAATCCGCGGCCCGCGGTCATCTGATCGGAATAGAAGTTCAGGTAGCCGATCGAGAGGAACACGCCGCCCAGGCCTGCGAGCGCGCCCGAGATCGTCACCGCGACGAGGCGGTACTTGAGCGGATCCAGGCCGGCGGACTTCACCGCATGCGGATTCTCGCCGCACGCCTGGACTCGCAGTCCCCAGGGCGTGCGGTAGATGAGCCACGTCAGTCCGGCGGCGCAGAGGAGCGAGAACACGCCGAGCGCGATGGTCCCCGCGGAGAGGTTGAACACCGGCACGTTCGGACCGCCGATCCCGGCGACTTGTTTGGAAGCGCCGGGCTGATCGAAGACGAGCAGCAAGCCGTACGCCGCGCCCGCGTAGGCGAGGACGTTGATGCCGATTCCGGCGACGATCTGATCGACTTTGAATTTGGTCGCGGCGATGCCGAGCACGTAGCCGACGACGGCGGCCGCGACGATGCCGGCGATCAGGCCGACGAAGGGGCTGCCGGTGTAATAGTCGGCGATGACCGCGGTGAACGCGCCCGCAGTCATCATGCCTTCGAGACCGATGTTGATGATGCCCGAACGTTCCGAGATGACGCCGCCGAGAGCGGCGCACACGATCGGGATCGCGCTGGTGAGGGTGCTCGCGAGGAGCGTGAGGATCACGGAGAGCGTCATGCCGGAGTCTCCGTGCGCGTCGCGATGTAGCGTCGCGCGGCGAGTACGATGATGATGATGCCCTCGATCATGTGGATCGCGTCCTTAGGAACGTTGGCGCTGGCCTGCATCGCGAGACCTCCCGCTTCGAGGATGCCGAAGACGAACGCCGCCAGGCAGATCCACAGCGGATGCAGGTCGCCCACCAGGGCGACCGCGATCGCCGTATAGCCGTAACCGGGCGAGAGCGACGTGTTGAAACGGTGCAGTTCGCCGGTGACGATGACCGCGCCGCCGAGTCCGGCGACGCCGCCGGATAGCGCCATCGCGAGCCACGTCATCCGCTTGATCGGCACGCTGTTGCGTCGCGCGGCTTCGGGCGCTTCGCCGAGCGCGCGCAGGTCGAAGCCGAAGACGGTGCGCGAGAACACGAACTGCAGGATGCCGGCGAGCGCGAGCGCGATCAGCAGGCCGATGGTCAGGCGCGTGTCGGGGATCAGCGTCGGCAGATAGGCCGCGGGCGGAAGCGGCGCGGTTTCGGCGCCGGTCGCGAGCGGGCTCTTGAGCGGTCCGGAGACCAGGTAGTTCGCCAGATTGAGGGCGACGAAGTTGAGCATCAGGGTCGAGATGATCTCGTTGGCGGCGAAGCGCGCCTTCATCCAGCCTGCCAGTCCCGCCCAGAGCGCGCCGCCGACGAATCCGGCGACGAGAAGGACGAAGACGATCAGCGGGCCCGGGGCCAGGAAGTGCGCGCCGATCGCACCCGCGGCCAGACCGCCGAGCATCAGCTGTCCCTCCGCGCCGATGTTGAAGAGGCCGGCGCGGAATGCCAGGCAGATGCCGAGCGAGGGGAAGAGCAGCGCGGTCGTCTGCGCCAGCGTTTCCGCGATCTCGGCCGGTCCGCCGAGCGCGCCTTTGAACAGATAGTAGAAGCCGTCGACGGGCGACGAGCCGGCGACGAGCATCACTGCGGACATCGCGATGAGGACGAAGAGCAGCGTGCCGACGGGCCCGCGGAAGACGTTGGCGACGCGCTTCATGCGGCCGACCCTGCCATCAGGCGGCCGATGACGCCGCGATCGACGGTCGCGCGATCGAACGTGCCGACGATCTTGCCGCGGTACATCACGAGGACGCGATCGGCGAGCGTGAGTATCTCGTCGAGTTCGAACGATATCAAGAGGATGGCCGCTCCGGCGTTGCGCGCCTGCATGAGACGCGATTGGACCAGCGCCGCGGCGCCGACGTCGATGCCGCGCGTGGGATTGTAGGCGAGCACGAACTTCGGATCGTCGATGAGCGCGCGTCCGACCACGATCTTCTGCTGGTTGCCGCCGGAGAGCGTCTTGACCGCGACGTCCAGGCTCGCGGCGCGCACGTCGAAGCGTTCCTTGATGGTCTGGGCGTCGCGACGGGCGCGCGCGCGATCGAGCAGGCCGCGCTTCTGCAGGCCCGCGTCGTGCTGGCGGCCGAGGATGGTGTTGTCGACGATCGACCACGGAAGCACCAGCGCTTCGCGGTGGCGGTCCTGCGGGACGATGGCCGGACGCGAGTCCAAGCCGATCGCACCGGTGTAGCCGATCATGCCGGCGATGGCGTCGGAGAGCAGCGTCTGGCCGTTGCCTTCCACGCCTGCGATGCCGACGATCTCGCCGCCGCGCACTTCGAACGAGAGTCCGTCGCAGCGCGTGCTGCCCGAACCCGCGTGCAGGTCGGTGACGGTAAGGCACGGCACGGGCTTCGTCTCGTCGCGCGCGGCCACGGGCGGCAGGTCTCCGCCGACCATCGCGCGCCCGATGTCCTCCACGCTGGTCGAATAGGTGTCGAGGCTCGCGACGATCTCGCCGTGACGCATCACGCTGATCTTGTGCGAGTACGCGATGACCTCTTGGAGCTTGTGGGTCACGATCATGACGGCCGTACCGCGCGCCGCAAGGGCCGCGATCGTCTTGAAGAACGCGTCGATCTCGGCCGGCGCGAGCGCGGCGGTCGGTTCGTCCAACAGCAGGACCGTCGGCTCGCGTTCGAGTTCGCGCAGCAGTTCGACGCGCTGCTGCACGCCGATCGGCAGATCCTCGACGTAGGCGTCGGGATCGATCTCCAGCCCGTTGGCGGCGGCCAGCTCGGTGACCAGCCGGCGCGCGGCATCGGCGTCGATCTGCGCGCCGCGTCGCGGCTCGCGGCCGAGCACGATGTTCTGCCAGACGCGCAGGCGCCCGACCAGTTCGAAGTGTTGGTGGACGAGTCCGACCGTACCGTTCGCGCGGATCGTGCCGGCATCCGCACGGACTTCTCCGAACGCGATGTTGGAGAGCGTCGACTTTCCGGCGCCGTTCTCTCCTACGAGGGCGTGGATCTCACCGGGGAAGAGGTCGAGGTCGACGCCGTTGACGGCGACGACCCCGGGATACGCCTTGCGTATCCCGCGCAGTTCGAGTGCTGGCTCCAAGAGGCTCGTCGTTCTCCGTTACATCTTCACGGGCTTGAACGTCGCGAGCGCTTCGCGCGTATAGGGCACGACGATCCGGCCGTTTTCGATGGCGAGTTGGATCGTGTTGAGGCGGTTGATGCGCTCCGGTCCGATCACGTCCTTCGTGTACTTGAAGTCGGTCAGCCCGATCGCCTGATCCTTGAGGCCGAGCGTCACGTGACCGGTCAGCGGCTTGCCGGACTTCATCGCCTGCGCCGAGCGGTAGACCGCGACGTCGACGTGCTTGACCATGGACGTGAGGATCTTGCCCGGTGCGAGATCGTCCTGATCGGAGTCGACGCCGATGACGTACGTGCCCGCGGGGCGCGTCTTGACCGCGTCGATCGCGCCGAGCCCGGCCTTGCCGGCGGCGGCATAGATGACGTCGACGCCGGAATTGTAGAGCACGTTCGCCAGTTCCTTACCGGTCGCCGCATCCTCGAACGAGTTGGCGTACTTCACGTCCACCTTCGCGGTCGGATCGATCTCGTGGACGCCCGCGGTATAGCCCGCTTCGAACTTGCGCAGCAGCGGGATGTCCATGCCTCCGAGGAAGGCGACGTGGTGCGTCTTGCTCATCATCGCGGCGAGCGCGCCGGCCAAGAACGATCCGTCCTGCTCGTTGAACGTCACCGAGACCACGTTCGGATCGTCGACGACCGCGTCGATGATCGCGTAATGCTGGGACGGATTCTGCTTGGCGATCTGATCGAGATCCTTGCTCATCAGGAACCCGATGGCGTAGATCATGTCGAACTTCTGGTTGGTGAGCGCGGTCAGGTTCGGCTGATAGTCGGCCGCCGAGCGCGATTGCAGCACCTGGGTATACGCGTCGAGCTGGTCCTTCGCGCGGACGAGTCCGGCGTTGGCGGAGTCGTTGAACGAGTGATCGCCCAGACCGCCGACGTCGGTCACCATGCCGAGCTTCAGCTGCCCCGCTTTGGGGCCTTCGCGATGGCCGCATGCGGACAGCGTCAAAAGGCCGACCGCCAGAACTGCAAGGAACGCTCTCTGTTTCATCGCACGCATTTACGCACTACCGGAGTCCGATGCCTTCGTAACGAAGGCGCGCCGGATGACGGAAACGCCCGATCTGCGGCAGGGACCTCCGCGGCGCTGGAACGTCGAATTGGACGGGGTCGCTTGGCTGCCTCGGCTGATCGACAAGGCGCGCGCGGTTCGCGCCGGCACGCTCGGAGCGTACCTCTACGGGCAGAGCCCCACCGACACGGGCCTGCTCCGCGTCCTGGGCATGGGCTACCGGTCGTTCCTGAGCCTGGTCGGAGGCGCGGCGGACGATGCCGCCGTGAGCGCGGCCCTGACCGCCCGCGATCCCGGCTGGCTCGCCCGCGGAAACGCCTGGACGGCCGACCTGCGCAAGAACCACAAGCTGTTCCTCTGGCTGATGGACCTCGATGACGGCTATCTGACCGGCGGCCGCTGGATCTGTCCGGCGCTGAACGGCGCGACCGCCGTCTTCACCGCGATCTTGAAGAAGATCGTCCCGGTGCCGGTGCCGGAAGCGCCCCGGTGAGCGGCCCGCGTCCCGATCCCTGGGCCTGGCTGACCGAGAACCGGGTCACCTTCGCGCTCAAACTGCTGCTGGTGATCGTGCTCGGCCTCTATCTGGCCGGGATGCTCTTGGGCTTCCTCGACCGGGTCCACACCATCGTCTACATCCTCGTCGGCGCGATCTTCTTCGCCTATCTCATCTTCCCGGCGGTCCGATTCCTCGAGCGGCGCATGCCGCGCATCGTCGCGATCCTTGCGGTCTATCTGGCCATCGCCGTCGTCCTGGTGCTCGCCGGATGGCTGATCGTCCCGCGCGTCGCCGACGACATCTCCCAACTGGTCGCGCAATATCCCCACGCGATGGCCCAGACGAGTTCGTTCGTGAACGATCCGCAGAATCCGATCGCCGCGCGCCTGCCGGAATGGATGCGCGCGGAACTCGCCCACGTCCCCGACCAGGTCATCGCGTGGTCGAAGCTGCACGGCCTCGAGACGGCGGGACAGGCGATCACGATTCTGCTCGGAACCGTCGCGGCGCTCGCGACGTTCGTCATCATCCCGCTCTTCACGGCCTATCTGCTGCTCGACATGGACAACATCAAGCACGGCTTCTTCTCGCTGATCCCGGAAGAACGGTTGAAGCCCGCGCTGCGGCTGCTCGACGAGATCGACGACGTCATCGGCGGATTCATCCGCGGTCAGCTGCTGGTCGCGCTCTCGGTCGGCGTGCTGATCACGATCGCGCTCGCGATCATGGGCGTGAAGTACGCGTTCCTGCTCGGACTGCTGGCCGCCGTCGGCGATCTGATCCCATACGTCGGCGCGGTCCTCGCGTTCACGCCCTCGTTCCTGATCGCGCTCGTCAACAACGGATGGGCGAACGCCGTCGTAGTCGGAATCGTCTTCCTGGTGATCTTCGAAGTCGAAGGGCACTTGATCGCGCCGAACATCGTCAGCCGCCAGGTCCGCTTGAGCCCCCTGATCGTGTTGATCGCCTTGCTCGTGGGCGGCGAGATGGCCGGTATCGTCGGCATGCTGATCGCCGTCCCGATCGCCGGCACGCTGCGCGTCGTCGTGAACCATATGTTCGGACGCCCCGAGGCGCACCGCAGACCGAAAGAGAACCCGAAGGCCTCGTGAACATCCCGAACCGCAGACGCGTCGACGTGATCGGCGTACCGATGGACCTGGGCGCGAGCCGTCGCGGCGTCGACATGGGTCCGTATGCCGTGCGCTACGCGCGGCTCAACGATCGCCTCGCCGCGCTCGGCATAGACGAGATCGAAGACCACGGCAACCTGCACGTGCCGATCCGCGAGAAGGCCGTGCAGCAGGACGAGCACGCGAAGTTCTTCGGCACGATACGATCCGTCTGCGACGAACTCGCGGGCCGCGTCGAACGCGCGGTGCGCGACGGCGGATTTCCGATCGTGCTCGGCGGCGACCACTCGATCGCGATGGGAACGCTCGCGGGACTGACCCGCGCGCGCGGCTACGCGCCGGGGCTGGTCTGGATCGACGCGCACAGCGACATCAACTCTCCGCAGACGTCGCCGACCGGCAACGTCCACGGCATGCCGCTCTGGTACGCGCTCGAGAACGGCTTCGCCGATCGGGAGCGCACGGTGCAGATCGGGTTGCGCGACGTCGACGCCCACGAGAAGCGGATCCTGCGCGACTCGGGCGTGCGCGCGTTCTCGATGACCGACGTCGACCGGTTGGGGATGACGCGCGTCATGGAAGAGGCGATCGCGATCGCCGGCGCCCGCGAGAAGACGATGCACTGCTCGTTCGATATGGACGGCATCGACCCGAGCGAGGCGCCGGGAACGGGCACGCCGGTCAAGGGCGGCCTCTCGTATCGCGAAGCGCACCTGGCGATGGAGATGCTCGCCGAGACCGAACGCCTGGGTTCCATCGAGATGGTGGAGATCAACCCGATCCTCGATACGCGCAATCAGACCGCGGCGCTCGCCGTCGGACTGATCTGCTCGGGCCTCGGGAAATCGATCCTGTAGATCCGCTCCGCGCCGCCTACGTCCGCGCGTTCGGATTGCGCGGACCCGGCGCCATGCTCTCGCTCGCCGCACTGGTCGACGAGACCGACCCGCACGTCCTCGCCGTCTGCGAGATCGACGCCGGCGATGCGTTCGCCCTCGCGACCCGCTTCGCGCGCGAGTGGGCCTATCGCGGGTCGCAGGCGCTCTTCTGGAAGAAGCCCGTCTCCGCGCACGCCGTCCACGACATCTACCTGCCGTTCGCGCTGCAGCGTCCGTTCGACCGGCGCGGCCTCCTGCGCGTCGACGCCGAGGACGCGCGCGGCGCGGTCGCGCTCTTCGCGACGCAGTTCGCGGCGGAGCGCGGCATCGCCGTTCCGGAACTGCGTTTCGCGCGCGCGCAGATGCGCGGCGCCGAAGGCCGCCTGCTGGCGTTCGCGCAGGTCTCGCGACGCGGGATCGGCATCCAGGGGCGCGGCATCGAGACGCTCGCGTACGACGAAGGCGGCGGGTTGCGCATCTGCGCGCGCGGATTCGCGGCGGCCCGCGTCGAGCGCCGGCCCTACAGCTTGATCGTCGTCTGCGATTCGCAAGGGATGCCGCCGCCGCAATAGGCGGGATCCCAGTTCGCGGCCGCGAGCAGCGTCTGGATCTGCGTCTCCAGCGCCTTCCCGAGCGGCGGATCGAAACTGACGCTCTTGGTGTGCCCGTCGTCCGTGACGGTCACCTTGATGGTGACGTGGACGTTCATCGCCACGAGCTGCTTGCGCGCGTCGGGATCGAGCACGGGTGGGTTGTCGGCGCCGAACGGCATGAAGCCGCCGGCCACCTGCCGCACGGTCTGCGTCGCGACGTCGCGCGCGTCGACGCTCGCGGTCGCGCGCGGCGTGGGGATAGGCGGATGCGGCGAGGCGACGGCGACGTCGCGCGCGACGGTCTGCGCCGGTGCGGCGGCCACGGCGGCATCCGGCGGCGGCGTGGCGATCGCGTTCTTGGCAAGACGGATCGGCGCTTTGGGCTCGGCCGTCGGCTTGAATCGCTTGACGATCCTGACCGGCGAGGAGCGGTGCGACATCGGCGCGGACTTATGGGTGATCTCGACGCGCTTGACCTTGGTGAACGAGACCGTCTCGATCGAGACGGGGGCGTTGACGCGCGCCAGTTCCGGCATCAGCAGGGCGCCGGTGCCGTGCAGGACCAGGGAGATCAGCAGGGCGATCCCCAGAAGCCGGTCGCGCGCGAACGATCTGCCCAAATTCTCCTCGCGGAAGTCGCCCGTCTAGCGTTCGGAGGCCGCCCCTTGTGACCCCTCGTGCAACCGGCGGCCCCTCCCGGCGCGTTCATGCCATCGCATGAGAGATACGAACATCGTCCTGTACCAAGCCGAATGGTGCCCTTACTGCGCCCGCGTCAGGAGCAAGCTCACCGACCTCTTGCTCGATTACAAGACCATCAACGCGCCGCCGGACCACGCGGACCGTTCCAACGTGCTGGAAGTCTCCGGCCAGACCGGCATCCCGGTCATGATCGACGGCGACGTCAAGATCGTCGACGACGACGACGCGATGATCGCCTATCTCGAGAAGACGTACCCGCTCTAGTCGAGTTTTCCGACCTCGGCGCCCCACATGTCCCACCCGGGAACGGTGCGCCGGGCGAAGAGTTCGATGCGCGGGCGCTTGCCGCACAGGGCCTCGATGCGCTCGCGGAAGATCTCCGGCTTCTCGCTGTGCAGGCCGCGCTGCTGCAGCACGACCTGTGCCTGCGCGAGATCGCGGATGGGGAACGGGCGGCCGGTGCGGTTGGTCGTCGCCGCGAGCAGCAGTTCCGTCGTCGGCTTGGTGAAGGTCGGCGGCACGCCCTGTCCGGCGATGATCTCGCCGCGGCGGTTGGTCTTCACCCACACGTAGGCGACGCCGCGGTAGTGCAATCCCCACCGTGCGATGAGTTCGATCGCGTACGGCAGGCGCGGTCCGGTGGCCCACATGAAGACCGCGGCCTTCTTGGTGAGGATGTCGCGCACGGGAAGCGCCGCGAGATCCTCTTGCGACATCAGCGGATAGTGCTTCGCCGCGGCCGCGTCCTTGACGCCGCTGCCGTAGTACTGCCACGGCGGATCGACGTAGGCGATGTCGTACCGCTTCTGCGGAAGCGGCGGAAGGACGGCGTGCGCGCTCGCGAGCGCGCGTCTGGCGACCCGTTCGTCGTGACGCGCGTTCTTGGCGTTCAGCGCCGCTTCACCGGCGTGGTTACACGCGGACCCATCGCGCGGACGTCGATGATCGTCTCGCCGCGAGCCTTCGCGTAGTGCGCGGTCCGGGCGGGGATGGAGAAGAACGACCCGGCGATCATCGCGTGCATCGCGTAGGGCTGGACCGCGTCGCCTATGCCGACCAGCAGCGTTCCTTGCAGCACGTCGACGTTCTCGGATTGGGTGTGGACGTGCGGCGCGATCGCGAATCCGTCGGGGAACTTGTAACGCAAGACGTAGATGCCGGGCTTCGTCGGATCGCCTTGGATGACGGCCGACTCGGATCCCGCGAGCGCACCGGTCCCGGGGACCCAGTGCACGACCTGCGGCGTCACGAACGACGGCGCGACGAGGGCGAGCAGCAGTGCGATGATGTGCATACCGCGCCTTCCTACAGGCGGACGAGCAGTCCTGCGGCGAGCGCGCCGGCGAGCGTCGCGGCGAAGTTCACGGCGTCGTTGCCGAACCAGGACGCGCCCCGCTGCGGCGCCGTCGCCGCGCCGCACGCGTGCGGATCCGTCTCGCACGCGCGCGCGCAGCGCGGACAGAACCGCAGCGATTGCACCGTCGCGCCGAGCAGCGAATCGACGAACGCGCCGGCCACGCCTCCGGCGAAGACCGGGACGAAGAGACGCGCGTCGATGGCCGTAGAGGCGAGCGCGACCGCGGCCGCGCCGACGATCTCGGCGAGCGTTCCCGCGAACGTCACGCCGCCGGAAAGGCCGGCGGCGACGGGACGCAGCGTCGCGATCGATCGCGGAACGCCGCCGAGGACGGAACCGATCTCGGTGCCCCACGTATCGGCGCTCGCGGCCGCGAAGGCGCCGGCGAACGCCGCGAGCAGCGGCAGCCCGTAGCGCATCGCGAGCAGCGCGCAGGCCGCGGCGACGCCGCCGTTGGCGAGCACCTGCCACGCATCGCGCGCGCCGTGCTTGCCGGCGTCGACGAGTGCGCGCTTGCGCGCGCGGCCGTAGGACGAGAGCGCGACCGAAGGGACGAAGAACGCGAGCAGGACCAGCGCTCCCTGCCACCCGCCGCCCGCGACGGTGGCGATGCCGACGGCGAGTGCGGCGACGATGCCGCCGCCCGTCAGGATCGCGCGGATGCGAAGAACTCCTCGAGCGCCGCGACGAGACCCGCCGCCGTATAGTCCTCGGCGGTGACGTCGACGCGGATGCCCGCCGCATCCGCCGCGCGCGCCGCGACCGGACCTATGCAGGCGACGACCTTGCCGCCGGCATCGGCGCCGTTCTCGACGAATCCGCGCACCGCGGACGGAGAGGCGAAGGTGAGGACGTCGGCGGCGCGCGCCGCGTCGGCGAGCGCCGGCGAGCGACGCGTCCGCGTCTCGTAGGCGTCGCGCACGGTGACGGACCGGCCGGCGGCGGCGAGCCCGTCGCGCAGGGCATCGCGCGCATCGCGCGCCTGATAGAGCAGGATGCGATCGCCGTCGCGACCGGCCGCGAGCAGGGCGTGGGCGAAGTCTTCGCTCGTAGCGCGTTCGCACGAGAGGTCCGGCACGAGGCCGCGCGCGCGGACCGCGGCGGCGGTCGCGGGGCCGATCGTGCCGATCTTGCACGATCCGATGGCGCGCGCGTCGCGGCCCGCTTGCGCGAGCGAACCGAAGAGCGCGTCGACGGCGTTGGCCGAGGTGAGCGCGATCCAGGCGTGCGAGGCGAGTTCTTCCGCGATGGCGCCGTCGAGGAGCGGCGCCACCTCGATGGCGGGGACGACGATCGGTTCGGCTCCGCGCGCGCGCAATCGCGCGGCTAGATCCGCGGCCTGACGTTCCGGGCGCGTGACCAGCACGCGTTTCCCGAAGAGCGGCGCGACGTCGTACCAGCGGATCTCTTCGCGAAGCCGCACGACATCGCCGACGACGACGATCGCCGGAGCGGCGATGCCTTCGCGCGCGCAGATCGCTGCGATGGTCGCGAGCGTTCCGACGACGGTGCGCTGATCGGGGCGCGTGCCGTTCTGGATCGCGGCGACCGGCGTCGACGCGGGCAGCCCATGGTCGACGAGGTTCCGCGCGATCGTCTCGAGATTGCCCATCGCCATCAGCAGCACCAGCGTGCGGTGGGGGTCGGCGAGCTTCGCCCAGTCGAGCGTCGATCCGGGCTTGGTCGGATCCTCGTGACCGGTCGCGACCGTGTATGCGGGGTTGTGGTCACGATGCGTCACCGAAATGCCGGCATAGGCCGGCGCCGCGACGGACGACGATATGCCGGGCACGATCTCGAACGGGATGCCGGCCTCGGCCAGCGTCTGCGCTTCCTCCGCGCCGCGTCCGAAGACGAACGGATCGCCGCCCTTGAGGCGGACGATCGACTTGCCCTCGCGCGCGATGCGCACCATCAGCGCCTCGATATCGGCCTGCGGCATGGCGTGCTTGCCGCCGCGCTTGCCGACGAACGTCTTCTCGCAATCGCACGAAGCGAACGCGACGATCGCGTCGCTCGCGAGCGCGTCGTAGAGCAGGACGTCGCAGAGTCGGAGCACCTCGGCGGCGCGCAGCGTCAGTAATCCCGGATCGCCGGGACCCGCGCCGACGAGGTAGACGGTGCCGGGCTTATTCCTCAACGAGCGCTTCGGCGACGATCGCTTCGGCCAGGTTCAGTTCGAAGAGCTCGTCGAGGACGCGCGCGTGCGAGAGCGCTTCGGTGCGATCGTGCACGGCCTTCTCGCGGATGCGCGTGACGGTCGAGTGCAGCAGTTTGGAGACGATGGTCATCGACATGCCGACGATGAGCATCTTCTCGCGCTCGGAGATGTCCGGACAGCGCGCCAGCAGGCGGTCGATCTCGGCTGCGCGGATCGCTTCGGCCTTCTGCGTGAGCGAGGCGATGACGGGGACGGCCAGGCGCGACCGGTACCAGTGGCCGAAGCGCTCGATGAACTCCGCGATGATCTCCTCGACCTGCGGGATCGCCGCGCGCCGGGTCTCGATCTTCTCGTCGACGACGTCGCGCAACCCGTCGATGTCGACGAGCGCGACGTTCGGGATCTCTGCGATGGCCGGATCCGCGTCGCGCGGCACCGCGATGTCGACGACGAAGAGCGGACGGTCGGGGCGGGCGCGCATCGCTTCGGCGACGTTCTCCGCGTTGAGGACGAAGTGCGACGCGCCGGTCGACGTGATCGCGATGTCGGCGGCGGAGAGCGCGGCGGAGAGGCCCGGCATGTCGACTGCGTGGCCGAATCCGACCTCCGCGATCAGTTCCTGCGCGCGCGCCATCGTACGGTTGGTGACGATGAGGTTGGACGCGCCTTCCTTGCGCAGACGCTTGACGGCGTTGCGGCCCATCTTGCCGGCGCCGATGACGACGACGGACTTCCCATCGAGCGTGCCCAGCCGCGCCTTCGCCATCTCGATGGCGGCGGTCGCGATGGAGGTCGACTCGTCGCCGATCGCCGTCTGCGTGCGCGCGGCCTTGCCGGCGTTGAGCGCTTCGCGGAAGAGCCGGTGTAGCGTCTTGCCGAGCGATCCGGCCTTGTGCGCCTGCACGTAGGCCTCTTTGACCTGTCCGAGGATCTCGGCTTCGCCGATCAGCATCGAGTCGAGCCCGGTGCTCACGCGGAAGAGATGTTCGACCGCTTCGTTGCCGAGCAGGGTGTAGAGATAATCTTCCAGCGCATAGTCGACCGCGGAGTGGCGATAGTTACCCAGGAACGCCTTGAGCTGCGCGATGCCGCTCTCGTAGTCGTCGATCTCGGCGTAGATCTCGAGCCGGCCGCAGGTCGCGAGCATCGCCGCTTCCTTGACCGTCGGGTAATCGCGCAGCGCGCCGAGCGTCTCGCCCATGCGCGATGCGGGAAAGGCGTGGCGCTCGCGCACGTCGACCGGCGCGGTGTGGTGGGAGATGCCCAAGCAGACGAGAGCCACGAGACCCCTATTCTATCTCCGCGAGGACTTCATCTGCGGCGCCAATTGTCTGCTCGATATCCTTGGTCGTGTGGGCCGTCGAGACGAACCCGGCCTCGAACTGGGCGGGCGCCAGGTAGAACCCCCGCTCCAGCATGCCGTGGAAGAAGCGGCCGTACTTGGCCGTGTCGGCGGTCATGGCGCCGGTCAGGTCCCGGACGGGGCCGGCCGTGAAGAAGAGCCCGAACATGGATCCGGCGTAGGCGGTAGTGTGCGGGACTTCGTGCTTTTCGAAGACGGCGTGGAGGCCGGCGGTCAGCAGGCGGGTCAGCACCTCGAGCCGTTCGTAGAGGGTCGCATCGTCGCGGACGATCTTGAGGGTGGCGATGCCGGCGGCCATCGCGAGGGGATTGCCGGAAAGGGTGCCGGCCTGGTAGACCGGTCCCTCGGGCGAGAGCAGGGCCATGATCTCCGCCCTGCCGCCGAAGGCTCCGACCGGGAGACCGCCGCCGATGACCTTGCCGAGCGTGGTGAGGTCGGGGAGGACGCCGTCGCGCGCCTGGACCCCGCCGCGTCCGACGCGAAAGCCGGTCATCACCTCGTCGAAGACGAGCAGCGCGCCGAACTCGCTGCAGAGCGCGCGCAGCGATCGCAGATAGCCCGGTGCGGGGAGCACGAAGCCCATGTTGCCCGCGTACGGCTCGACGATGACCGCGGCGATGCGCTCGGGATTCGCTTCGAACGCTTCGCGCAGCGCGCCCGCGTCGTTGTACGGCAGGACGATCGTGTCGCGGGCGACGCCCTCGGTGATGCCCGGCGAGTTCGGGACGCCGTTGGTGAGCGCGCCGCTGCCGGCCGCGATCAGGAACGCATCGCCGTGGCCGTGGTAGCAGCCGGCGAACTTCACGATCGCGTCGCGCTTGGTGAAACCGCGGGCGAGACGGATCGCGCTCATCGTCGCTTCCGTTCCGCTGGACGTGAAGCGGATGCGCTCGATCGACGGCACCATCGAGATCACGAGTTCGGCGAGTTCGCTCTCGGCTTCGGTCGGAGCGCCGAACGAACTGCCGCGCGCGGCCGCCGCGGTGACCGCCTTGACGACGGCCGGATGGGCGTGGCCGAGGATCAGCGGCCCCCACGAGAGCACGTAGTCGACGTAGTCGTTGTCGTCGAGATCGCGCATGCGCGCGCCGGCGCCGCTCTTGATGAAGACGGGCGAGCCGCCGACGGCGCGGAAGGCGCGGACGGGCGAGTTGACCCCGCCCGCGATGACGTTGCGCGCGCGGGCGAAAGCGGCGATCGAGCGTTCGATGCTCACGGTTCTATCGGACTCCTTGGCCGGCGACCGCGCGGTCCCAGTCGGCGGGCGAGTTGATGTTGAGGAAGCGATCCGCGGCCATGGCGACGCGGCGGACGCGCAGCCGCGCGAGGACGTCGCGGACGGCGCCGCTTTCGCGGAGCACGTCCGGAGCGCTGCGCGCGAACGCGGCGATCTCGTAGAGCGCGCAGAGCGGTTCGATGCCGCGCTCGTGCTCGGGCACGACGGCTTCGTCTCCCGGTTCTCGCGCCGCGAGCAGCTCGCGCGCGAGCGTCGCCTCCGCATGCGGAAGATCGGCGGCGACGACGATCGCGAGCGGCGTGGCGACGGCGGCGAACGCCGCGATCATGCCGGCGAGCGGCCCTCCGCCCGGGCGCTCGTCCGCCACGATCGGGCAGATCAGACGCGCTGCGATCGCCGGTGCGAACGGCGCATTGGCCGAGATCACGACGGGAAAGTCGGCGCGGAAGCGTTCGTATGCGCCGACGACGAGCGGCGTTCCGCCCAGTTCGCGTTCGAGTTTTCCGGGGAAGCGGGATGCCGATCCGCCGGCGAGCAGCACGACCGTCGCGCTAGCGGTGGCGGCGGGCATAGTCCTTGGCGAAGTACGTGATGACGATGTCGGCGCCGGCGCGGACGAAACACGCGAGCGTCTCGTCGATGGCGCGCTCGCCCTCCATCCAACCGTTCGCGATCGCGGCCATCAGCATCGAATATTCGCCGCTGACGTTGTAGACGGCGATCGGCACGTCGAACGCATCGCGCGCCGCGCGCACGACGTCCAGGTACGGCAGGCCCGGCTTGATCATCACGACGTCGGCGCCTTCTTCGATATCGAGCGCGATCTCGCGCAGGGCCTCGCGCGCGTTGTTCGGATCCATCTGATACGTCCGGCGATCGCCGAACTGCGGCGTCGAGCCGGCCGCCTCGCGGAACGGGCCGTAGAACGCCGACGCGTACTTCGCGCTGTAGGCCATCAGCGCGATCGCTTCGTGTCCGCGCGCGTCGAGCGCGGTGCGGAGCGCTTCGATGCGTCCGTCCATCATGTCCGACGGCGCGATCACGTCGACGCCCGCGTCCGCGTAGGTCATCGCGGTCTTCACCAGCAGGGCGACCGTCTCGTCGTTCTTGACGTCGCCGTTCGCGTCGAGGAGCCCGCAGTGGCCGTGGTCGGTGTATTCGCAGTTGCAGAGATCGGCGACGATCGTCATTTGGGGAACCGCGGCCTTGATCTCGCGGATGGCGCGCTGCACGACGCCGTCGGGCGCGTAGTTCGAACTCGCGACCGCGTCCTTGTGCGCCGGGATGCCGAAGAGCAGGACGGCGCGCACGCCCAACGCATCGAGTTCGCGCGCTTCGTCGACGGCCTGCGCGACGGTCAGGCGCGCGATCCCCGGCATCGAGGAGATCGGTCCGGCGTCTTCGGCGCGTTCGGCGATGAAGAGCGGCTGGACGAGCTGATCGAGGTGGAGGCGGTGCTCGCGGACGGCCGCGCGGATGGCGGCGGTGCGGCGGAGGCGGCGGGGACGGATGATCACGGAGCCTTCGTTTCGAGAAGCGTCCGCACGGCCCCCACGAGGGATTCCGCGGTGGGCTCCGGCGCGACGGCGTCGGGTGGGAAGCCGGCCGCCTTCGCCGCGGCCGCGCTCTCCGGCCCCATCGCGGCGACGAGAGGACGCGATGCGAGCGTCTCGAGATAGGGCTGGGCGGCGCGGACCGAGGTGCTGGACGGGAACACGAGTAGGTCGGGCGCGTGCGCGGGCGGTTCGTCCGACGGCCGCACTTCGAGGACGTCGGCGCCGAGCGCGCGCAGCGACGCGGCGATGCGGCTGGGGTGGTCGTTCTTGCGGAAGAGCACGACGGTTCGCCCCGCGAGCGGATGCAACCGGCCGACGACCGATTCGGCCAGACGCAGCCCGAGCGCTTCGGCCTGGTCGATCGATGCGACGTCGCCGATGACGACCGAGCGGAGCGGCTCGCCGACGTGCGCGGCGATGGTGAGGTGCATCGTGGCGCCATCGTAGCGCGCGTGCACCCCGATCGGCGCGTTGCACCCGGCGCGGAGGCGACGCAAGGTCGCGCGCTCGGCGGCGATGCAGCGCTCCGTCTCGTCGTGATTGACGGCCGCCCGCAGTTCCGTCGCGACGGCGCTCGGCTCGGCGCGCGTCTCGATCGCGAGCGCGCCCTGCGCCGCCGCCGGGACGACTTCGTCGACGTCGAACGGGACGGTGTGCGCCGCCCGCGCGCGCAGGCGGTTGAGCCCGGCCATCGCGAGCACGATCGCATCGTATTCGCCGTCGCGGAGCTTGCGCAGACGTGTGTCGACGTTGCCGCGCACGTCGTCGTAGACGAGGTCCGAGCGGAGCGCCTGCAGTTGCGCGCGGCGGCGCGGGCTCGACGTGCCGACCCGCGCGCCGGCGGGGAGATCGGCGAACGTCGGATAGTGCTGGCTGCAATACGCGTCGCGCGGATCTTCGCGCTCCGAGATGGCGACGAGGGTCATATCGCTCGCGAGGGCGCTCGGAAGATCCTTACACGAGTGGACGGCGTAATCGGCGCGCTTCTCGCGCAGCGCGTTCTCGAGTTCGGTGACGAAGACGTTCTCGCTGCCGATGGCGTTGAGCGCGCGATCCACGACGCGATCGCCCGTCGTCGTGACCGGCAGGATCGTCGTCGCGATGCCGCGCCGGGCCAGGCGCGCGGCGACGAGGCGGGTCTGCGTCATCGCCAGGGCGCTCGCGCGCGAGGCGCAGACGGCGGTGGTGGTGACCTCCGGATCCGGTGCGCCGGTCGCATGACGATCGACGAGTTCCTCGGCGAGATGTTCGACTTGGATGGGATCCATCGCCGCCAGCTCCGCGATCGGCAGTTCGCTCATCTGGCGAAGGATCGGCGCACGCTCCGCGGCCGGCAGGATCGCCTGCAGGTAGGTGCGCGCGTGCGCGAGGATGCGGGCCGCGCTGCCGTAGCCCTCGCCGAAGCGTTCGCGCAGATCGCGCGCGGTGCGTCTGGCGAACGCCGGGGTGCTCCCACCCGAATCGACGCCGATGCGCATATCGCCCAGCCGCGTCGTCGCGAGCATGGCGAAGTCGCTCTCTCCCGCGCCGCTCGCATCGAGGGCGGGTATGCCGGCGGCGCGCGCGTCCGCCATCACCGCGGCGTCGACGCCCGCATCGCCCGTCGCCGCGACGGCGAGCGTCGCGCCGTCGAGGTCGCCGGTGCGGTACGCGCGCTCTTCGATCGCGAGCCGCTCGCCCGCATCGGCGCGCAGTTCTATGGCGATGCGCGGCGCGACGACGCGAACGTCCGCGCCGGCGTCGAGGAGGGTGCGGACCTTGCGCGACGCGACGGCGCCGCCGCCGACGACGGTGACGCGGCGGCCGGCGACGCGGAATGAAACGAGCAGCGACATGGGTGAGGGCGCATGGATTCCGCAACGCGGCCGCAAACAACTGCCTCGTGCAAGAGCGACCCGGCACCGAACGCCCGGCCCGTGCCGCGATCGCGGGTGCCGTCATCGCCGCCCTCATCACGCTGCCCGGCCTCGGCGCGGGGACGCTGTGGGACAATAGCGAGACCGCCTACGGCGAGGTCGCGCGCGAGGTCCTGCTGACGCACGACTGGATCGTCATGCATCTCAACGGGGCGCCGTGGTACGTGCAGCCCCCGCTCTATTTCTGGATCGGCGCGATCTTCGCCAAGCTGCTCGGCGTCACGTCGCTGGCGCTCCGGCTCCCGGCGGCGCTCGCCACCATCGCGATGGGCGCGATGACCGGCTACGCGGTCGCGCGTCAGGCGGGAACGCGCGCCGGCATCTTCGCCGCGACCATCCTCTCGACGTGTCTGATGCAGGCGGTCGTGGGGCGCCTCGCCATCATGGACGCCCTGCTCGATCTCACCGTCGCCCTCTCCATCTTCTGGTGGTTCCGCGCGCTGCAGACGGGGCGCGATCGCTACGTCATCTTCGGCTGGATCGCCGCCGGCCTCGGCTTCTTGGTGAAGGGTCCCGTCGCGCCGGTGGTCGCGCTGCTCGTGATCGTTCCTTACGCGATCTGGAACCGGCGCGAAGAAGAGACGCACTTCCCGGGCGCGCGCGCCTGGTGCGTCGCTTTGCTGGCGTTCTTCGTCATCGTCGCGCCGTGGTTCGTCGCGCTCGCGATGCGCGACGGCGCCGGCGCGATCTGGCTGCAGATCGGCCACTACACCTTCGGCCGCTATACCGGCGTCATCGAGAACCAAGCCGGACCGCTCTGGTACTACCTGCCGGTCCTGATCATCGGCTTCTTCCCGTGGATCGCATTCCTCCCGGTAGCGCTCGCCTGGGCGACGCGAAGGCTGCGCGCCGGTACCGACACGCAGACGGCGCGCCTCATCCGCCTCGCCATCGTCTGGATCGTCGCACCGCTGCTCTTCTTCAGCCTCGCCAAGACGAAGCTCCCCAACTACATCGCCCTCGAGTTCCCGGCGCTCGCGCTCCTCGTCGGCCTCTGGTTCGACGATCTCGCCAACGGACGCCGCCGCCTGGCCGCCATCGTCTCCGCCGCGACGGTCCCCATCTGCATCGGCCTGATGGCGATCGCGATCGCGCTCTTCGTACGCGACAACAAACTCGCCGCCGACGTCGACAAGCTGCTCCCCGACCTCACCGCAATGGGCACGTCCATCGCGATCGGCGCCATCGTAACGCTGATCTGCGTCTTCCGCGAACGCCTCGTAGAATACGCCCCCTACGCGCTCGGTATCTCCATGCTCGTGATGGTCGACGTCATGGCGATCGTCGCCCTCCCGCACGCCGAAGCGTTCAAACCCGTCCCAACGCTAGCGCGCACGATTCAACTGCAGCGCCGACCGGGCGATGTCATCGCCATCCAAAGCGTCTCCGGCGGTAACGCCCTCGTCTTCTACACCCAACCCGGGGTACAAGTGCTCGCCGCCCCCGACGCCCCACCCAGCGATCAAGGCGTCTCCGCCAAAAGCGTCATCTGCAACGCCCAACGCGCCTTCGTCATCGCCCCGAAGAAACGCCCGAACTACGATCCCACTTACGGCCGAACCCGCACGATCATCGACGAATCCGGCAAAGCCGTCCTCTTCCTCTATGAAGGCCCGCACTGTAACTAGCAAAAAGAGCCGGCGTCGCCGCCGGCTCTTCGCTCGCTTCGACGCGAGTGGTTACTTCAGCCCGTGGACATATTGGACGACGGCGTCGAGTTCGGCGGGTTTGAGCTGTGCTTTCCACGCGGGCATCATGCCGTCGTAGCTCTTGCCGTTGACGGAGATCTTTCCGTGGAGTCCGTCGGAGACGATCGACTTCACTTTGGCGATCGGGCCTTGTGCGACCGGATTGCCGGCGAGCGGCGGCGCGAAGGCGGAGCCTTGCGCGTTCGCGCCGTGGCACGAGCTGCAGTTCGTCGCGAAGACCTTCGAGCCGTCGACGGCGACCGCGCCTGCGGCCGGAGCCGCCGCGGATGAGGTCGATGTCGTCGATTCGGGTTGATTCATGACGTCGACCGGTTTGTAGGTCGATGCGGCTTGTTTGGCTTGGATGCCGGCTTGGCTCCAGAACGTCAGGCCGAGGATGATCGCCATCGAGACGACGAGCGTCCAGAGGATCGGCTTGCGCGATCCGAACGTGCGGGTCGTGCTGCGGTCGATCCACGGCAGCAGGACGAGGATCGTCGTCGCGATGCCGGGGATGATGATCGCGCCTACGATCTCCATGCTGCCCGGGACGAGGTTGAGCAGGCCGAAGAGGTCGAGGAAGTACCACGCCGGATACGGTACGAACTGCGATTGCGTCGGATCGGCCTTCGCGTCCAGGAACGGCGGCGCGATGAACGAGAGGCCGATGATGATCGCGAAGATCACGAACGACGCGAACGCATCCATGAACATCTGATCCGGCCAGAAGCGGCCCTTCGTGAGCGGGCGCGGATCTTCGACCGGCGGTCCGGCCGGGCCGTTGTGGCGGAAGATCGCCAGATGCGCGCCGACGAGCGCGACGAGCGCGGCCGGCATCAGCCAGACGTGCAGACCGAAGAAGCGGTTGATGGTGAGCGTGCCCATCGTCGTGCCGTCTTGCGTGAACGTCTGGATGAACGTGCCGACGACCGGCATGGTCAGCGTCAGGTTGATGGCGACCTGCGATGCGAAATAGGCGTTCATATCCCACGGCAGCAGGTAGCCGGTCAGGCCGAGCACCATCGTGATCAGCAGCAAGAGCACGCCGACGATCCACTGCAGTTCGCGCGGCGACTTGTACGCACCCCAGACGACGACTTGCAGCAGGTGCAGGAAGACCAGCGCGATCATCGCGCTCGCGCCCCAGTAGTGCATCGAGAGCACGAAGTGCTGGAACGGATTGTGGTAGATGGCGAGCGTCGATTCCCACGCCGTGTTCGCGGACGGCGCGTAGAAGAACGTCAGGAAGATGCCGGTGACGATCTGCATGATCATCGCGAACAAGGTCGCGCTGCCGAAGACGTACCAGTAGGATGCGCCGCCCGGGATGTCTTCCGTCAGGAAGTCCTTCGTCATCGAGACGAAGCCGGTGCGCGAGTCGATCCAGTTGAGCACTGCCGTTACCATCACGTACCTCTAGCTGGTGTACGACACGATGATGCGATCGGGCACCGTCGGCGCGTAGCGGATCCAAGTAATTTCGGCCTTGCCGTTCTGCTCGCGCAGCGGCAGGGGGTCGAGACCGCGGTCGGCGGGACCGGCGAGGTGGTCGCCCTCGGGTCCGAACTGCGAACCGTGGCACGGGCACAAGAACTTCTGCGCCGAGTCGTCGTAGTTGAAGCGGCAGCCCAGATGCGGACAGATCGGGCTGAAGATCGCGAACCCGAGGTTCACCGCCGGATACGAGACTTCGCCCGACTTGACGTCGTAGAGGTCGGGGCGCAGTTTCTTGAATGCGTCGAGATTCTTGACCTTGACGCCCCAGACGGATTCCGGCGACGAATCCTCGGGAAGATACGCGTCCTTGTTCTTGAGGACGAAGTCGATCTTCACGGGTTTGTCGGTCGAGCTCTGCAACTGCTTCCAGCCGGCCTCGTCGAGCGCGGTCCAGGTGCCGCCGCCGGCGCCCGTCTTGGGCAGCAGCGATCCGACGATCGGGATCGCGAGGCCCAGGCCGATGATGCCGCCCAGCGTCAGGGTGGCGTTGGCCATGAAGGTTCGGCGGGTGATCTCTTCGGGCGTACCCGGGTCGTCATACGCGGACGGGCCGCGGTGTTCGTTCGACAAGGCTCTCTCTCCGGAAATCGCAGCGGGACGCAGGCCCGCCATTCGGCGGACGGTTTCTCTGCGATTCTACGGCGCCCTCCGAGGGGCGCGCCGCTACAAAGGGCGGACCTGCCGCGGCGAGACTAGAGCTTTCCGAAATACCGCGAGATGTCGAAGTAGAACGTCCGCTCGGCCCCGCCCACGGTACAGACGGCATCGAGTACGTCGTACGGCTTGCCCTTGTCCGTCGCGAGCGATTGGCCTTTGGACTTCCAATGGCCGCCCGGCCCGCAATCGTTCAGGTCGAGATAGGCATATTCGGCCGCGACGCCGGTCGTCTCGCTCGTCGCGCCGATCACCAGCGCGTCGGCGAACGAGGTGCCGCCGTGGATGAGCGCCGCCGGTGCGGCCGGCAGTGCGTCGCGCACGTCTTTCGGGAGCAACGCGAAGATCTTGTGGACGATGCCGTCCTCGGCCGTGAAATGGTAGAGCAGCCCGCCGTCGCCGGCGATAAGACCGTCCGCATCGGGCGCAGGCAACGAGGCCATCGTCTTTTCGGGAGCGCCGATCTTCACGCCCAGCGCCCCGATCGGATCGTCCGACGAGGGCGATGACCGCGTGACCACGACTTCGCTGACGCTGTTCCGCGTGAAGAACACGGTGACGTACTCGTGGGCGAAGCCATCGACGAGCCAGGCATAGCGCTTGCCGCCGGAGTCGTCGAGCGCGTATGCCGGATCGCCGAGCCGCGTCACGACCGACTGTGCGCTCGCACCGAAGTCGACGCCGGCGAACGACGGCTGGATCGCCGCGGAAAGGGCCAGTGCTGCGATCACGGCGTCACATCTTGTACGAGTGGAGGCCGCTGATCCAGATGTTCACTCCGAGATAGCAGAAGATGATGGAGGCGAAGCCGACCACGCTGATCCAGGCGCTGTTGACGCCCTTCCAGGCGCTGCGCGTGTGCAAGTGCATGTAGATCGCGTAGATGATCCAGGAGAAGAGCGCGGCCGTCTCCTTCGGATCCCACTGCCAGTAGGCGCCCCACGCTTCGCGCGCCCACATCGCGCCCGTGATGATGCCGAGCGTCAGCAGGGGCAGGCCGATCGCGACGACGCGATAGGTCAGGATGTCCAACTGCGGCAGCGACGGAAGCGCGTCGAGCCACGCCGACGTCGCCTCGGTGCGCTTGACGTAGGTCTTGGCCAGATAGATGCCTGAGATCACGAAGGCGACGAGGAAGGCCGCATACGACGAGACGACGAGCGGGATGTGGATCTTGATCCAATACGACTGCAGCGACGGTACGGCCGGCATCGTGCCTTCGTTCCACGTCGTGCCGTAGGCGAGGAACAGCGCGGCGATGCCGACGACGAAACCGCCGGCGAACCACAAGTCGTAGCGGATAGCCAGGATGATGAAGATGAGCACGCCCATCGCCGCGAAGAGCGAGAGCGATCCGTAGAGGTTGAGCAGCGGCCAGACGCCGGTCGTCTCGAAGCGCACGACCAATTGCGCGAATTGCGCGACGCAGCCGATCGCCGCGAGCGGCACCCCGAACGCGCGCAGGGCGTCGTTGCGGGTGAAGAAGTAGGCGAGCAGCGCCAGCGCCGATATCGCGTACGCGGCGAGCGCCACGAACATCAGGGCGGTATCGGCGTGGGGGGTCATAGCTGTCCTTCCAAGGCGGTCATCAACTCGCCGAACTGTCGCTCGTAGATATCGTACCCCTTCACGGTCGTGGCCGCGACGCCTACCTTCGCCGCGCCCTCGCCGTCCGCATCGACGCGGACGTAGAGGCGCGCCGGCAAGAAATAGAACGCGACGATCAATCCGGAGAGCAGGACGAACGCGCCGATGCCGACGAGCGGCACGCCGGGGTCGTAGCGGTACTGCAGGCCGGTGTAGGGGACGTAGCGGTGCGGGATCACGCGCCATCCGCCGCCGATATCGATCCAGGTCTGCATCGGCACCAGCGCCGCGCCGACGGCGCTGCCGGCGTTGAAGACGTCGAGGATCGCCGCCGGATCGTTGATGCGCGGATCGGGGCCGGGCTGTCCGGTCGCGCGATCGACGGTCGGGACGAAGCGCCCGTACTGCACGCTGCGCTGCGTCCCGGGGATGTCGATCGAATCGCCTTCGAGCAGGGTGCGGTCGGAGAGGGCGGCGACCCGCTTGCCGTCGTGCAGGACGTCGAGCTGGAGACCGAAGCCGTACGACGCCTGATAGTAGAGCGTGCCGTCGATGTCGATCGGATGGTTGACGCGGATCGTCTCGTCGCGCGGCTTGCCGTCGGCGCCGGTGACGGTCACGTTCGAGACGTAGTCGATCGGCTGGTAGACGATTCCGCTCTTGGTCGCGATGGGCTGGATGGTGTACTTGAACGCGTTGAGGCGGATGAGCGCGTCCGTACGCGGGATCTCTCCGGTCTGACCCGTGAGGATCGCGGTCTCGCCGGCGAAGCCGCGCGCCCAATAGAGCGTCGTGCCGGCCGCGATGATGACGAAGCCGATGTGCGCTACCAGCACGCCGCGGCGCGCCCAATTCTGCTTGTCGGCGAAGACCCATTCGTCGCCGTCGAAGACCCGCTCGCGCACCTGCCATCCGCGACCGCGGAAGAACGCTTCGACCTTCGCGCGCACCGCTTCGACGGTCCCGCCGGCGCGGAACGACGCGTTGAGCGGGATCTTGTCGATCTTGACCGGGCGCAGGGGCGGCAGCCGCGCCGGGATCACGCGCTTGAACGTGCAGACCGTCAGCGAGAGCAAGATCAGGCCGATGATGCCGACGTACCACGCGCTGTGATAGATGTTGTCGAAGCCGAGGCGCAGGATCGCGCGCGCGACCGGCGCGGCATACGAATCGAAATAGACGCTCGGGTCCTTGCCTTGATCGACGACGACGCCGACGAGCGTGAGCACGCCCCAGACGACGAAGAGGCAGACGGCGAAGAGCACGTTGCCGAACGTGCGGACGAAATCTTCGTAGAGGTCCCGTGCGGCTACGCGCGCTTCCACGTCTTCTCCAGCGCGCCGATGATCCAGATCGAGACTTCGTAGAGCACGTACATCGGCAGGGCGAGGAGCGCCATCGTCATCGGGTTGCCGTCGGGCGCCGCGATGCCGCCGAAGACGAAGAATCCGAAGAGCGCGTGCCGGCGATACTTGGCGAGCGTCTCGCGGCTCACGATGCCGATGCGGGCGAGCACGATCGTCACGACCGGCAGTTGGAAGATGAGCGCGAAGAGGGCCAGGAGGATCATCACGAAATTGAGCGTCTCGGCCACGCCGAACGTGGGCACCGCGACTTCGCCGGTGATGCCGATGAGCGCCGCGACGACGCGCGGGATGACGACGAAGTGCGCGAACGCGAGCCCCGCGAAGGCGAGGACGAGCGACGGCGCGATATATGCGTAGACGATGCCGCGCGTCTTGGGATGGAACGCGGGGACGACGAACATCCAGATCTGATACAGCAGCACCGGCAGGCCGATCACGATGCCGCCGATGATCGAGAACTTGAACTCGGTGAAGATGACGTCGGCCGGGCCGAACGCGTGGAGTTGGATGCCGCCGAAATAGTGCGCGACCATCCACTTGATGGCGAACTGCGACGGCCAGAACAGCAACACCGCCAGGCCGGCGACGGTGCCCATGGCGATGAGGAGGCGCGAGCGCAATTCGCGGAGATGCTCCGTGAAGGGCATCTCCTTTTGGTCCCAGCCGGATTCGGCCATCGTCGGTGTTAGAGCGTCCCCTTATCGGTGGGCGCCGGGATCTCTTGGCCGGCGGCATTGGCCGGCGAGACCGCGTCCATCGGATCGGCGGCGGCCGCGGCGGCGCGCTCGCGGGCGTCGGCACGCGCCTTCTCGGCGGCGGCGTCGGCGTCGGCCTGGCCCTGGATGAATTCTTTCTTGGCCTGGCCCGCGCTGCGGGCCAGCTTCGGGAGCTTGTCCGCGCCGAACAGCAGGGCGGCCAGTGCGACGATGCCGATGATGATCGGAGCGTCGATGAATGCGAAGATGGGATGCATGTGCGGGTCGTCTCCTACGCCGAGAGGCTGTCGGCCAGTCGTTCGAGTTCGGCTTTGGCGTCCGATGCTCCCATCGGGGCCAGCGCGGCCTTGGCGCGCGCCGTATAGGCGTCGATCTGGGCCCGGGTCGCTTCGTACGCGCCCGCTCGGCCCAGGCCGTCGAGGATCGCCGCGACCTCCGTCGCGGTGCCTTCCCCTTCATAATAGTGCGCGACGAGGCCGCGCAGTTCGGCATCGCCGTCCCGAAGTCCGAGAATTAACGGGATCGTCATCTTGCGCTCTTGGAGATCGTTGCCGACCGGCTTGCCGAGCGTCTTCTCGTCCGCGGTCATGTCGAGCAGATCGTCCTTCATCTGGAACGCGACGCCGTAGAGGTCGCCGAACGCCCGGAGCGCCTCGATCTGGGCGGAAGATCCGCCGCCGGCGATCGCGCCGCACTGCGCCGACGCGGCGAAGAGCGAGGCCGTCTTCTTCCGCGCGACCTCGACGTAGGTCTCTATCGGTAGATCGAGCGTGCCGAGCGAGCGCAGCTGCAGCACTTCGCCGTCGCAGATGTCGGCCAGCGTCGCGCTCAGGATGTGCGGGATCGGCGCCGCGTACCCGGCCGTGACGTTCTTGAAGATCCAGGCGAAGAGATAGTCGCCGGCGAGCACGCTCACCCTATTGCCGAAATCGACGGCGGTCGCGTTGACCCCGCGCCGCGTCGCGGCGTTGTCGACGACGTCGTCGTGGATCAAGGTCGCGACGTGGATCAGTTCCATATAGGCCGCGAGATAGAGGTGGTCGTCCGCCCGCGCGCCGCACGCCTCCGCGGCGAGCAGCGCGAAACGCGGACGCAGGCGCTTGCCGCCGGCCGCGAGCATCCGCCGAACGGCTTCGGTGATCAGCGCGTTGTCGGTGGAGAACGTCTCGCGGAAGAACGTCTCGACCTTGGCGTAGAGGCCGGCGTCGTCGCGCACGGCTTCCGTCACGGCTTCGTCCCGTAGTGGATCGCGATCGCGCCGCCCATCAGCCGCACGAACCCCGCGTCGCGGAATCCCGCGCGGGCGAACCGGTCGCGCAGCGCCTCGGCGTTCGGATGGTTCGTCAGCGAGTTCGGCAGATACGTGTAGGCCTGCTTCGATCCGCCGACGATGGTGCCGATGAGCGGCACCATCCTATAGAAGTAGAGGTCGAAACAGCGCTTCCAGATCGCGTTGGGCGCCTTGCTCACGTCCAGGTTGACGAAGCGCGCGCCGGGCTTGATGACGCGGAGCACTTCGCCCAGGACCTTATCGATGTCGACGACGTTGCGCAGCGAGAAGCCCATCGTCGCGCCGTCGAACGCGTCGCCGGCGAACGGGAGCGCCATCACGTCCCCTTCCAAGAACTCCGTCGCGCCGCGCGCCTCTTTCGGCGCGCGAGCGCGCGCGCCGTCGAGCATCGGGGCGCAGAAGTCGATGCCGGTCACGTGCAGGCTCGGGTCGGTGCGCAGAAGATGGAAGACCACGTCGCCGGTGCCGCAGCAGAGATCGAGGATGGTGCCGCCGTGCGGTGCGGCGAGCAGGGCGATCGCGCGCTTGCGCCAGCGCTCGTCCATGCCGGCGGTCATCACGCGGTTGGTCGCGTCGTAACGCGGCGCGATCTTCGCGAACATCTCGCGGACGAACGCGCCCTTGTCGACGGGCGGACGGTCGGGTGCTGAAGCGGCCATAGCGTGGGCGGACCTGCTTCTTTCTCGCTCGGCGCGGGCCTGCGGGGTTGCGGAACGCGACCTTTGTCGGGATGGAAGCGTGCGATGCTTGCGCTTTCGTCCGAGTCCGCCGTCCTGGCCGCGATCGCCGTCGCGAAGCGCGTCGAGGTAGACGCCTATATGCTGGGCTCGGCCGGCCTGATCCGCGCGCTCGAGGACGCGGCCGCGCGCGGCGCCGGCGTGACGGTGAGGCTCTGCGCCGATCCCTATCGCAGCGACGGCCTCGCGCGCGCGAACGCGCGGCTCGCGGAACGTCTCCGCGCGGACGGGATCGACGCGCGCTTGGTGCCCGAAGAGCACGCCAAGACCGTTCGCGCCGACGGCGCGACGTTCTACGACGACTGCAACTGGCGCGCGAGCGACGACGATACGATCCTGCGCGACGACGTCCCGGGCGATCCCGGCGTCGCGACGACGAAGGGTGCGGCGCTCGAGCTCGAGCGGCGGCTGTTGGCCGGCGCGGAGCGCGGCGATCGTATCGACGTCGAGACCGAATCGTTCGGCAACGGTCCGATCTCGGGCGCGCTCGCGCGCGCGGCGCGGGCCGGTGCCTGCGTGCGACTGCTGGTCGACGCGCGCGAACTCCGGCGCAACGCGCGCGAGCGGGCGGCGATCTCGGCGATGCGGCGCGCCGGCGTCGTCGTGCGGGCGACCGATGCCACGGAGAAGTTCGCCGTCACGGACGCCGGCCTGTGGCTCGGCAGCGCCAACGCGACGTACGGCGCGTTCGACCAGTCGGATTGGGGAACGCTCGCCGCGACCGCCGCGCGGTCCCGATGCTCCGCCGCGTTCGAGCGGCGATGGTCAGAGGCGGAAGAGGCCCCGGGCGTTCGCGTCGGTGCGCGCGAGGACGGTCTCGCGCGAAACGTCTAGCACCTCGGCGAGTCTCGCGGCGGTGTCGGCGACGTAGGCCGGCTCGTTGCGCTTTCCGCGGTGCGGGATCGGCGCCAGATACGGACAGTCCGTCTCCAGGACGAGCGGCGCGATGCCGACGGCGCGGACGGCGTCGCGGAGCGTTTCGGCCGTTTTGAACGTCAGCACGCCCCCGATGCCGAGCGCCAGCCCGAACCCGTCGACGTAGACCCGCGCTTGCGCGGCGTCGCCCGTGAAGCAGTGGATCACGCCGCGCATACCCGATACGAACTCTTCGCGCAGGATGGCGTGGAAGTCGTCGAACGCGTCGCGATGGTGGAAGATGACCGGCAGATCGCGTTCGCGCGCGATGCGGATCTGCGCGCGCAGGACGCGCGCCTGCGCGTCGCGCGGACTATGGTCGTAGTAGTAGTCCAGCCCCGTCTCGCCGACCGCGACGACCGTCGGGTCCGCGAGCAGCGGTGCGAACGCCGCGGCGATATCGTCCGGCGCGTGCTCGGCCTCGTGCGGATGGATGCCGACCGAAGCGCGCAGACCGAACTCGCGCGCGCACGCGATCGCCCGCGCGCTGTCCGCGAGGTCGCATCCGACCGAGAGCATCGCTTCGACGCCGGCGTCGAGCGCGCGCGCGACGACGGAGGCGCGGTCCTCGTCGAACGCCTTGTCGTGGAGGTGCGCGTGCGAGTCGATCAAGCGCCGATCTCGACGACCAGGTTGCGGCCGCGCGATTTGGCCGAGTACAGGGCCTTATCGGCGCGGGCGAGCGCGCTTTCGAGCGTCTCGCCGACTTCCAGCGTGGCCACGCCGATCGAACAGGTCACCGGCTTGCCGTCCGCGTGCACCAGGCCGCAGGTCTCGATCGAGCCGCGCAGGCGTTCGCCGACCTGGAGCGCGATCTCGCTGGTCGCCCGCGGCATGACGACGAGGAACTCTTCGCCGCCGAAACGTCCGGCGCGGTCGCCTTCGCGGACGTTGCGCGCGACGATCTCGCCGACCGTGCGCAGGCAGCGGTCGCCCGCGAGATGGCCGAGGCGATCGTTGATGGACTTGAAGTGATCGACGTCGAGCAGCAGCAGCGCGCCCGGTTCGGCCGGATCGCCTTCGAGCGTCGCGCGCACGTAGTCGAGGATCGTCGAGCGGTTGGCGAGCTGCGTGAGGCCGTCGATCTCGGCGGCGTCCTGCGCGCGCTGGATGTTCGTCAGGTCGCGCAGCAGCGGCGCGAGTTCGCGCGCCGTCATCACGAGCTTTTCGGGATTGCCGATGCGTCCGTCGCGCGCGTAGCGCAGGGCGCAGACCGCGCCGATGAGCGCGCCCTTCTCGTCGTACGCGCCGGCCGCCACCACGGATCGCGCGCCGTCCTCGGTCGCGAGCCATCCCCCGCGCCGGTCGACCAGCCGGCGGACGGCGCGCGCGCGCAGGGCGTCGAACTCGGCGTCCCGCGGCGGCCCGATGCTGGTGACGACGCCCCAATCCGCATCGCGTCCGATGGCGGCGACGACCTGCACGGTCTCGCGCGCCGATCCGCCCAGCGCGGAGGCGACGACGGAGTTGATCTGCGGGATCGGATCGCGCTGGACGAGCATCGCGGTGATCGCGTCGCGCGTCATCCGCAATCGCGCCGCCTCGACGCGCGCTTGGAAGAGCCAGCGCCCCATCATCGCCACGATCGGCATCGGCAGCCAGACGAGGATGCCGAGTTCCGTTCCGCCGCGACGCATGATGACGCAGCACGCGTACGCCCAGATGGCCTGCACCGCGAGCAGACTCCAGAGATGGCGGTCGCGCAGGTACCGGCGCCACAGCCGTTCGACCGGCTGACGTTCGCGCCACGCGGTCGCCGGCAGATGCCAGCCGTAGACGAACGCGAGCATCCCGAGCGTGACGAACGCGATGAACGTGAGGAACGACGGGATCGAAAGATCGAACGCTCCCGGCCAGATCTGCGCGCGCAACGCGTCACCCAGGACGAGGAAGACGGCGCGCGAGGCGCCGCCGAAGGCCAGCGCGAGGATGTCGGCGCGGCGGCGCATGAGCCGCGAGAGCGGAAAGCCGACGAGCGTGGCGATCGCGGCCGCCGGTCCGCCGACGAGCAGGAAGAGCGAGAGCGTGATCGGCAGATCGAGCGAGACCGAATCTTCGCTGCGGCGTTTGGGCCGCAATCCGCGCAGCGGAACGCTATAGCGGACGCAGATGGCGACGAGGATCGTCGCGACCGCCACGAGCATGCGGCCTTGGAAGGTGGCGAGGGGCGCGTCGCCGGGCGCGCGCAGGGCGACGAAGGCCGCCGCGACCAAGAACGTCAGAACGTTGAACGCGCGCACCATGTTGCGCGGCCGGATCTGCACGCTCACGCCTTCGCGAGCTCGATCCTCGGGAAGAGCGCATCTCCCGGTGCGGTGACGGTGCCGGGCGCGAGTCCGCCCCATGCGAGCGCGTCGCTCCAGTCGCGATCGATCGGCTCGCTCGCACCGATCTGACGCCAGATCTCGGCGGCGCGTTCGGGCATGAACGGCGCGAGCATCGCGGCCAGGACGCGCAAGCCCTCGCAGAGATCGTAGAGCAGCGCGTCGAGTTCTCCGTGCCGCTCTTCTTTATAGAGCGCCCACGGCTTGCGATCGTCGATCTCGCGGTTGAGCGCGCCGACGAGTTCCCAGATCGCTTCCAGCGCGCCGCGGAAGTCCAGCGCGAAGACGCGCTCGCGCACGCGCGCCGGCAGGCCGTCGAAACGTCCCGCGAAGGCCGACTCCGCCGGGCGATCCGGCACGACGCCGGCGCGGTACTTCTGCAGCATCGCGAGCGACCGGCGCAGGAGGTTGCCGAGATCGTTGCCCAGATCGTCGTTGTGGCGCTGCGCGATCTTCTCTTCGCTATAGGAGAAGTCGCTGCCGAACGGCGCTTCGCGCAGCAGGAAGTACCGCAGCGAATCGGCCCCGAACTTCTCCGCGAGCGCGAACGGGTCGACCGAGTTGCCCAGCGACTTGCCGATCTTCTGTCCGTCCAGCGTGATCCAGCCGTGCGCGAAGACCTGCTGCGGCGGCGATTCGCCGATCGCCCACAGCACCGCGGGCCAGATGATCGTATGGAAGCGCGCGATCTCCTTGCCGACGAGCTGCACCGTCGCGGGCCAGAACGTCCGGAACGGCTCGTCCTGCGGCGTCGACCAGCCCAGCGCCGTGATGTAGTTGAGCAGCGCGTCGAACCACACGTAGATGACGCCGCCGCCGCCCGGGATCGGGATGCCCCAATCGAACTTCGTGCGCGATATGGAGAAATCGTCGAGGCCCTCTTCGAGCAGCGACATCATCTCGTTATAGACCGCGCGCGGCCGGACGAACTCGGGGTTCGCGCGGAAGTGCTCCATGAGCCGGTCGCGATATTTCGAGAGGCGGAAGAACCAGTCGTCTTCTGAGAGCCATTCGACCGCGCGTCCGCAGGTCGGACACTTGCCGTCGACGAGTTTCGATTCCAGCCAGAACGTCTCGTCGGCGACGCAGTACCATCCCTCGTATTTGCCGAGATAGATGTCGCCGTTCTCGCGCAGCCGCTCGAAGATCGCCTGGACGACGACTTCGTGGCGCGGTTCGGTGGTGCGGATGAAGTCGTCGTAGCGGACGTGGTAGAGCTCGAAGAGCGCCTTCCAGCGCGGCACCAGTTCGTCGCACCAATCCTGCGGCGTCTTGCCCGCGGCGCGCGCGGCGTCGGCGACCTTCTGCCCGTGTTCGTCGGTACCGGTGAGGAAGTGCGCCGGGCCGCCGGTCCGCGCGGTGCGCGCCAAGACGTCGGCGACCACCGTGGTATAGGCGTGGCCGATGTGCGGATTTCCGCTGATATAATAGATGGGCGTGGTGACGTAGAACGGGCGCTGCATGGGGGTGGTTAGCCTTTATCGCCGAGCGTCCGGCGTCTCCCTCTGCGCGTGCTTGCGTTCGACGGCCCGCGCGTAGAGGTCGCGGCGCTCGCCGAGCCCGCGATCCGCGAGCGATCGGGCGATCTCGGCGACCGGCGTCCCTTCGGCCAGGAGACGGTCGATGGCGACGTCGACACCGGCCGGCGGCGGCGCCTGCTCGGGCGTCTGCCCCTCCACCACGAACGCCACCTCGCCGCGGATCGGGTCCGGAAGCGCGGCGCCGACTTCGGCGGGCGAGCCGAGGATCTGCTGTTCGTGGAGTTTCGTGTATTCGCGCACGAGGAAGACGCGCGCGTCGGGAGCGACCGCGGCGAGATCGCGCAGGGACGCTCCGATGCGCTGCGGCGATTCGTACCAGATGGTCGCGGCGCCGGTCGCGAGCGCCGCGCGGAACGCGTCGCGGCGCGCGCCGCTGGCGCGCGGGGGAAAGCCTTCGAAGAGGAAACGGCGCAGATCGAATCCCGAGAGGACCGCCGCTCCGAGCGCGGCGCTCGGCCCCGGCAGCACCTCGACCGCGACGCCCTCGCGGCGCGCGGCGGCGACGAGTTCCGTCCCCGGGTCGCTGATGCCGGGCATGCCCGCATCGGTGGTCACGACGACCGATCGCGTCCGCGCGCGTTCGAGGATGCCCGCGGTCGCGCCGGCGGCGTTCTGCTCGCGATACGACCACAGCTCCTTGCCGGGCAGACCGAGGGCGTTCAGCAATCGCATCGCGACGCGCGTGTCCTCCGCGACGATGAGATCGCACTCGCGCAGGGCGTCGAGCGAACGCTGCGTGATGTCGCGCAGGTTGCCGAGCGGCGTGGCGACGAGGATCAGCGGCATCGCATCAACTGCGGATGACCTGCCACACCTGCTTGAGATTGGGCGCGCGTCCGTAGAGCAGCATGCCGATGCGATAGAGCTTGCCGGCGATCGCCGATATCGCGATCACCGCCGCGACGTTCACGGCGAAGGCGAGGACCAGCTGCAGCGTCGGCACGTCCGTCATCGCGATGCGCGCGAACAGCACGAACGGCGAGAAGATCGGGACGAACGAGAGCGCCACGACCCACGTCGCGTCGGGATTGCCGAGCGCGGCCATCGAGACGAGCAGCGCGGCGACGACGGGGATGATGAGCGGCGCCGAAATGCTGCCCAGATCCTCGGTGCGGTTGATGAGCGAACCCATGCCGGCGAAGAGCAGCGAGAGCTGGAGGAAGCCGAGCACGAAGAGCGCGACGAACGCGGCGATCAGCCCGAGGGTGAGCGAACCTCCCAGCAGGACGCCGATGTCGGGTCCGCTCGGCGCGGCGGCCGCGTGCGATCCGCTTCCGGCGATTCCGAGCAGGATGGCGAAGCCGATCCAGACGACCATCTGCAGGACGGCGAGCGTCGCGGCGGATGCGACCTTCCCATAGAGCAGCGCGACCGGCGAGATCGAGGCGACGAGAAGCTCGGCGATCCGGCTGGTCTTCTCTTCGGCGACGGAACTCATCACGAGCTGGCTGTTCACCAGGATCAGCACGTAGAGGAACATGATCAGCGTGTAGGCCACGGCCCAGGTCGCGGTCGCGTCTTTCGAGTTGGAGAACTTGGTGGAGAGCTGTACGACGCGCGGCTTGAGATCGACGAGGTTCGCCGCGGTCGCCGCAGGGACGTCCGCTCCGAGTTGGACGTTGAGCGGCGCGAGGTCACCCGCGATGGTCGACGGGCCGTCGCTCTTGGCCTTATCCGAATAGATGGTGACGTCCAAGCCGCTCTTGCTGCGCGCCAGCGTCACCCAGAACGCCGCGTCGCGGCCCTTCAGATCGGCGATCGCCGGCGGTGCGAGGCCCGGCTTCGTCGCGACGATCTTGAAATCGCCGGCGAGCGCCTTCGCGGCCGGCGCCGTAAGGGACGGCGCGCCGGCGACGACGACGCCCGACCCGGCCGAGAGCATGCCGCCGACCATCAGCGACGGCAGTTTCGCCATCGCATAGATCCCGAGGATGCCGACGATGAAGCCGATCTGATACGGGCGCGAACGGATGCGGCGCAAGAACTCGGCCGAATAGACGACGATGAAATCGTTCACGTCAGGCCGCCTCTTCGATCGTCTTGATGTAGATGTCGTGCAGAGACGGCTCGATCGCATCGAACCGTACGACCGCGTCCGCTTCGACGAGCGTCTTGAGCGCGCCGCGGAAGTCGGTGTTCGCGGGGACGGCGTAGTCGACCGCGCCGGAGTCGCTCGCGACGAACGACGCTCCGGGGATACGGTCGAGGACGGCGCGGACGGCGTCGCTACCCGGCGCGACGCGCAGGACGCGCGTGGCCCAGGCGGCGCGCAACTCGGCGAGCGAGCCGGAGGCGCGATTCTCCCCGCGCGTGATGATGCAGAAGCGGTCGCAGAGCGCTTCGAGCTGCCACATCTGGTGCGACGAGAGCACGAGCGTCGTCCCCTTCGCCTGCAGATCGCGCAGGATCGCGAGCAGCATATCGGCGTTGACCGGATCGAGTCCGGAGAACGGCTCGTCGAGGATCAGCAGTTCGGGCTCGTGCACGGACGCGCACGCGACCTGCACCTTCTGCTGGTTGCCTTTGGAGAGTTCCGCGCACGGCCGTCCCGCATACGCGCCGATGCCCAGACGCTCGATCCAGGCGTTGGTGCGCCGGGTGATCTCCGGCTCGACCAGCCCGTGCAGGCGCCCGAAGAACGAGATCTGGTCGGCGACCTTCATCTTGCCGTAGAGGCCGCGCTCTTCGGGCAGATAGCCGAAGCGCCGGCGCATCGAACCGTCGACCGCGCCGCCGTCCCACGTGACGGAGCCGGCGTCCGGGACGAGGATGCCCAGGATCATGCGCATCGACGTCGTCTTCCCGGCGCCGTTGGGGCCGAGCAATCCGAACGTGATGCCTTTCGGGATCTCGAACGAGACGTCGCTCACCGCACGGACCTTGCCGAACTCCTTGCGGACGTGATCAACCTTCAGCAACGACGGACACCCTTCCGCGCGTGAGCGCGAGCATGACGATTGCGGCGACGACGAAGCCGACGTAGTACGAGAGATCGGCGAACTGCGGGAACGCCTTGGCGAACGGCCCGGTGTAGAGCGATTGGTTCCAGAACGGCACCGAGGCGATCACGCCGGCGATCCATGCGTAGAAGCCGGGGCGCCAACGCGGCTGATCGAGCACGTCGCCGTCGCGCGCGCCGCGGCGGTACCAGTCGACGAGCAGCACGGCCGCCCACGGCGAGGCCCAATAGGACAGCAGGTAGAGGAAGTTCGAGTACGCCGTGGCCATCTGCTCGGGATGTCCGCCGCCGGTCGAGATCAGCGCGCCGAGCACGCCGACGACGAGCGCCGCGATCCAGCGCTTCACGCGCACGCGGAACGCGACGAGCGCGGCCAGAGCGCCCGAATAGAGATTCATGCAGTTGGCCGTCAAGGTTCCTAGTACCACGGTCGCCAGCACGAGTTTCGCGACGAGTCCGGCGCCGAGCAATTGCGCGATCGCGTCTGTCGGGATCGCTTCGGAGAGGTTCGAACCGGGCAGCGCCGCGACCGTCGCCGCGCCGAGGATCTCGAGCACGATGCAGGGGATCGCGCAGCCTAGGAACGAGGCCCACCAGACGGAGCGCGGGTTCGACGCCTTGGGCAGATAGCGCGAGTAATCGGCGGCCGCCGGTATCCAGCCCGTCGCATACGAGAACGAGAGCGCCATCGCATACAGGAAGCCCGCGACGGCTCCGCCGGCCGCGAACGGCGCGTGCGCGTTGAACGGTATCGCGAAACTGGTCTTGGAGAACGTCACCACCAGCAGCAGCGTGAATCCGGCCGCGAGCAGCCACATCGAGACGCGTTCGAAGACGTGGATGAGGTTGTAGCCGTAGACGGCGAGCGCGATCTGGAGCAGCAGCATCAACGCCAGGCTGAGGAAGTAGTTCAGTCCCGAGATCGATTCGAGCGCGTAGGCGCCGAAGATCGTGTTGATGGCGAACCAGCCGACGCCCGCGACGAACGCGAGCGCCGCCGGGAACGCGTTGCCGGACCGGCCGAACGCGAGTCGCGCGACGACCATCTGCGGCGCGCCGTATTTCGGACCGAGGATCGAGAGCACGCCGAGCAGGCCGAAGCCGACGACGTTGCCGATGACGATGCCGATCGCGGCGCTCGCGAGGTCCGTGCCGTAGAACGCGGCGATGAAGAGGCCGACCATCCACGTCGCGATCTCGGCGTTCGCCGAGAACCACAGACCGAAGAGATGGGCGGGATTCCCGTGGCGCTCGGCGGCGGGGACGGGTTCGATGCCGAGCGGCTCGACTTCGAGGACCTTGTCCTTGTAGACGGGTTCGCTCAACCGGCGTTCCATTCGAGATCGTCCGACGTCGTGAGATCGACGCCGGCGAGGCGCATCGCGGTTAGCGATTCGCGCTCGTCCTCGGGATAGACGCCGACGGCGGCGATCGCGTCGGTCAGCACGACCGCGCGGAATCCGTGCAGGGCGGCTTCGATCGCCGTCATCTTCACGCAGTAGTCGGTCGCGAGTCCGGCGATGAAGATGCGGGTGATGCCGAGATCGCGCAGGCGTGCGGCGAGGTCGGTGCCCGCGAACGCGGAGTAGCCGTCCGTCATCGGATCGACGCCCTTATCGATGACGGCGTCGACGTGTTCGAGGTGGAGCAGGTCGCTGAACATCGCGCCCGGCGTGTTCTGCAGGCAGTGCAGCGGCCAGGGACCGCCGTTCACCGCGAAATACGCGTGGTCGGTCGGATGCCAGTCGCGCGATGCGAGGACGTGGCTGAAATGCGGCGCGATGCGGTTGATCGGATCGAAGATGCGTAGGCCGTCCTCAACGGCAAGCGGACCCCCCGGTAGGAAGTCGTTCTGAGGATCGACGACCACCAGCGCGTCGGTCGCTACGATACGATGGGCCATTGTCCCGGGTTGCCTCCTGCAGGGGAGGAGGTATTGGCGCCGCCCTCGCACGGCTCCCGTCAGACGTACCTCGCTTGCTTTGGAGGTTTTTCGATGGACGACTCGAGCGCCAACGGTCTCGGCCCCGCCTTCGCCGCGTTGATGGTCGTATATTTCATCTTCATCTTGGCGATCGTCGCGCTTAGCATCTGGATCCAGTGGCGGATCCTCGTCAAAGCGGGTTATAGCGGGTGGCTCTCGCTGCTCATGCTGACCGGCATCGGCGGGCTGATCGTGCAGCTCATCATGGCCTTCGGCCGCTGGCCGATCGAGGACCAGCTCGCGGCGGCGCTCGGCGGGCGACCCGCACCGGCTCCGTCGAACCCGCTCGCCGGCCCGCCGGCGACCCTCTAGCGCTCTAGCGCGCGCGTACCTCGGCGATCCATCGTTCGACGGCGTCCGCCTTCGACGGGAGGATCGCCGAGAGGTTCTCCCGGCCCGTCGCGGTGACGACGATGTCGTCTTCGATGCGCGCGCCGATGCCGCGCAGGGACGGCGGTACGGTCTCGTCGTCCGGCTGGAAGTAGAGGCCGGGTTCGACCGTGAGCGCCATGCCTTCGAGCAGCGTGCCGAACCGGTAGTTCTCGGCCCGCGCCTGCGCGCAGTCGTGCACGTCGAGGCCGAGCATGTGGCTGACGTTGTGCAGCGAGTAGCGGCGATAGTACTGCCGGTCGGGATCCAGCGCTTCTTCGAGCGAGCATTTCAGGACGCCGAGATCGATCAGCCCTTCGGCGAGCACGCGCATCGCGCGGCGATTTGGTTCGAGGAAGTCGTTGCCCGGCGCGACCGCATCGATGGCGACCCGCTGCGATTCGTAGACGACGTCGTAGACGTGGCGCTGCTCCGGCGAGAACGTACCCGAGACCGGCAGCGTGCGCGTGACGTCGGCGGTGTAGAGCGAGTCGCACTCAACGCCGGCGTCGAGCAGCAGCAGCGTCCGCGGATCGATCGCCCCGTCGTTGCGGTTCCAGTGAAGGGTGCACGCGTGATGGCCCGCGGCCGCGATGGTGAGATAGCCGACGTCGTTGGCCTCGATGCGCGCGCGGCTCCAGAACGCGGCTTCGATCTCGCGTTCGCTCTTCGCATGCGCGAGCACGCGGATGACGTCCTCGAAGCCGCGTTTGGTGATCTCGACGGCCTTGCGCAGTTCGGCGATCTCGTAGTCGTCTTTGATGAGGCGCGCTTCGGACAGATGCGTCGCGAGTTCCGCGTCGTCGGGCAGGGCGCGGACGTGCGCGCCGCCGGCGCGCAGGCCGTCGAGGTAGCCGGCGATCTCGGAGAGCGGGCGGCATTCGTCGACGCCGTAATACGCCCGGCTCTCGCTCACGCCGCGATGGCGGCCGACCCAGAGTTCGCCGCGGACGCGATCGGTGAAGAACGCGGCTTCGCCGCGGTTGTGCGCGGGGACGAAGAGCACCGTACGATGCGTGGATCCGTCCGGTTCGAAGACGAGCAGACCGCCCGGCTCGCCCGAGCCCATCAGGTAGGCGACGTCGCTGCTCGGACGATAGCGGAAGTTCGTGTCGTTCGCGCGCGGCCGTTCGTCGCCGGCCGGGATGGCGAGATATTCTCCGGGGAACGCGCGCGAGAGCGACTCCCGCCGCGCCCGATGCCGCGCGAGCTGCGGGTGCGCTCCCGACGGCGTCGGCGCCTGGGCCCAGCCGGAAGCCATGAACTCGATGAGGGCGGGCGGCGAGTCGCTGTCGTGGCTCGCTCCGCTGCCGGGACGTTCGCGCGTATCCATAGGGCAGGGCTTCGGCGCGCCGAATCCGGTTCCGCCATGCCGATCGCCGGACACATCCTCGCGGCCCTGCTCGTCGTCAACGCGGGCGACGAGCCGATCTTCGCGCTGCGCGTCGGACACGATGCGGTCGCACCCGCCGTCGCCGTGTGGAGCGACGATCTCCTCCCCTTCGACGACGTCATCGGGGTGAGCGCCGGTCGCGAGGTGAAGATCGAGGTCGATCCCGCGGCGTGCGTGCAAGACCTGCAGGCCACCTATCGGGACGGCCACGCGATCGTGATGAAGGCCGTGGACCTCTGCACCGCCGATCGCGTGGACTTCACGCACTAGGGGAAGGACGCGAGCGCCGCGTCGATCGCGTCGGACGTCTCCTGCGGCCGGTCGTACATCGCGAAGTGACGCGCGTTCGGGATGACGACGACGCTCGCGTGCGGCGCGTTCTTCACGATCCCCGCATAGAAGGATCGCTTGGCCTCCGCGGTCGGCAGGTACGTGCCTTCCAGCGTCGCGTCGTACGGCGCGAGCAGGACGATCGGGACGTCGGCCTTCGCGAGGTCGGGACGTAGATCGAGTTCGATGTCTTCGCGGAACCATTCGGCCGTCGCTTTCGGATCGGCCTTGCCGGCGTACGCGGCGATCGCGTCGACGTCGGCCGGAGCGGTGACGAGATATGGCAGCGTCCGATCGTGTTCGTATGCGGCGAACTGCGCCTGCGTCTGAGCCGCCATGGCGGCGGCGCCGGCGTCGGCCGCGGCCTTCACCTTTGCGGGCGTGCTGAAGACGTCGCTCGGATAGATCGGCAGTCCGTCGAGCGCGATGACGCCGCCGAGCCGCGCGGGTTGCTGCGTCGCGAGCACGAAGCCCATCGTGCCGCCCAGGCTATGGCCGATGACGATCGGCTTCTCGATGCCCTTGAGCGAGACGAACTTCCAGAAATCGCCGGTGACGGTTTGGAAGAGCGGGCCCGCGATGGCGGGCCGTCCGTCGAAGCCGGGCAAGGTCAGCGCATAGATGCGGTACTTCGGCGCGAGACGCGCGATCTCGCCGCTCCATTCTTCCGGTCCGCACGTGAGACCGGGGATGAAGACGAGGGTGCGCGCTCCACTGCCGTATTCTTGGACGTGGATCGATCCGACGTCGAACGTCGCGGAGGGGACGGGCGCCGCCGCGGGCGCCGAAAGGGCGAGGGACAGCGCGACGATCGCGCTCGATACGATGGCCATGAGATGGACTCCCTATCCGTGTGTGATGTATTGGGTCAGTCCGAATCGGCGTCGAAGATCTCTTCGACCGTCTTTCCGAACAGTTTGCCGATCTTGAACGCGAGCGGAAGGCTCGGTGCATATTTGCCCGCCTCGAGCGCGACGACGGTCTGGCGGGCGACGCCGAGCTTGTCGGCGACCTCGGCCTGCGACCAGTCGTGCTCGGCGCGCAGCACTTTGATGCGGTTCTTCATTCGTAGAATCGCTGGACGATCAGGCGGCCGACGAGCCACGACGCCATGAAGACGGTCCACGTCCACCACGCCGAGAGATGCGGCAGTCCGGCCCCTTCGAGAAACCCGTAGGTCGCGGCGAGCAGCGCGGTGATGGCGCCGGCGACGCCGAGCGACTCGAGCATCACGCGACGCTCGAGTTCGTCGGTGGTCGCCCAATAGCGCAGGATCGTCAGCCAGACGAAGACGATCGGCACGGCCGGAGCGAGCGCGACCGCATAGCGGAGCGGTCCGGCGACGACGTCGTGGCTGAGAAGCCAGATCGCGGGTATGAGTATGACCGCATAGGCGGCCATGCATCCGCAGAGGGCGATGATGTAGCGGCGCTTGGCGACGGCGGTCGGATTGGTATCTGCCATACCGCCAAGGTACGCTATAACGTACTAAATGTCAAGTATAACCGACATTATATACTTGACGCACCAGCCTAAAGTCGCTATACTGTGAGGTATGGACAAGCCGAAAACGCTCTTGGAGGCGGTAACCGCCTTCGCAGACCCGCAACGGGCCCACGACTACTTTGTGTCGGTGCGCTGGCCCTACGGTGTCGCCTGCCCTCGGATGGGCTGCGGATCGGCGGACGTACAGTATATCAAAACGCGCCGCCTGTGGCGCTGTAAGGACTGCAAGCGGCAGTTTACGGCCAAGGTGGGGACCGTCTTTGAGGATAGCCCCATACCGCTCACCAAGTGGCTTCCCGCTGTGTGGCTGATCTCGGCCAACCGGAATGGGATCTCGTCGTGCGAGGTCGCTCGCGCCCTGGGCGTCACCCAAAAGACGGCCTGGTTCATGCTTCATCGGATCCGGCTCGCCATGCAGACCGAGACGTTCGACAAGCTCTCCGGCGAGGTCGAAGCGGACGAGACGTACATCGGGCCCAAGGCGCGATCCGTCAACCGCCGTAGCCCTTCAAGCGAAAACCGTGGCCCTGGTGACGGCAAGACCACCGTCATGGGCCTGAGCGAGCGCGGCGGTCGCGTCCGCGCCTTCGTGGCGCCCGATGCCAAGAGGGAGACGCTTCTGCCGAGGGTTGTGGAACACGTTGCGCCCGGATCGGTCATGTATACCGACGCTTTGGCCTCGTACCACGACCTTCGCCGGTCGTACGTCCACCACGTTATTAACCACGCGAAGGAGTATGTCCGCGATCACCACGTTCATACGAACAGCATCGAAAACTTCTGGTCGGTCCTCAAGCGCACCCTCGGCGGGACATACATCTGTCCCCGCCCCTGGCACCTCGACGCATATCTTGACGAGCAGATCTTCCGCTACAACGAGCGCGAGAATACAGATGGACCGCGTTTCGCAAAAGCCGTGAGGGGCACGGATTGCAAGCGCCTGACGTACAAGGAATTGACGAACAGGCGAAAACTGTGAGATAAAAGGTAAGGCCCCGTACCCATCCTATCGGTAGGGCCGGGGCCTTAGTCTGGCCTGGTGATCGGGAGCGTCTTTAAGGGAAGCACCGATTTATCACCTCCATCCCAAACCAAAGCGGTTTGGCCGAGAGACCTCGCTCTGATCAGCGGGGTCTCTTGCATTCTAGCGCGATAGCGGTCCCCTGTAAAGAGCCCGAGAGAAGTTTCTGTAGGCCGTCCGTTGTCATAGCCTATGCTACGGTAGTATAATCAAGCCTCAGCTACAGGAGGCTAAAACATATGGCAGACCGAGAACGTTCTCCGAACTACCCGGCGCTCGACCTCGAAACGGCGGTTGGCCTGATCCGGCGGCTCTACAATACCGAGGGTCGCTCGGTTATGTCATATGAATCCTTGGCTCAGTCGCTCGGAAGCACCAGCGACAATCTAAGTGGCCCGTTCCGCTCGAAAATCGCTGCGCTGCGTCAATATGGGCTGATTGAAAAGGCTGGCATAGGGAGTGCGAAACTCTCTCAGCTGGGAGTTTCAATCGGTTTGCGGGTGCCAGATGAGCCGGGTTTTGCTGAGGCTGTGCAGGAAGCGGCGCTGTCGCCGGAACTCTTTCGGGAATTATGGGCACGGTTCAAAGAGGGCGGATCAGCCGTAAATATGCGGAATTTCCTCGTTGAAAGTCGTGGTTTTGCAAAACAGGGAGCGGAACGCGCCGTAAAGGCTTTTATCGTAACGCGTTCATTTGCAAAACTTGATACGGAGAGTTATAATCTGACCGATGAGAGCGATCCTGCAACAGAAGAAGCCACTCCGGCTCCCGTCAATATTGCTGGAACGCGGGCACCTGACGCACCCCGTCCCGCTAAAACAGAGCCGGGGCAAGTGACCTACGCCTGGCTAGCCGATGGGATCGACGTTCAAATGGCATTTAATCGTCGCCCCACCGCTAAGGCGATCACGCGAATCATGTCCTACCTTGGGACCATGAAAGAGGATCTGCTCGACAGCGAATCGGTACAGGCAAGCGACGATTCCGGGGTGGAATGATATAATGGAGCTATGAATCCCGAGGCACCATCCCCCCGTAAGGACGGTTTCAGGGCTTTTCTGGCCGCTTTGGTGCGCGTGCCGAAATCTGAAATCGATCGTTTGGAAGCCGAGAGGCCCAAGAAACAGAAACCAAAGAAACCGGCCGCGTGACCGATGAGTAATCGTCCGGTCAAAATCACCGTTCCCATACCAGTTGAAAGCGGCCTATATCGCCGTTACATTCGCATGGAATGGGTCAAAGCAGGGGGCAAGGTCACCGATTGTATGATCGCACTTGAGATCGAGGTGGACGAAGTTGTCTATCAGGTCGTGCGGTTTGACAATTCCCACGGAAGCATCTACCATCAGCACCTTCCGGGCTTCCCAGAGCCAAGCAAGGAAAAAGTGTTCCTGCCGGGCGTGCCTCCAAATGAATGGCTGGCTCATGCGAGGGACGAAATGCTCCGAAACTATAGGCAATGGGAAACGATTGTGCTGGGCAACGTCGTTCTACGCATTGAGGATGAGCAATGAAAAGAGAGACAAGAACCCACATTGTGGACCCGGACGACGCGATCAGGGCCGCTTTCCAGCTTTTCGGCTCGATTCTCGCTGAACCCGACGCCTTCCCAATGGAGCTCGATGGCGGAACCTTCCGGCCTGTAGAGCGCGTAGAGGAGCATTTCCAAAACGGTCGCGTGAGCGGGTCCGTTTCCTTCGAGGTTACGATAAAGAGGGAGCGCAAGGGGGAAGCGACCGTTGATCTTCCTGAGATGCAGCGCGTCCTTATCGAAGCTTAGCTTCCTAACGGGCCCTCCTCACCGAGCCTTCGCCGCCCAGCGAGGGCTCTTTTGTTGCCACGCCCCTAATCACAGCTTTCCCAACGTAAACCCGAATAACTGGTGCGTCAAGTATATAATGTCGAGTATAACGTACAAAAAGGCATCTCAAAGCGACACCGCGCTTTCCCAGGGTCTCGGCTTGAAAGTCATTTTCATTTCGGGTCGAAAGGGTACGATCGACTTCTACACCACCGATCGAGAAAGAGAACGAGACTGATGTTGGCTCAGGTTGGAAAACCGGCTCCCGAATTCACCTTGCCGAGCACCAAAGGTGCGACGGGCGCGAAGGATCTCGGAAAAGATCTTTCGCTTGCGGATTACAAAGGCAAGTGGCTGATCTTCTTCTTCTATCCGTTGGACTTCACGTTCGTCTGCCCGACGGAGATCACGGCGCTCTCGGATCGCCTCGACGAGTTCCACGCGCTCGGCGCGGAAGTCGTCGGCGCGTCCACGGATTCCGTGCACAGCCATTGGGCGTGGATGAATACGCCGAAAGAGAAGAACGGGATCGCCGGTACGAAATATCCGCTCGCCGCGGACTTCACCAAAGAGACGGCGCGCGCGTACGGCGTGCTCGACGAAGCGTCGGGCGTCGCGCAGCGCGGGCTGTTCATCATCGATCCCGAGGGTACGCTCAAGTACGCCGTCGTGACCGACGACAACGTCGGCCGTAGCGTCGACGAGACGATCCGCGTCCTGCAGGCGCTGCAGACCGGCGGTCTCTGTCCGGCCGAATGGAAGCCCGGCAAAGCGCTCCTCACGAAGGGCTAGCCGTGGCATTGCGCATGCGCGCGCCGCTCCCGACGCTGCAAGGCGTCGGGACGTGGCTCAACGGCGAACCGAAGGACGAAGAACTGCGGGGCCTCCCGGTCGTCGTCTCGTTCTGGTCGCAGTCGTGCTACATCTGCCACGACACGGCCGAGCAGGTCAACGCCTGGCGCGACAGGTTCGCCGCGCACGGCGTCGCGTTCGTCTCGGTCCACCAGCCGCGTTCCGAGGACGAACTCGACGTCGCCGCGGTGACGGCCGACGCGCGCGAGAACATGAAGCTCACGCAGCCGGTCGCGATCGATAACGGACACACCATCGTCGACCGCTTCGAGAACCAATTCGTGCCGGCGTTCTACGTGTTCAATCGCAAACACGAACTCCGGCACTTCCAAGCGGGCGGTAAAGGCTTCGAACGTATCGAGACGGCCATCGAGCGGGTACTCACCGAATCCGCCGATGAAGAAACGCTCGACGGGTAGCGGGCGAGCCGTTCTCGGGACGTCGTGAACGCGCTGTACTTCGAACGCTTCGGCGGGCCCGAGGTGCTGCAGTACGGTACGCTTGCCGATCCGCGGCCCGCGCGGGGAGAGGCGCTCGTCCGCACGCGCGCCATCGGCCTGAACTTCGCCGACGTCTACCGGCGTCGCGGCGCGTATCACCTCGTCGGGTCGCCGCCCTTCATCGCCGGATACGAAGCGGCCGGCGTCGTCGTCGATTCGGCCGAGCGCGTCGCGTTCGCCGATAGCCCGCACGCGAATGCCGAACTCGTCGCCGTCCCCCGCGACAAGCTGATCCCGCTGCCGGACGATGTCGGCGACGACGTCGCGGCCGCGCTCTTGCTCCAAGGGCTGGCGGCGCATTTCCTCACGAACGATACGGTGCCGATCGCGCCGGGCGCGAGAGTGCTGATCCATGCGGCCGCGGGCGGCGTCGGGCTGCTGCTCGTCCAGCTCGCGAAACTGCGCGGCGCGCGCGTCGTCGGGCTCGCATCTTCCGACGAGAAGCGCGAAGCCGTGCTCGCGGCCGGCGCCGACGAGGCGCTCGGCTACGATCGCTGGACGGAACGCGCGAAGTGCTTCGATGTCGTCTACGATTCGGTCGGAGCGACGCTGGCCGGCAGTCTGGCGGCGGCCCGCGACGGCGGGCACGTCGTCTTCTACGGGATGGCCGGCGGCGATCCGGCGCCGGTGGATCCGCGTCTGCTGATGGACCGGTCGCTCACGCTCTCGGGCGGCGACCTTTGGAACGTGCTGCGCTCGCATGAGGATCGCGTCGCTCGCGCGAACGCGCTCTTCGACCTGGTCCGCGACGGACGCTTGCACGTGCGGATCGCGCGGAGGTTTCCGCTCGCGGATGGAGCGGAGGCGCATCGCTATCTCGAAAGTCGAGCGGCCATCGGAAAGGTCTTGCTTGTTCCATAACGCGTTCGCCACGATCGCGCTGCTCGCGCAGCTCGCCGCTCCGGCCGACGCCTATCGCACTGCCGTCGACGCGATGCGCGCGATACCGCTCCCCGCGTTCGTCACGTACCGCGCGCAGATCGACCCGGGCGACGCGACCATCGAACTGACGCGCACGCCGGGCTACTACGCGAAGCCGCGCCTCGCGTACGGCGCGGATTTCTACTATCCCTATGAATGGTATGCGGCGTACCGTTCGAGCGACGGGCTCTCGCGGCTCGATTTCGGCGACGGTCCGGCGTTCTCGCATCTCGCGCTCTTCGATCCGACGTGGAGCGGCATCTCGGTGTGGATGCGGCGCGGGCTGCTCGGCACGCTCGACCGCGCGCCCGACCTCGCGACGCCCGCACCCGAACCGACGCCTGCGGCGGTGACGCAGATCGCCGACGTCTACGCCTTCGACCCGAGCGCGTACCGGGTCGACGACGGAGGGATCGCGTGGTGCGGAACGGATCCCGGACGCGTCCTGCGCCTTCGCGCGACGCGCGATCCGCGACGCCATCCGCTCCAGCGCGTCACCATCGATGCGGTCACCGGACGCATCTGCATCGTGCGGTTCGAAATCGATGCGGACGAGGACGGAGCGCGCTTCGACGGCTATGCGGAACTGCGTTACGTTCCGCTGCAGTCCTATTTCTTGGCGGACGAGAGTTACATCGACGTCGCCGTACGCGAGTCCGGAAGGCTCCTCGGCTACGCGCACGTCCGCATGCACTACGGCGACGAGCGCGTCTGGCAGACGTTGCCCGATGCGAAATACTTCACGCGCCCGCCGAAGAACGGCGAACTCCGCTCGCCTGCGGACGATCCGAACCCCGATCCGCTCGGGCCGTAGGGAGCGGGCGCCTCACGCGTTTGACCGCGGCACGTACGGGTATCGCCTGGGGATGAAGTACGCGCACGTCGTCCTCGCGACCGCGATCGCGGGACTCTCGCTCGGCGCGGCCGGGACCGGCGCATCCGGTCCCGTTCCGCCGCCCACGCCGCATCCGTGCCCTTCGGCCACGCCGGTCGCTCAGGCCACGCCGGTGCCGTGCAGGGCGGCCACGCCGGCCCCCTCGCCGACGCCGACCGCCGTCCCCACGCCGACCATCGAACCGATGCCCTCGATACTACCGGTCTAACCGCGAGGCGGGCGCAGCGCGACGAAGGTCGCGCTGCCCAGTAGCAGCAACATCGCGCAGACGGCCGCGGTGACGAGATTCGAGCGCGTCCCCTTCGCGCGCGCCCGCGGCGCCGCGCGCCGTTCGCCCGCCGTCGCGCGTGCGAACGTCCGCGGCGGGTCGTGTGCGAGCACTTCGCCGAGATCGTACTGCGGCGCGTCCGGCGCGGTTCCCCACGCGATCGCGTACGATCGGAACGGCCGCGCCTCGAAGACGAGGGCGTGCGTCGGTCCGTAGAGGTCGGCGCGCAGCCCGGCGATCGGCGGATCGTCCCGGTCCGCGACGACGGCGCGCCAATACCTCGCACCCGGGTCGCCGGTCGCGACCGCAAGACGCGCGGCGCCGTAGGCGTAACGCGAGATATGGCCCTCGCCAGCGCGCCGCCACGCGAGCGCGTCGTCGCTCGCCTCGACGACGACGCCGCGCGAGAACTCGCGCTGCAATCCCTCGAACCGCACGACCCGCACGCCGACGCGCGGAACGCCGCAGTCGAACGCGATCGTCGTGCTGGCGTCGCGATGCGAGACGGAAGACGAACACTGTAGTCGCCGCAGTTGCGTTCCCGCCATGGGCGCCGTACCGACGGTCGCGCCGTCGAGCGGGACGCGTTCGCCGCCGAAGATGCGTATGCGTATCCAGCGCGCGCGCGCCGGACCGATCGCGATCGTCTGCGTTCCGCTCTCCTCGCGATCGAGCCGGTAGATGAGGCCGTCGGCGCGAGCGATGCGCCACGAATGCCGATCGTCCGAGATCGCCGCTTCGACCCGATTGAAAAGCGCCGCCGCCGGCGATTGCAGGGCGATCGCGTCGTAGCGCTCGCCCGACGTTCCCGCATCGAAGACCGCCTCGGTATAGCGTCCGTCGACGTAGCCCAGATCCTCCATCGCCGCGGCGCGCGGTCGCGTCGCCGGCATCGAGGGGTCGAGCACGTACGGCGTCTCGCGTCCGCGATCGTCGTAGATGCGCACGGACGCATAGTCGCCGGCCGGGCCGGGATCGACGTCTTGCGGGATCTCGAGCCGCACGTATGCGGGTCGCGGCGCCCGCTCGACGTGGATGGCGCGCACGCCCGTCGCCGTCGCGTCGATCATACCGCCTCCTGCGCGCGGCGCTGGTAGAGCCACGAGACGACGATCAGCACGACGCCCACCGCGAGCCCGGAGAGGACGCGGTACTCGAACGGCAGCGACGCCAGATCGAAGCACAGCACCTTCACGCCGGCGGCGACGATCAACGCGAGGCCTTCCCAGCGCAGCATGACGTCGCGCTTGCGAAGACCGGCGACGACGAGCGCGGCCGCGTAGACGGCCCACAGGATCGAGACCGCCGACGCGGAGGTGAAGTCGTGCGCTTCCAGCGTCAGCGCCGCGAGCCCGAAGGCGTGCGCCGCCAGTCGGAGCGGCCGGGATAGCGCCTCGTCGTCCTTCGTGCGGAACGGCTGGAGCGCGAGCGCCGCGTTGACGCCGAACGATGCTGCGGTCACGGCGGCGAGGCTGACGAAGCGCTCGTTCCAGAACGCCGAAGCGGCGTGCGCGAACGACTCGGAGACGCCCGTCCAGACGGCGTCCAAGCCGAGCAGTGCCACGCCGAAGCCGCGCAGCACCGCATCGCGCAGGATCGCGCCGGCGAAGGCGCATGCGACCGCCTCGGCCGCGAGCGCCGTCGCGAGCGCGGCGGAGTCCAATGCGGAGAGCGCGGCGAGCGCGAGGAATCCGGCCGCGACGTAGCCCGGTCGGATCGAACGCGTGAAGATCGCCGCCGCGACGTAGGCGATGCCGGCGATCGCGAATCCGATGCCGAGGTCGGTGCGATGTTCCGGCCGGAGCACGCCGAAGGCGAAGATCGCGAAGATGATGCTCGCCATCACCGAGACGGACAGGTGGAGCGTCGCGCCTTTGCGCGTACCTTCGGCGACCCAGCCGGCGAGGGCGAACGGCGCGTAGAGCATCGCGAGCATCGCAGCCACCGCGACGGGCGGCTGGGCGACGTTGAGGAAATGCACGCCCGTCCACGCGAGGGAGCCGGCGAGGGCGAGGGGCGCGAGCGATTTGGCGTCGATCAGCAGGCCGAGCGCGATCGTGCCGCACGAGAGCAGCGCGAGATATCCGGCGAGCGTCCAATCGTTACCGGCGGTAGAACCCACGAGGATCGGCGTCGCGTAGCCGGCGACCGCGGCGAAGACGCCGAGACGTTCGCTGCGATGACGCCAGCCGAGCGCGGCCAGCGACGCGCTGGTCGCCGCCATACCGCCGAAGACCGTGCCGGCCGGAACGAGTCCGAAGAGCGCGTTCGCGGCCCAGAGCGAGAGGAAGACGATCGCGGCGCCGAGCGCGGTGATGCCGTCGCTGAAGAACGTCGTGCCGCGCTTCGCGAGGAATTGCGCGTACGCGACGAGGGCCGCTCCGGCGACGAGTCCGAGAGCGACCCGTTCGGGCGGCGCTATCCAATTGTGATCGAAGGCGACCTTGAGGAAGAAGCCGCTTCCGAAGAAGACCATGACGAGGCCGGCGAGGTGGAGGGCCTTCGCGCCGACGAGCTGTTCGAGTTTTTGCGTATCCATGCGCCCATGCTAGGGCCGGCGGCGTCGTGCGCCGTCCGTAGTTCTACGGAACGACGAGGCCCAAGCGGAGCGCGGCCGCGATGGCGCGGGTGCGGGAGCCCACGCCGAGCTTTCCGAGGATGCGCTCGACGTGCGTCTCGACGGTGCGCGTCCCGAGGATGAGCCGTTCGCCGATCTCCCGATTGGTCAGACCTTCGACGAGCAAGGTCAGCACTTGCGATTCGCGTTCGGTCAGCGGCTCGTGCAGGGCGGCTTTCGCGTCGGCCGTCTCGACGCGCAGGGTGCGCGCGAGCGCGCGCAGCGCGGCCGCTTCGAAGCGCGGACCGCGCGCCGTATAGAGATCGAGCGCGTCGGTCAGGGCGCCCGGCTTCTCGCCGCGCGCGGCGTTGCGCAGCGCGAGCGCGGCTACCGGAAGGCGCACGCTGCCGTCGCGGGCGCGCGCGAGCGCCGCGAAGGCGCCCGGCGGAGCCGCGTCGCTTACATCGGCTCCGCCGGCGACGGCGAGGGCGTCCAGGAGCGTCGTCGCGACCGCGATGGCGACGCCGTCGACGGCATCGAGCGGCCACGCGCCGGCCGCCGCCATCCGAGCGCGAGCGATCGCTTCGGCCGTTCCGCGTTCGCCGCCGATGCACGCATAGGCGGCGGCGTCGGCCAAGAGCGCGGCGCGCTGCGCCGCGGGGACCGCCGCATCGTCCGCGCTCGTCTCCGCGACCGCGCGCGCGCCGGCGACGTCGCCGCGCGCGAAGAGCGCGCGCGCCGTCTGCTGATCGGCGATCGCCGCGAGACGGCGGGCGTCGACGCCGTACCACGCGGTCTCGGCATGGCGGCGCAGTTCGCGCGACCAGTGCAGCGCGGCATCGGCATCGCCCGCGTGCGCGGCCGCTTCGGCGAGGATCGCATGCAGCGCGGCCGATTCGGTCTCGGCTTCGAATCCGCGCGCGCGCCGGAACGCTTCGTTCGCATAGTCGAGCGCGACGCCGGTCTCGCCCCAGAGCAGCGCGAACCGGGCGTACCAGATCAGCGCCTGGACGTGCAGGACGAACCGGTCGGAGGACTCGAGGGCGGCGACGAGCGCGTCCATGCGCCGCTTCGCGCGATCGATGCGGCCGAGCGCGGTCTCGGCATAGGCGCGCGCGACCTCGATGCCGGATCCTTCGCGCGTCGCCGCCGGTGCGTCGTACGGCGCCAGGATCGCGAGCGCTTCCTCGAACGAGCCGGCGATGGCCGCGTTCCATCCTTCGAGCACGGCGGCGGCGGTCGATGCGTCTCCGGGCGGCGCCGCAGTGCGGGCGCGGGCCATGCGTTCCGGGGCGACCGTCTCTCCGCGCGCGAGCGCCGATTCGATCGCGCGCAACTCCGCGGCGAAGGCGATGGCGTCCGCGCCGGCGGCCGCCGCGGCGGTCGCGGTGCGCTCGAAGCGTTCCCCGGCGTCGGTCTCGCCGCGCGCGTGCGCGCCGAGGGCGCCGGCGAACGACGCCAGCGCCGCATCGGCGTCGCTCGCCGGCGGCGAAGCGCGTACGAAGTCTTCGACGCGCGCCAGATCGCCGGAGAGCGCGAGCGCGGCGACGTTGCGATGCAGAAACGCGTAGGCGGCGCTCGCATCGCCCGATGCATCGAGGTGGTAGAGCGCGACCGCGGGACGTCCGGCGGATTCTTCGCCGAGCCCGGCCGCGAGATGCGCGCGCGCGATGGAATCGTCGCCGCGCGCGCGCATGGCGTCGAGCAGCTGCTTGCGGATCGCCGGCTGCATCGCGACCGCGCCGTCGTCGATCTCGACGAACGCGCCGAGCGAGCGGAACGCCGCGACCTCGTCGGACGCGATCCGCTCGCGCACGGCGAACGGTTCGAGCGCGGCGCGGGTCGCGTCGGGGATCGTCTCCGGCGCGGCGTTGAGCGCGACCGATGCCGGCCATCCGGCGGTCGCTTCGACGATCTTCCGGACGAGCGATGCATCGCCGCCGGTCAGGCGTGCGATCTCATCCGTCGAGAAGCGTAGCGCGGCTTCGTCGATCCGCAGGACCGGCGCGCGGAGCAGGCCGGCGGTCTCGCGCCGGCTCGCGACCGCGAAGCGGACGTCTCCGGGTGCGGCGCCCGCGGCGGCCTGGAGAAACGCGCGTACATCGTCGTCGCCGAACAGGTCGCCCGCATCGTCGATGGCGACGACGAGCGGCGCGCGGATGTGCGAGAGGTCTTCGCCCAAGGCGGCGCCCAGCGCGGCCGGCCCGGCACCCGCTTCGGCCAGAGCGCGCGTGCGCCGCCCGAAATCGGGACGGACGGCGGCGATCGCGTCGACCAGCGGAACGGCGTAGCGCAGGCGCTCCCACGGAGCGGTCTCCCATCGCGCGACCGGCGCATCGCTCGCGCGGAGCGCCGAGCGAAGGGCGAAGGTCTTGCCGTAGCCGAGCGATCCGTGCAGCGCGACCGACCCCGAGGCCAGTCCCGCGCGGATGGCCTCGTCCAACTGCGGTCGTTCGAGAAAGGGCATGCGCGTTAATCCGCCTCGAGGACCCACGCTCCTCGTCCGTGCCGCGCTTTCGGCCGAGACGAGCGGGCGAGACGGGGGATGCGCGACGGAGCGCACCGTAGACCTCGGCATGAACCTCTATGGATTCGCGCTCTTCCTCCATCTGCTCGTCCTCGGCGGCATCTTCGCCATCATGGGCATCGTGGAGTTCAACTTCGGCCGGATGCGCTCGCCGGCGACGCTCGACGATCTGCGCGTCGCCGCCGCGAAAGCGGAGCGGACGGCGAAGCTGTTCCCGATCCTCTTCGTCGTGCTGCTCGCGAGCGGCGCGTGGCTCACCGGCCTGCAGTGGCCGTGGAGCACGCCGTGGGTCGACGTGGCGATCGTGGGATTGGTGCTCATCATGGGGATCGGGGGCGGCGTCTTGGCGCCGCGCATGGCGAAGGCCGGGGCCGCGGCGCGCGCCGCGAACGCGATGATCGACGTCCCCGCGGACCTCACCGGCAATGCGGCCCTGCGCTACGGCACGGCGGCGAACTACGGTCTCGTCATCGCCGTGATGTTCGTCATGGTGATGAAGCCGGACATGACGTGGGGACTCCTCGCGCTCGCGGTCGGCCTGCTCGCGGGCGTCGGCATCCGAAAGGCGACGGAGCGCTGAACGATGTGCCGCAACATCAAGACGCTTTACAACTTCGCGCCGCCCGCGACCGAGGATGAGGTCCGCGCTTCGGCCGTGCAGTTCGTGCGGAAGCTGAGCGGCTTCACGCATCCGTCGAAGGCGAACGAAGCCGCCTTCGACGGCGCCGTCGATGCGGTGACGGCGACGGCCCGCACGCTGCTGGCGTCGCTGGTCACCAACGCACCGCCGCGCGATCGCGCGACCGAAGCCGCCAAGGCGAAGGAACGGTCGAAGCGTCGCTTCGCGGTGACCTCCCGCGCGTAAGCGCTAGCGCACGTCGCGCAGGAGGATCTCGGCGAGCGCGTCTTCGCTGCCCGGAAGCGCGTCGAAGAAGAGCGACGGCTCGATGACCTCTAGTTCCATCAGCAAGGGTGATCCGTCGGCGGGCACGATGTCCACGCGCGCGTAGGCCGGCATCGTATCCAGCACGCCGAGGACGCCTCGCCCGAACGCGATCTCTTCGGCGCTCGCGTCGTGCCGGAGATCGGTCGCGCCGGCGCTCCAAGCGGTGAACGGCGTCTTGCGGATCGCGTGGCTGTAGGAGCCGTCGAAGAAGATCAGCGACCGTTCGCGTTCCGTCTCGACCGCGGCGAGGTAGGGCTGGACCATCGTATCCCGCACGGCGACCAGCGATTGCAGATGGCTCTGCGCCTCCGCCGTCGCCGTCCGCAGGTCGAACCGCGCCGCGCCGAACGAACTGCCCGAGACGCACGGTTTGATCACGACGTCGCTCCATTCGCCGGGCGCCTGCGGGGGGCTGAGGTCGAAGTGGTCGCCATGATCGACGAAGAGCGTCGGCACGATCGGCACGCCGCGCTCGGCGAGATCGCGCAGATAGCCCTTGTGCATATTCCAACGGACGGTCTTCCCGTCGTTGACGAGGCGCGTCTGCAGTTCGACGACGTCGAGCCATTCGGCGAATTCCCGGATGTGATGGAAGTAGTCCCACGTCGAGCGGAACACCGTAACGGCAGAAGCGGACCAGTCGACGGCCGGATCGTTCCAGATGGCCGCCCGCACCGTCGCACCGCGCGCCTCGAGCGCGCCGCGCAAGAGCCGGTCGTCCGAAGTGAGATCCGGATGCCGCACTTCGGTCAGGAGCGTGATATCGAACCGCATCACCCGATTCAACTCGCCTCCTTATCGCGGATCCTGGCGGCTACGATCCAAGCGGATGCGGCGATGGCGAAGGTCTCGATCGTCTCCGACCATGCGAACGACGACGTCTGCGTACCGAAGAGGTGCGGGATCCAAACGAACATCGGGTTCGGCGGGATCCACACCGGAACGAAGAAGGCCGTCGCCTTCAGGAAGAACAGCTGCTCGAGCGCGAAGGACATGACGCAGATCCCGAAGAGCACTGCTGCGGTACGCGCGACGCGCTGCTTCCACGGCGCTTCACCTGGCCGCGCCCGCGCACGCCGCCCCGATCGCGATCGTGCCGGGGATCAGCAGCATGAGCCCGCCCGCGATATACGCGGCGGCCGTGACGTAATGGACCGGCGTGGCCGCGTCGTGCCAGACGAAGGCGATGACGCCGAACATCACGGCGGTCACGCCCAGGAGATAGCGCCCGAAGTCCACGACCATCATCCGCCTCCAGCATGAGGGTGCCGAACACCGCTTCAGACGTGCCGTTCGTCCGGATCGTGACGGCGCCATCTTCGTCGGTCCGATAGACCCTCGCCCCGATCCGCTCGAGCGCCGCGATCGTGCGCGGCGCCGGGTGGCCGAAATGGTTGTGCCGCCCGACCGAGATGATCGCGTAACGCGGATGCACGGCGTCCAGGAACGCGTCGCCGGAGCTATAGGCGGAGCCGTGATGGCCGACCTTCAGAACGGTGGTGCGTTATACCGTCTATTGATGTTATCTCGGAAACTCCCTGATGCGACGGTTATTTTAGCCGGCAGCCTAGATACTAGCGCGGACGGCGGAGGAGGCCGCGAAGTGTGCCTACTGCGTGCTCGGCCTCTCGGCTGCTCGCTGCCACGCCTTGTAAAAGTGATCATACGCGACCATTCCGATTTGCTCGAGCACGAGAACAACTATCACATCGTCCGGTACGCCGCCAAGAATGTTGCGTAGCGCTAACTGAATCGTTTCTTGCCGCGGCTCGGGCAACAGGGCGCGTATCTGCTCGATCTGCGACATATCCAGCCTCGCGTCGAGGTCATGAACCAGGGCGTTGCGCAACTCAGCGAGTGCCTTAAAAATTATGAACGCCGCTTCGTCGAGCTCTCCCTGCTGCCTTACGCGATCCGCTAACATGCCCAATGTAAGCGTCTTGCGTACTCCCTCTTCGACGGTAACACCGTCGAACTGCATCGCCATATATAGAAGCGCTTCTACATACGCGCTCGTTACGACAACGGGGACAAGAAGATCAAACCCATCTTCCTGGGATGTATCGCTATAGAACGAGAGAGCGCGCTCAAAGCGTTGATGCCATCGCTCAAGATGAGTACCAAGATGGTCAGAGTTTTCGATCATAGGCCCATCCATGTAGTAGTTGCTGGTGTCAACTTACATCATACCTGATTTTGACTCTTCTCGATTTCGATTTGGAACGAGGATCAATAGGATGCGTCGGCAACCAAAAAACATCGCACATATGGTGAGGATTGCTCCCTTTCCTGTTAGCGGCGAGCGAGTAGGGTGTTAAAACCACGCGACCTGTTGCCCTTGAAACAGCCCAATACTCTCGGCCTAATTTAACCCGGTACCCATGCACAGCCCGTATTCGCCGTTAGTTCTGTCTCAAGAGCCAAGAGCGCTCGCCAGCCAAATCGAACTCCTCGGAAGGATCGTTATCCGGTTGGCATTCCGGACTGTTGAGCCACAGCCCATAGGTCGCCAAGGCAAAGTCCTCTTGCATATTTGGGTCAGTGCCCGGTTCACGCGGAGGTGGGACATCATGCGAAACGAAGCGATCGCGACCCCAGGGCGGTTCCTCTAGCACCAGGTCTGTTCGCAAAATCGGCGCGTCGCGATATGGCTCGGGGCGAGGTCACCCGCGTCAAGCGCCGAGCAGCGGTTTGCATGCCCTCCAGGGCTCTGGACCCGCGCCCCTTAGGGATGCTCGGTAAAAGTCAGCTTGCCAGGGGAATTCGAGCATCCGCTGCCAATTTTACATCTCGTTTCTGAGTTAGCATCGGGAGTGAGGCGTATGGCAAAGGTTGGGCTTGCGGAACTCCGTATTTCGCAACTAGAGGGCTTTCTCGTTAAGATCCGTCATCTCGACGGAGCCGACGTCAGGTCAGACAGAGCCGGGATGCCGACCTGGCCCTACGAGCGAGCGGCAAGAGACTCTTGGAGCGTGGCCGACTGGAAGCGCGAGCGCTTCTTGTCAATCTATCCTGGATTCAACGTAGAGGTGCTCGACGGTGACGGGAACCCGGTTCCAGGCCAGACCAAGCTCGAGAACCTACGAGATACCTATGCAGAGTATTAGACGAAGGGTCAGTCGTACTCTCTGGGACGTCGGCGCACCAAGATGAAGGTATTTCGATTTCCCGCATCTCGGACGAGCTTAGCATACTCTCGCTTCGAGCGTACTGTTGTTCGGCAGTTGCCTGCACAACGGTTATGCAAGTCGATGGATGCTCAACAAAAGCAAGAGTTTGAGGGTCTGGCTCCCGCCCTATCCTATGGTGTCTGGGCATTGGCGCTTTCTGACAAGGCGAAAAATATGCGCGTGTGGGATGCAATTGAACCCGGGGATATCGCTGCATTCTACACGTCGAAGCGCTTTACGCACTTTGCGCCTATTAGATTCAAATGGAAGAGCCCCACTATTGAGCGTATCGCCGGTTGGGGATCGCCAACGTCCGGGGCGTTCTCGCTCGCGTTCTTACTCGACAGCGCAACGACTTGCGACCTCAGCGCGGCAGACTATTGTGCTCTCGTGGGGTATGTGAAGGTGCCGGTTCATTCCGATTTCCACACCACCGAGCAAAGCATCGAGCTACTGGAAGCGTTACAGAACGGCATTTCGGTCCCTGGCTCCGATGATGTTCTAGAAAAAGACATGGCCCCCGAAGGGCGCGCCATGTACCGGATACAATGTTTCCGAGAACGCAGCGATGGTAACCGACTGAAAGTTCTCCAGGAGCGATCGGCGGTATGCGAGGTCTGCGGCTTTGATTTTCAGGCGCAATATGGACATGCCTTCCGCAAAACGGCACACGTCCACCATAAGTCCCCGCTAGCCTTAGGCGAACGCCGCGCGCTCTCCACGAACGAGTTCGCGGTATTGTGCGCGTCATGCCATATGGCTGCTCATATGGGGCCGGGGCGCAAGCTGAAACCGTGGTCGATTGAGGAGTTGCGCGAGCTAATAGCCAGGCCCTGGAACTCCTGAGGCTCCGTTCGTACCCGCGGAGCCCGATGTTTGAATGTCAGGATCGTCAAAGCAATTCGCACAAAACTGGGACCCAGGCTAAGGTTTATCGACTGCGGACGTGGGCCACCTTGCAGCCGCGTAACTAGAATCTATAGCTTGATGCTTGACGTGTCGCCAAGGATATTCGCGGTCTCGAAGTTGATCACATCATACGCTCTCGAGCGTCTTTGATTCTCCGCTGGATTTCGGTTCCTGGAGGGCGACCAGCGATTCCATCCGCTGCGGCGAAACCCGCTGGGAACCAAGAGTCATCATTTTCGATAACCTGACTTGCGCAATACTGCATCAAGAACAACAACTTCGCTCGTCTCGCGCTTGGACTGTCGAGCCTGGCAATAAATTCCAGTTGATCAGGCGAGTCGAACAATAGCCTAAACTCGGGCGGTTCTGGATTGACCTCGACATGAAGCCAGGCGGTAAGAGCGCGAATCACAAGTTGCACTCGCTCGATATAGGTGAAGCTTCGATCTCGGGCAAGAGTATACGCGTTTCCTACGTAGCGAGAGAAACGCGGGTTTGTCCGAATCCGTTTCCAGGCAGAATAGGCGTCGTCCAGGATGGTGCGCATCCCACCGTTGGCGGCGCCTTCCCAGATGCATCTGGCTGACTCTCGGTCCGTAAGCCGCTCGATCTCCCTGGTAATACTAGGCGGGAGGATGATACCCGGAGTTTGGAGCGCACGCAGCCGCTCGTATCCGCCGGTACGATCGCCGTAAGTGGCCGCATAGGCCGAATTAACAAGGACTGAGAGATTCTCGGCGAGTTCGCGGCTCTTGGATATCTCGATACAGCCAAGGATCCCAACGAAGTCGCCAAGATGGCCAGCGGCGTATACCCCGAGAAGGCCGCTGCTCCAGGGTAGCCACTCGTTTAAGGCCTCTCCTATCCACCACGCGTTCTCTGCCTGGGGGGCCCGATTGCCAGCAAGCTGATGGTAGATAGCTTGCCGGTCCTCCATGGTCAGGTCCGAGATCGATTCGGGCGCAGCCTTCGCCTTTAGGGCCTTGAAGCGGTTAGTGGCCAATCCATAATCGACTGCGCCTCCGCGTTGGAGGCCCAAATGCTCGCGGATAAACGGCCGCCATTGACGGAGCCGCTCCTCATGGGCCGTGATGATGTTTTTCATAAAAAAAACACTATATACGCGAGCGCTTCGGAAATGGTACGACAGTCTCATGCACCCCGAAGACCTTCCAGCGGTCACTGAGACCCCCGATGACCCTCCCGCCACGATCCCGCTCATCGAGGCAGCTCGGCGCCTTGGCATCGGGCCTAAGGCTACACGCCGGGCGGCCGCAAGCGGCCAGCTGGCGGCAGTGAAGATCAATGGCCGCTGGCGGGTAATCGCCGCCGCGCTTGAGGAGCTCTTGCGCCCATAGGGGGCTGAACGCCGGCTCCCGGTAGTTGACCGTCCGGGCCGCCGAACAAAAAAAAGCCCTCGCGACAGCAATCGCGAGGCTTTTGAGGTCAATCTACTGCGCTCTCCCTCAAGAATGGCGCAGCGTCCAAAGAACCTGCCCTCACGATACCACCCGAGGGCTTGGAGGTCAATATGTCTATGCCCCGTCGCCGGCACCGCCGGCTCGACAGAATCATCGTCCGTGCGGCTAGCGCTTCGGATGTCCGCCAAATCAGGTGTTCTTGTCCTCGCTTTCGCTGTATTCGCTCCTGCGAGCACACCTGGGCAGCGCGCTTGGTCTGCGCCGCAACGCAAGGAGTGGCGAAGCGCCTCGGGCACCGATTCTCGCTTCTCCTCGAATTCCGGTAGGGCCAGATGCGCAAAAAACAGCGTGCCAACCCGTGGCCATTCAAGAGCGAACAGCCTGCCGTTCAAGGCTACCTCCGATCCCGGGAGGCCGATCGAGCGGTCCAAGACCTCGGGCACGGCGTCCGCGTCTACCCTGATCGGCGATCGGAGAAGGGGCGGGGCTTCGTCGTTGACGGCATAAGGAGAACATGCTCAAATAGTGCGTGCCGAAAACTCGCGCGATGCGCGCATCTGTGGGAGGACGACTTCCGCTTCGGCCAGTACCGCGGTCAGCTCTTTGCTCCCCCTGCTGAACTCGCCCTGAAGATCGAAGCGCAGGCATCCACGGCGTACGCGAACGTACCGCGGCTTCACGCCCGCCCCAACCCGGTCGTGGACGGTCTCCGCTCCGCCACAATCGTGCGCCATGCTCGCGAAGACATGCCGGTCGAGGTTCCACGGCTAGCCGCCGATCTCGCTCACTTCATGCGCACGGATATTGGTCGCTGGGCGCCGGCGACGCACTCGGGCCGGCCAGCGACAGACCTTGTCGATCTGGCGCTCGCCGCTGCCCTGCGCATCGCCGAGGGTTGGACGTACGAGCAACTCGCGTCACAGATCCCCCTCTGGGAAGAAGCGGGCTACCTCCGAGGCCGGTTCGCGTACGGCCGTCTCGTCGAGGCTATGACCAGCAGTAGCCTCCTCACGCAGGTTCTTGACTCAATGTGCTTGAGGATCGAGGAGTTCTTTCGGCTAGTCGGCGATGTCTTCGTTACGGATGGTGCCGTATTCTCGACAGCGCGAAGCGACAATGCCCGGACGTCGCGATACGCGAGAGGCACCGCTGTACGAATCACCTGTCATTCGCAATACGAACTACGGTGGGGACTCCTTACCGGCTTTCGGCTCACCTGGTCTCAGCGCGGCCGCGGCAGCGGCGAGGCGCCTCAATATCCCTACATCACGCGAATGACGATGCGAACCTTCCGTCCGCAGTTTGATCTCGCCGATGCTGCTTTCGCAACAGACCGCAATTTCAAGTTCGCGGACGACAACGGCTACCGGCTGCTCTCGCCTATTAATCCCCAGAAATTCAACATCGCAACGAAGCGGCATCTCACCCTTGATCGAGCCCGGTTCCATCTCGCAGAATGCGATATGCGCAACCCCGGCACTCTTATGCAACAGCTCTACCCTTTCCGGAGTCGCGTCGAGGGTTGGCATTCGGTGATCCGTGACCAAACCAAGACCTATGTGATTTCCCGCCCGGATCGCGCCAATATGCCGCTAACGCGAGCTGAAGATACGAAAAAACATCCTGAGCGTAGCTACGTTGGGCTTCCCGACGATCAAGTCGAGCGCGACGCCCTCATCGAGAAGGAGCAGTTCGTTGGGCTCTCGGTCATCAACGAAATGCACGCACGCAGACTTGTCCTACATTTACGCGCCCTCGTCAAGGCCAGCGCTTACTATAGGGGCCGAGTCGACTTCTTCAACCCCACGGCCTTCATGCCACGGCTCGAGGACGCGGCATTCTCGCCGCATCGGCGCCGGGATATTGCAGCATGACTTCGCGAAAGCAACCTGGCTACACCCCCAACTTCGGCAAGACCTACAATCGCTACCTCATGCGCTGGCGCATCCCTTGGCGGCTGCTCTCTATGTACGAGAGGAGGCGCCGTTACGAACAAGCTAAGCGCGCCAATCAACACGTCTTTCGCATAGCGCATGTGACGAGCTACGCGGTCTTTTCAACACGACAAAGTGCGTGGGACAAGTATCAGCCGATGCCCTCAAGAGCCTCCCTTGGCCGAAGGATGCCACCGTTGTTTGGATCGTCTGAGCGAACGCATATTCTAGCCATCCTTTGGCTGACGGGTCCGATAACGGTGCGCGAACTCGCCCGCGCGCGACGTGTCGATGCGGCTGGGACGTTTCACACAGTTGATCGCCTGATCCGCGCTGGGCTTGTCGTCAAGTCTGCGGTCGGGCGCCGTCACATCGGACTCAATTACGCACATTCCGCACGGCACGCGCTTGGAACACTTCTCTCCGCGCTGGTCCGCCACTATGACGTTCGTTTCCCACGAATTATGCGATATCGAGCTACGCTTCCGACTAAGTCTCTGGCGGCGGACTCGCCACCGGTCGAAGATCATGTCTTCGGATCAGCCGTTCGCTCACAGCTCATCATGTTGCTCGGTGTCGTGGGGAGTGCCGATAGTCGCCAACTCTGTCGTCTGCTGGGGCAAAACTACGCTTCGACCGCGTACGCCCTAAAGGCGCTGGAGCGGGATCAGGTCCTGCGATCTCAGCGTGTCGGCATACGTCGTGTATATGTGCTATCTGATGGATATCCGGGAGGCCTCGAATATCGACGCTACGTCAGCTCTGTTGCTCGGGCGCTGCCGAGGTATAATGCGCTATCCAAAGCCATTGAGGTGGTGACCAAACGGTATCGGTAACCCGATTCGTCATTGCGAAGTAATGCGTTTCCGCGCTTTTTTGAAGTGTTCGGGTATCTTAAGAAGCGTGGAATCGCCGTCTGGCATAAAGAGCGGTTTATCACTGCGAATGCGCAGCGATCCTTTCCAGGCCTTTCTAATTCGCGAGCGTGCTATCACGAGGTACCGGCCGGTAATGTCGCAACCGGCCACACGCCGGCCAGTGAGCACCGCTGCGACGGCTGTCGAACCGACTCCCATGAACGGGTCAACGACCAGGTCGCCTCGCTTGCTGAGAGCCAGAATCAGCCGGCGAGGGACCTCAACCGGAAACTGGCAGGGGTGCTCGGTTTCCTTTTCCACGTGGTTCGCTTTTACATTAGGTATATCGGTCCAGGAATCACCAGGATTCTTGCCCATCGGGTGACCGGAGAACTCACCCTGCTTCAACCCCTTATAGTGTCTCTTCCCCGGGTATTTTTGCGGCACGCGCACGTCGTCAAGATTGAACGTGTAGTCGTCGCCCTTGGTGTACCACAAGATGACTTCGTGTCGGCCAGAAAACCTTGAGCCGCAATGCATGCCGTGCCCGAAGTGCCAAACGATCCGATTACGTAACCGAATGGAATGAGACGCTGCGTACCGCTCGAAGATTGGATCGACAATGAGGTCTAGTGGCTTTATCCAGTTTGGGCCACGCAAAAATGTGCCGACCTGCCAACAGATGCTGCCTCCCGGTCGAACTATGCGAATGCACTCAGAAATAACTTCGTCTTGAAACGCGGCGTATTCGTCAATGGGTCTAACGGACTCATACGACTTACCGACGTTATATGGTGGGGAAGTGATCACAAGTTGCGCAGAGTTTGAACGCAGCGTTTTCAAGAACTCAAGACAGTCAGACGTTTGAAGCGTGACGTCGTTATCCCGCTTGTATTCCAGCTCCATGCGGATTGGCCGTCGAAAGGCCGACTTGGCTGCCATTGATTGATACTACCTTCCGAGCTAAGAAAGATCTAGGGGGTAACCCTGAACTCAATTGGTGACATTCCAACGCGCACCTCGGAGGATCCCCCTTCCCTTCGGTTAGTGGGTCGATCGGGCCGGGGCATCAGTTGGACGAGACCAGTCCAGGCAGAGTGGGCAGTAGAGGCGTCGCCAGGGGGAGAATGCCGGGGAACGGGCGCTCCTCGGAAGCGTTCAACGACCTGTGCCCTTTCGGGAGGTATGGATGCCAGGTTACCAAGTCGACGTGATGAAGCGCGACACCCGCATGGAGATGATTGCTGCAAAAATCGGGCCAAACCCCGAACGCCGCATCTTTCATGACTTCTCTCGTCCCCTTTCTCTTGCTGTCATCCGCATGCCGATTGAAGCCCTGGTATATCGCATGAAGAACGGCCGCACCCGAATAGAGCAAGCCAAGTACCTTCGCGAGCGGGAACTCGATAAGACTTTCTTTTCGAGTGGACAAGAAAACGTCAGCGCACAACGTGCCCAGCATGAGCTGCTCTTGGCTTTTGCGCAGACTAGCAAAGGGAAAGTCCTCGGCGAGGTTCTGAAGAAGGCCGCTAAGCAAACCGAAGCGCTCCTCGTCACGCGTAAGGGTGTGGTGGTCAACGGTAATCGGCGTCTGGCTCAAATGCGGGAGCTTCTAAGCGGCGACAAGGATGGCAAGTACGCGGGCTTCACTTCGCTCGAGTGCATGGTTCTCGAGGAAGGAATATCGGAAGCGGATCTTCGCGAAATCGAAATTCGACTTCAAGGAGCGAAGGACCCGAAACTGGACTACAACTGGATCGACGAGATATTGCTGGCCCAAGATCTCGTCACCGACAAGAAGTCCGAGAAGCAGATCGCTTCATTTCAGAACATAACCGAGAAGGAACTCAGGCTTCGCCTTCGGATGCTTGAAGAAGCCAAGCTCTATGTCAGTCGATATCACGACGGTGGCGATCAGCTCGATATCCTTCGCGACGAGCCCGGCGCGGAGCAACAGTTCACGGAGCTAGTAAAGGCAATGGATGACTTGCCTGAGGCTCGCTTAGATGATGCTCGCTCCGTCCACTATGTCCTAACCGCAAACCCGACCGTTGGTCGCAAATACGGCTATCGTATCGCCTACAGCGAGACTGAACTCCCTACTGTGATGGAGAGGCTTGCAACGCGTGAGGGTTTACCCCTGGGGCCCATCGGCAGCAAGGCGCTCGACGATGAATTTACCGAGGAACCCGAGCGGGCGGCAGAGGCGAATCAATTTGAACATGTGCGTCGATTCCTTTTGGACAAGTCGGACTCGGAGCGAAAAGCCAAGGTTATTCGTTCGATCGTAGACGAGATTGAAGCAGAACGAGAGGATGCCGCGAAGGAGACGCGTGCGCTTAGAAAGGTCAACGAAGCGCTCGCGACGTTAAATGCCGTGAACGTACGAGAGGCTTCAGCCGCGACGTTTCCCGAAATTCGCGATGCACTTTCGAAAATACGTGATTTGGCCGATCGCCTCGCAAGCGAAGTCGCGTCAGCCCCAAACACGTGAGCGAAATACTACTAGAGTTCGATCGGGATCGGAATCTAGGCGTCTTACGCAGGTCTGACGATATTCACCCCGCCGTTTGGGCCGAGCTACGTATAGCAGCTCGCAGCTTCGACGAAGATGCGGCGCTGATGGAGGAAACCATAGATCTTGACTGGGCGGCCGCGGTCGTTTCGGTTCGATCAATCGGAAAACTTCGTGACATCTACGGGTTTTCGATTAGGCCCGTCGGAGATGCCGTTGCGCTGATCGCAAAGGACCACGAGGAACGTGTTCGGCTTCGTAGTCTTGAACCCGCTACTCTCGCCACCGTCCGCTCCGAAGATGGAAACGTGATGGCGGACCTTGTCGAAAGAGGCTGGGACGAAAGCAAGCGTCGACTTAAAGGCCATCAGGAGCGTGACCTCATTCGTCTCGCCTCACTTGATCATGGGGCCAACTTTTCAGTTCCCGGCGCTGGGAAAACGACCGTCGGATTTGCCTTGCATCTGCTGATTCGCGACGACTCTATGAAGCTGCTCGTTGTCTGCCCTAAGAGCGCGCTCGGCGCCTGGTCCGAAATCGTGGATGAAGTGCTTCGCGACGACCCTGGGAACGTAGCCTTTCAGCCATTCGTTCGACTCGATGGGAGCGATGGTGATATCCGACAAAGGTTGGTCGCGCATAGCCGATACTTTCTTGTTACCTATGATCGGCTTGTTCGTTCTCCAATGCTCTTTCGCGAATGGATGGCGCACCATAACGTACATATGATGCTGGACGAGGCACATAGGATCAAGGCCGGCGCGCTGTCCCTACGCGGCCGAACCGTCGTCAATCTTCGCAGTCTGCCACGCCGACGGGATATCCTTACCGGCACCCCTGTGCCAAATGTTGCCGACGACCTGGCGACGCAGTTCGAGTTTCTATATCCGACGCAACGCTACGGCCAAAGGATTAGAAGCGGCGAAGCCCCCCGCAACATCATTGCCAATCTCTATGTTCGCACAACGAAAGATGCGTTAGAGATTCCGCCCATGGACGACCCCATCTTCGTTCAAGTTCCCATGAGCACGGCGCAAGCCGCATTTTATTCATGGCTCCGGTCCATAACGCTTCCTGCCCTTAGAAGAGCCCTAGCTGACCGGAATATTGCGCGCCCGCTAAGAGGCTCGGTTTTGAGACTCCTTCAGGCCTCGTCGAATTCACGATGGGCCGCTACCAGAACCTTCGAAGATAGTCTCTCGCTCGGAGCAATCCCCGAGGACCTATTACATCGCGTTATTGCCGAGGGCGATTCGAATAAGATACTTGCGGCCGCCGAGCTCGCTCGCGAGCTCGTCGCGAATGGAAGTCGCGCGATAATCTGGACGGGTTTCCGTGACAACATCAGCCGCCTCGTTGAGATACTTGATGAGTCCGGCGTAACATTTATTGACGGCTCCGTGCCGAGCGGTGACGCGAGCGACCCTGAAACCCGCGAAGGGCGCATCGCTGCGTTTCACCACGATGGTGGACCGATGGTTATGGTTGCAAATCCCGGAGCTAGCGCTGAGGGTATATCGCTCCACCTTGCGTGTCACGACGCCATCTATCTTGACCGCAGTTACAACGGAGCCCACTATCTACAGAGCCTGGATCGAATACACCGCTTGGGGTTACCGCCGGGAACGCGAACGCGAGTTACAATTCTCCAGTCGGTATGCGAGGGCCGCGAGTCAATTGATCATTCGGTCAGCCGGCGACTGCGTGAGAAGTTGGCGAGAATGGACGACATACTCGACGACAAGGACGTTCGCAAGCTTGCGCTCGCGGAAGAGGAGGGCGACGGCGACGATCTCGAGCGTGACGTCGACCTTGATGATGTTAAGGATCTCATCGATCAAATCCTGAGTACGTCCCGGTCTGAACCAGCCGACGAAGGCTAGCGCGTGCGCCTCACGACCGCGCGCGTGCTTGGTGTCCTTGCTCTGACCGAGCGCATCCCGCATTCCGCCAACTCGATTCAGGAACTCGCCGACATTCTTACGGGCATCGATGACGACCTCGCATGCAGAGATTTTGGCGGTGCGATCGCCTTGATTCAATCTGATGACGGTTTACGCACGGCGCGAACATTTGAGGAGGTTGTGCGTGGATATGTGAGACGCGGTGCGATTCAGCCTGGATCAACGTGGCAACGGCTCGGCCCTTACGGAATCGACGTTATCCTTGAAAAGTTGAAGGATGATGTAGACACGGTACAATGCCTGCGCGACGCCGGTCTTCTGTCAGATTCAGAGGACGCGCTGGGGTTCTGGGACGAGATAAAGATAGCAGCACGAGCGGAATTGAATGCGGTGAAGTCTGAGATGGGCCGCCGCGGCGAGGAGCTTAGCCTTGCCTACGAGGAGCGCGAAATGCATAGACTGGGCATCGAAGGCAAGCCGAGATGGATTTCTCGTCGAGATGAGACCCACGGCTTTGATATTTTGTCCGCCCGCATGTCCTCTGATCGTAAGATATCACACTACGTCGAAGCAAAGGCGCATCGGGGTTCAGGGGAGTTCTACATTCCGAGGGGCGAGTGGACGATGGCGAAGCAGCACCCCAGGCACTATGTCTTTCACGTGTGGGATTTGCGCAGCGAAGCTGCGCCTGTGCTGCTGGGCGTTAGCGAGCTCACTCCGCACATGCCTGCCGAACCATCTCTGTCGGTCAGCTGGGAAAATGTCAGGGTCAAGCTGGCGCCGGACGGGTGCCTTTCAGTTGAACTCTCGAGTGTGCCTCGGCACGGCACGTAGAGAACCGCTTAAAGGACGATGACGATGCTAGATCAACTTCGCGAACTCACGTTACCAGAGGTTCGCGATCGACTCGAATCCAGGATCGATGCCCTAATTGGTAGGGCCGTGGACAATGACGACATGAGGAGCGAAGACGAGATATCCCGAGGGATCGTTAGAGCGCTTCGCGACGACCTGCCGATGCAATGTCATGATCTCGCTCTGAATGCGGCCGCTGTTCGGGATGGATTGAACGCCCATGCCAGCTCATACATTCACGCGAAGGTCGGGTTGGCGACATCATACGAGATGGCTCTCGATCTCGCATCGAAGATCGAGAATATAGTCGTCCCAGACCACGTTATTGATGTCTGCACGCGAAATCGTAGCCTTTGCCTCGAATTCGACAGATTGACTCACCGATCTCCGCGTATTGGGCAGAGCCATGAGTTCGAGGGCCCTGACCTCGGTGGGCTGGGGCTCTAGGACCCCTTGGAACGGGGATGTCGGCCTCCCGGCTCTGCCACGCGACGGCGCGTTGAGTGAGCCTGCTTCGCGGGCACTGCTTCCGCCACCCGAGCCGATTGCCTGACGGAAACGTGGCACTTTGACGAATACTATTGATTAGTCGGTATAACGCAGAACGGTGGCGTGCAGATCGATACCCGTCGCGAGGAACCGGCGTTCGGCCGCGACGCCTGCATCGCCCGTGAAGAGCATCCGAAAGGCGCCGTATTCGAGCACGAACGCTACCGAGTTGTCGTTGATGTCGTTGCCGGTGTTCGCGAGGAACGGCAACTCGGGTCCGATGAAGCGCAAGGTGACGCCGTCGCTCCGCCAGATCGCGCCGGCGCGCGGATAGACGATCGGCACCGCATCGGCGCGCGCGGTCGCGACGGCGTCGCGATAGGCGCTCCCGCCGTACGCCTGTCCGCCGTCCGCGAGCGATCCGACGCGCAGGACGCGCAGCGTCGGCGCGATCCCGCCGGCGTGATCGCCGTGCGGGTGGCTCAAGATGACGGCGTCGAGCGCGTGGATGCCGTGCCGCAACAGGAACGGCACGACGATCTGCTCGCCGACGCGTTCCGCGGATGAATCTCCGGCCGTCTGCGCGCCGCGTTCGAGCTGTCCGCCCGCATCGATCAAGAGCGCGCGTCCGTTCGGCGTCTGCACCACGATCGCGTCCGCCTGGCCGACGTCGAGCACGGTGATGCGGAGCATCTCGTCCTGCGCGCGCGGCGGCCACAGCACGAGCGCCGCCCCGAGCGCGGCCGCGGCGATGCCGGCGCGAGCGTACTTCGTTCGCAGCGCGAACGGTACGGCGACGAGCGCCGCGTCGTAGCACGCGATCGCCCAGGCCGGCGCCGGCGTCATCGGTACGCGCGCGAACGGCAGCGAGGCCAGCATGCGGACCACGGCGAGCATCCAGACCACGCACCAGTCGCAGAGGTTCGCGCAGGCCTGCGCGAGCGGTTCGAACCACGAGAACGCGAGTTCGCCGAGCGCGCACAGCATCGCGACGCCGACGGCCGGCACGACCAGCACGTTCGCGAGCACCGCATACGGAGCGAACTGAAGGAAGACCGCCGCGCCGATCGGCCACGTCCCGGCCTGCGTGGCGACGGCGATCGCGATCAACTCGCGCACGCGCGCCGGCAGCGCCCATCGCGCTCCGATCGCCCGCTCGATCGGCCGGGCGAGCGCGAGGATCGCGCCGACGCACGAGAACGAGAGGACGAACGAGGCGCCGGCGACGTCGGCGGGCCGCAGCAGCGCGAGGAGGAGCATCGCCGCGAAGAACGCGTTCCAACCGAAGGGCTTCCGTCCGCAGGCGCGTCCCGCGAGCCCGATCGTCAGCATCGTCGCCGCCCGCAGCGCGGGCACGTGCGCGCCGGCGAGCATCGCATAGCCCCAGGCCGCGCCCGTTCCGGCGAGGCACGAGGCGATCCGCGGCGCGCGGAGCAGGCCGCAGAGCCCGAGGACGAGCGCGACCACGACGCCGAGGTGCAGTCCCGCGGTCACCAGGACGTGGACGGTGCCCGTCTCTTGGAACTCGGCGCGGATGTCCGGCGGAAGCGCCGCATGCTCGCCCCAGAGCGCGCCGGCGATCACCGAAGCGTCCGGTTCCGGGATCCGCTCGCGCACGGATCGCAAGGCCCAGCCGCGAACGCGCGCGAGCAGCGCGCGCGGATCGTCCGCGGGCGGCAGCGTCGCGAGGGTTTCCGCGCGCGCGATCCGCGCGAGGAGGCCGCGCTCGCGTTCGACGTCGCGCTCCGCAGGTTCGTCCGGATTGCGCGCGTCGTCGAACGGTTCGAGACGACCGCGCAGGCGCACGTGCGCTCCCGTCGGCGGCGCATGTCCCGCCGCGTCGACGAGAACCGCGGGGCCGCCGTCGAGTCCGAACGCGTACGAACTCGCGCCGTTCTCGCCGGCGCGTACGTCGCCGAGGACCGTTCCGACGAACCGCGCCGTGCGGCCTTCGGCCACATCGGGCGCGGGCCGAAGAGCGAGGTCCAGGCAAGCGGCGAGCGCGATTCCGGCGCAGAGTATCGCCGGAAGTCTGAGATTCTTCACCGTCCTGCCTCTGCGTCGTGCGAAGACGAGGTAAAGCCCCCGTTCGAAAGGCCCACGCGGCAAGGTCGCCCGTGACCCCGGGGGCGAAGGCGAGAGGGTGCGTATCATCGTGACTGGTGGGGCCGGCTTTATCGGCTCCCACATCGTCGACGCGTACGTGGCCGCCGGCCACGACGTGCTCGTGCTCGACTCCCTGTGGGAGCACGGCGGCGGCCGGAGGCAGAACGTCGCCGAACGCGCGTCGTTCGTGCACATGGACATCCGCGACGAGAACGTCAAGCGGATCTTCCAGGAGTTCAAGCCCGAGATCGTCAGTCACCACGCGGCCCAGCACAGCGTCGCGATCTCTTCGCGCGATCCCGGCTACGATGCGGACGTGAACGTCAAGGGTCTGCTCAACGTGCTCGACAACGCCGTCAAACACGGCGTGAAGAAGGTCGTCTTCGCGTCGAGCGGCGCGACGTACGGCGATCTCGAGCATCTGCCCGCGGACGAATCCACGCCGCAGCGGCCCACGTCGCCCTACGGCATCACCAAGATGGTCGCCGAGCACTACCTGCGCTTCTACAAGGCCGAGCACGGCCTCGATTTCACGGCGCTGCGCTACGGCAACGTCTACGGTCCGCGCCAGGATCCCAACGGCGAAGCCGGCGTCATCGCCATCTTCTGCGCCAAGTTCCTCCAGAAGCAGGGCATCCGCATCGACTGGGACGGCGATCAGACGCGCGATTACGTCTACGTCAAAGATATCGCGCGGCTCAACACCATCGCCCTCGAGAAGGGCGGCGGCGCGTGCTTCGCGATCGGCACCGGCAAGCGCACGAGCGTCAACGGGATCTATCGCGCCCTCGTGGAGATCAGCGGTTTCGAAGCGCCGGTGACGCACGCGCCCAAACGCGCCGGAGACGCCCGCGACGCCGAGTTCGATTCGTCGCTGGCCGAAGCGGAACTGGGGTGGAGCGCGACGACGCCGCTGCTCGACGGCATGCGCGAGACCTACGAATACTTCGCGGGAACGTTACAAGCGAAGGTCTAGTTACGCCTCGGGCGTGCGGATGTGTTCGGGACGCGCGCCGAGACCGACGAGGCGCGCGGGAAAGCGCCGCAGATACGGGATGCTGTTGAACATCGCGAGGAACCACGGCGCCTTCGGGACCGGCGAGGATCCCAGCACGCGCTTGATGATGTTGTTCTGGACGATCACTTGCATCGCTTGCGTCACCTTGGTAGGGAACGTGCGGCGCGCCTGCACCTTGGCGAGGTCGGCGATCGCGAGCGAACCGTCGTGGAGCGGCGGATAGAGCAGATTCGCGGTCGCGACCGCGTCCTGGATCGCGAGGTTGATGCCCACGCCGCCGATCGGCGACATCGCATGGGCCGCATCGCCGATGCAGAGCAGTCCGGGCGCATACCAGCGCGTCAGCCGATCGACGCGAACGGTGAGGAGGCTCACCTTGTCCCAGCCGTCGATCTCCGCGACCCGGTCGCGCAGATACGGCGCGACCTCCGCGACGTTCGCGCGGAACGCCTCGATGCCGGCGGCTTGGATCTCCTGGAACGTCCCTTTCGGGATCACGTAGGCGACCTGCCAATACGTCGTGCGATTGAGCGTGACCAAGATGCGGCCGTTCTCGATGTTGCCGAACGTCTGCGACGGATCGTCGGGCGATTTGGAGACGCGCAGCCAGATCACGTCCATGGGCGCGCCGAGATCTTCGACGGGAAGCGCGGCGGCCTCGCGGATCGTCGAGTGCCGGCCGTCGCATCCGACGACCAGATCGGCTCGCAGCTCTTCCTCTCCGGCCTCGCTCGAGACGCGCAGACCGGTGACGCGATCGCCGTCGCGCAGCAGTCCGGTCGCCTCCGTCTTCATGCGGAGCGAGAAGGTCGGATATGCCTTGGCCTTTCCCGCGATGAAATTGAGGAAATCCCACTGCGGCATCAGCGCCATGAATCCGGTGTGCGTGGGCAGATGGGTGAAATCGGCGAGCGTGATGGTGCTCGTGCCGATGCGGCCTTGGAGCGTGCGGATCTCGTCGTGCGGCAGCGCCAGGAAGTCGTCGAGGATGCCGAGCTCGTACATGAGCTGCAGCGTCGACGGGTGGATCGTGTCGCCGCGGAAGTCGCGGAAGAAGTCCGCGTGCTTCTCGAGCACGGTCGCCGTTATGCCGGCGCGGGCCAGCAAGTAGCCGAGCATCATCCCGGCGGGACCGCCTCCCGCGATGAGAACTTTCACGCCTACCTCGCTTCGCTTAGACGACGATGTTGAGCAGTTTCCCCGGCACGTAGATCTGCTTGCGTATCTCTTTCCCGTCGACGTGCGCCTTCACCGACGGGTCGGCGAACGCGGCCGCGGCCGCCCCCGCTTCGTCGGTGCCCGAGGGCAGGGCGATGCGCGCGCGGAGCTTCCCGTTGACCTGCACGACGAGGGTCATCTCGTCCTGCGCGAGCGCGCGCTCGTCGACCTCGAGGTAGCGCTCGGTATGGACGCTGGTCGCGTATCCCATCCGCGACCACAGTTCGTCGGCGACGTGGGGTGCGAACGGCGCGACGAGCAGCGGCAGCGCGTGGACGGCATAGCGGACCGCGGGACTCGCGGGGCGCTCCTTCGCGAGCGACGTAAGCGCGTTGAGATACTCGTCGAACTTCGCGATCGTGGCGTTGTAGTGGAAGCGGCGCGACGAGGTCTCGTCGAGCGCGGACTTCGCGGCGATGTGGACGGCGCGCACCAGCGCCTTCTCCGCGGCGTCCGCGCAGGGCGGCAGTTCGCGGACCGGGACTTCGCGCGCGCTCGCCGCGAGCGGCTCGCACGCGCGCCACAGACGGTTGAGCATGCGCACGCGGCCGACGATGCCTTCGTCGGTCCAGTCGCTCGTGTCTTCGGGCGGGGTGACGTAGAGGAGCAGCAGCCGCATGGCGTCGACGCCGTACTTCGCGGCGGTCTCGTCGATGCCGACCACATTGCCGCGCGACTTCGACATCTTCTCGCCGTTGTAGAGCACCATGCCCTGATGGAAGAGCCGCTCGAAGGGCTCGTCGCGACCCGAGACCCATCCCTTGTCGTGGAAGAACTTGTAGAAGAAGCGCGAGTAGAGCAGGTGCAGCACGGCGTGCTCGGCGCCGCCGATGTACTGATCGACGTTCATCCAGCGATCGGCCGCGGCTTGCGTCCACGGCGCGGCATCGTTCTTCGGATCGAGATAGCGCAGATAGTACCAAGACGATTCGAAGAACGTATCCATCGTGTCGCTCTCGCGCCGCGCCGCGCCGCCGCATTTCGGGCAGGTCGCGTTCACGAACGCAGCATCGCGCGCGAGCGGCGAGCCTTCGCCCGTGATCGGCACGTCTTTGGGAAGCAGCACCGGCAGCCGGTCGTCCGGCACCGGCACCTCGCCGCATGCGTCGCAGTAGACGATCGGGATCGGCGTGCCCCAATAGCGCTGGCGCGAGACGAGCCAGTCGCGCAATTTGTAGTTGACCTTCGTGCCGCCCAGGCCCAGCGCGTGCAGCTTCTCGGCGATCGCCGGGCGCGCCCGTTCGCTCGTCATGCCGGTGAAGTCGCCCGACGCGATCAGCCGTCCGTCTTCGCAGTACGCTTCGTGGAGCGGCGCGTCCGCCTCGACGCCCTTGGGCACGACGACCTGGGCGATCGGCAGTCCGTGCTTGTGCGCGAAGTCGAAGTCGCGTTCGTCGTGCGCGGGCACGCCCATCACCGCGCCGGTCCCGTATTCGGCCAGCACGTAGTTCGTCACCCAGACGGGCACCTTTTCGTGCGAGAGCGGATTGATCGCGTAAGCGCCGGTGAAGAACCCCGTCTTCTCCATGAGCGAGGTGCGCTCGAGTTCCGACTTCGACTTGAGCGATTCGGCGAACGCCGCGATCTCGGCCGCATGCTTCTTCGAGACGATCGCGGAGATGGCCACGACCGCCGGATGCTCCGGCGCGATCGCCAGGAACGTCACGCCGAAGACGGTGTCGAGCCGGGTCGTGAAGACGTCGATCGACGCCTCCGCTCCCTCGATCGCGAACGCGAACTGCGCGCCCTCGCTGCGTCCGATCCAGTTGCGCTGCATGACGCGCGTGCGTTCCGGCCAGCCGGAAAGCGTCTCGATGCCGTCGAGCAGACGATCGGCATAATCGGTGATCTTCAGGAACCACTGCGAGAGATTGCGCCGTTCGACCGCATGGCCGCAGCGCCAGCACTTGCCGTCGACGACCTGTTCGTTCGCGAGCACGGTCGCGTCGTGCGGACACCAGTTCACCGGCGCCTCGCGCTTGTACGCGAGCCCCGCTTCGTAGAGGCGCAAGAACAGCCACTGATTCCAGCGGTAGTAATCGGGCTCGCACGTCGCGATCTCGCGCGACCAGTCGTACGACGTCCCCATCAGGCGGATCTGCCGCTGCATGTTCGCGATGTTGGACGCGGTCCAGACGTTGGGATCGATGCCGCGCTGGATGGCCGCATTCTCGGCAGGAAGGCCGAACGCGTCCCAGCCCATGGGATGCAGGACGTCGTTGCCGAGCATGCGCATCGTGCGCGCGATGGCGTCGCCCAGGGTGTAGTTCTTCGCATGGCCGACGTGCAGATCGCCCGACGGATACGGCAGCATCTCGAGCACGTAATACTTCGGCTTGTCCGACGGCGCGTCCGAGGCGCGGTTCATCCCGTCCTTCTCCCAACGCTCCTGCCAGGCGCGCTCGACGGCGCGGAAATCGTACGCTTCGGCCATAGGTTGCTTATCGTACCATGACGTGGGATAGACGCATGCGATGAAATACGTCATTCCGATCCTGGCCGCGGTGGCGATCGCGGTGCTCGCCTTCGCCCGACCGTCGCACCCCGCGGGCCCGGGGTTCGCCGCGTCGCCTGCGGGCACGCCGCCGAAACGGAACCGGCTGCGAGCGGCCGGCGTCGCGCAGGTCGCGGTCGTCGTCTACGTCGCGGGAGCGGTCGCTCGTCCGGGGCTCTATCGTCTGCCGGCCGGGGCGCGCGCGGACGACGCCGTCCGCGCGGCGGGCGGCATGCGGCCGGGCGCCGACCCCGTCGCGGTCGATCTGGCCGCCCGGGTCGCCGATGGCGACGAGATCCTGGTCCCGCAGGAAGGCGAGGCCACGCCGCGGCCCCGAGGGGGACGGCAGCGGACCCGCGCGAGCGCGGCGCCGGTCGCCGCGGTCCCGCTCAATACGGCCGGGGTCGACGAACTCGCTGCGGTTCCGGGCATCGGGCGCGCCATCGCGGCGCGGGTCGTCGCCGTCCGCGATGCCGACGGCCCGTTCGCGACGCTCGACGAACTGCTCGACGTCAACGGCATGACGCCGGCCCGCCTCGATCGCGCGACGCCGTACCTGGTGGTCCCTTAGGCACCCCTGGGTTCCCGCTGAAAGAGCGGCGCGTCCGCCGAGCGAACACCATTGGCGTGGTGGAACTTCCAGAGAAAGAGACGCTCCCGCAACTCATAAAGCGCGAGCTCTCGACTTCGCGTCCCGACGTCTTGTTCGAGCGCGTGAACGGCGCGTTCGCGCCGGTCGGGTCCGGCGAACTCCTGCGTCGCGTCGAGGCGATCGCGTGCGCGATCCGGGGCGCCGGATTGGACGCCGGCGATCGCGTCGGCCTCATCGCGCACGATTGCATCGACTGGATCGTCTGCGACTTCGCGACGTTCTTCGCGGGCTGCGTCGTCGTGCCGGTCTTCCCGACGCAGGCCGTCGACAATACCGGCTACATCCTGCAGCACTCCGGCGCGAAACTGCTCTTCGTCGATACGGCCGCGACGCGCGACCGTCTCGCCGGCGCGCTCGCGCTGCCGCCGACGATCGTCTTCGACGGGACGGGCGACGACGGTCTGGCCGCATTCGAACGGCGCGGCGTCGCGATCCGCGCGGCTCATCCGGAACTTCCGGATGCGTATCAGACCGCTCGGCCGGACGATCTCGCGGTCCTCATCTACACGTCGGGGACGACGGGCGATCCCAAAGGCGTGATGCTCTCGCACGACAATCTCGGCTTCGATGCGGCCGTCGCGGCGCGGTGCGTCGGCGATCTGGGCGCAGGCTCGGACGTGCTTTCCGTGCTGCCGTTCTCGCATATCTACGAACACACGATGATCTACATCTATCTCCAAGCGGGATACCGGTATTTCATCTGCCGCGATCCGAACGCGCTCCTCGAAGATCTGCAGGCCGTCCGCCCGGAAGCGTTCACGTGCGTGCCGCGCATCTTCGATCGCGTGCTCGCGGGCGTCATCACCAAAGCGGCGAAGGCCGGCGGCGCGCAGGCCAGACTCGTCCCGTGGGCGCTCGAGACCGGCCGCGCGTTCGCGACCGCCGAGACGTTCCACGGCGGCGCGCCGCTCGGCCTGAAGATCCGGCAGGCCGTCGCCGAGACGCTCGTATTCAAGAAACTGCGCCGGCTGCTCGGCCTGGATCGCATGAAGTACTTCTCCAGCGGCAGCGCCGCATTGCACGTCGACGTCGCGATGACGTATCTGGGCATGGGCATTCCGATCATGCAGGGGTACGGCTTGACCGAGACCTCGCCGATCATCACCGTGAACCGGCAGGGGCGCAATCGGTACGGCACGGTCGGGCCGTCGCTCGACGGCGTCGAAATCGCGATCGCGCCGGACGGCGAGGTGCTGACCCGCGGCCGGCTCGTCATGCTGGGGTACTATCACGAACCCGAAGCGACCGCCGCGACGATCGTCGACGGATGGCTGCACACCGGCGACATCGGCGACATCGACGCCGACGGCTACCTGCGGATCACCGATCGCAAGAAAGAAGTCTTCAAGACGGCTACGGGCAAGTTCGTCTCGCCGGCGCGCGTCGAAGCCTCGATCAAACGCTCGCCGTACGTGGCGCAGGCGATGGTGGTCGGCGACGGACGGCCCCACCCCGCGGCGCTGGTCGCGCCGAACTGGGACCTGCTCAAGACCGAACTGCACCTCGAGACCGGGACCGCGGAAGAGTGGGCGGGCCGCGAGGACGTCCGCAAGTTCGTCACCGACCACGTGACCCGCGAGACCGCGGACCTGGGGTCCTACGAACAGATCAAGCGGGTGATGGTCATCCCGCACGAGTTCTCGGTCGAGTCGGGCGAGCTCTCGCCGTCGTTCAAGATCAAGCGCCGGATCGTCGAGGAACGCTATCGCCCGCAGATCGAGGCGGCCTACAGGGTCGATCTCCACCAGCGTGCTTTCGTATAACACTAGGCGTTTTTATCAATAGGCCGAAGCCTGGGGAATGACGGCGGCACATCACCACCGGGTCGACGACGTCCTCAAGGGACCGATCAAGAGCAAGACGGTCTTTCCCGTCCTGGTCCTGCATCTGGTCAACGAGCGCCCCGATCACGGCTACGGTCTGATGCAGCGCGTCGACGAGATCTGCGGCGACCTGATCGCGGTGAACACCAACAAGATCTATCCGCTCTTGCGGCGGCTCGAAGAGCGCGGCTTTCTCACCGCGACGTGGGATCATCCGACGAAGCGCTCGCGCCGGATCTATTCGATCACCAAGACGGGCTTGGAGCGGCTCGATCGTATCAAGGGTTCGATGCTGCCGTATCTGGAGACCATCGAGAACGCCGTCGTCCAACTGAAGCGTCGTCTGTACGGCGGACGCGCGTGATCTATCTCGCGCTCGTGCATCTGCGCGACCTCGCCTGCACCGCGTGCGGAGCGCCGCTCGCCGAAGCGGGCGCGCGTTCGTTCGTCGTCGACGCGGACGGCGAACCGCACGGCTTTCCCGAAGAAGGCGCACCCGAAGAACTGCGCGTCGCGCTGACGTGCCCGCTCGGCCACGAGAACGAGCTCTACGTCCCGAACGAGATCGGCGCGGAAGAGACGATGCGGACCCCCGACGACGCCCCCATCGGCGCCGACGCCCGCATCATCTAGCCGAGAGCCGCCTCGCCAGGATCGCGTTGAGTTTGGCGTACGCTAGCAGCATGTCGTGCGTCGGCGCCGCGTCGGTGCTCGCGACCGCGGCTTCCAGCGTCTGGTACGCGCCGTCGAGATACGTCAGCGACGTCGCGTCGGTCGGCAGACTTCCCACGCTGTTGTCGGGATCGTCGGCCGGTTCGGGCGTATGCGCTTTCTTCATCGCGGCTTTGACGATCGCGTCTTTCGCGAGGATGGCGTTCGCGAGCGCGTATTGCGCGCGCAGATCCGCATCGGTCGCGTGCAGGCGCGGGTCGCGCAGCAGCGTGACGTCTTGCGTCTGCGCCGTGCCCGCGGCCTGGACGGTGATCGCGTAGCGGCCCGGCGGGACGAGCGGTCCGTCGTCGCCGCCCGCGGCGAAGTTCCACATCCAGCGATGCGACCCGGCGCTCGCGGCGGGCACGGCCGACATCGCGATCCAGGCGGGCGCGAGATCCTCCGATGCGACGTCGGGTTTCCGGACCTTCTCGGTGCTGGACCAGCGGCGGACGGTCGCGCCGTTCGCATCGCGGACGGTGATGACGACCGGGCCGGCCGCGCGCAGCCAGTAGTCGATCGCGACGCCGTTCGGCGGATTCGCGCCGGCCGGCTCGTCCTTCTGGATCGGCGTTCCTTGGTCGGTTCCGGGTCGGACGCGATACGTCGGCGGGAGCGCGAAGAGCCGCAGAGCGCTCGATGCCGTCGCGGGGCCGATCTGACGCAGCGACGCGGCGTCGTCGAGGATCCAGAAGCCGCGGCCGTGCGTCGCGATGGCGACGTCGCTGCCGACGATCGCGATGTCGCGCACGGAGGTGACCGGCAGATCGAGCTGGAGCGATTGCCACGCGTTCCCGCTGTCGAACGAGACGAATATGCCGCGTTCGGTTCCGGCGTAGAGCAGCGATACGTGCTGCGGATCTTCGCGCACGACGTTGACGGCGAGCCCGCCGGGAATGCCGGCGGTGATCCGCGTCCAATGCGCCCCGCCGTCACGCGTGCGATAGATGTACGGTGCGAAGTCGTCGAGCCTGTGCCGGTCGACGGCGATGTAGGCGACGTTCACATCGGCGTGCGACGCTTCGATGGTCCCGATCTTGCTCCACGCCGTCAGTGCCTTGGGCGTGACGTTCTTCCAATGTGCGCCCGCATCGCGCGTGACCCAGACGAACCCGTCGTCCGTACCGGCCCAGAGCAGGCGCGCGTCGAGCGGCGACGGTGCGATCGCGTAGACGACGCCGCGCCGCGGCGTACCCGGGCGGGTGAGATCGGGGCTGACGATCTGCCACGAACGTCCCTTATCGCGCGAGCGGAAGATCCGCTGGTGCGTGGTGTAGAGCGCGCGGTCGACGGGCGAAAACGCGATCGGCAGCGTCCAGGTGCTGCGCCAGATCGTCTCGGGAAAGCCGAGCGGCGCGTCGTTCGTCCGCTCCGCCCCCGAATCGAGATCTTCGTCCAGGCCGGGGCTGCTGCCGAAGACGCGCGCGGCTTCGACCGGATCCGCGGCGATGCTGCCGCTTTCTCCGCCGGCGTCGATCGGGCGCCAATCGAACTGCGAGATGCCGGCGTGGCCGCTGCGGCTCGGGATCGCGATCGCCCCCGAATCCTGTTGCGCGCCGTAGAGCCAGTACGGGAACCGGTCGTCGGTCGCGATGTGATAGAACTGCGCCGTCGGCTGATTCAGCCACGAACTCCACGTCGCACCGCCGTCCAGCGTGACGACGACGCCTTGATCGCCGGCCAGAGCCATGCTCGACGATCGCGCGGGATCGATCCACAACGCGTGATAGTCGTCGCCGCCCGGCGAGCCTTTGATCGCGACGAACGACTTTCCGCCGTCGCGCGAGCGGTACGTGGCCGTATCCATCACGTACACGACGTTCGCGTCGCTCGGATCGGCGGTGATGCCGCCGAAATACCAGCCGCGCTCCCAGAGACGTTCCTGCGCCTTTCCGCCGGCCATCCGTTTCCACGATCCGCCGCCGTCGTCGGAACGGTAGACGCCTCCGGCGGCGAGATCGGTTCCGGTATCGACGATGGCGTAGATGCGATGCGGATCGTTCGCAGAGATGGAGAGCCCCGTGCGCTCGACGCGTTTGGGCAGGCCGTTCGTGAGATGGGTCCAGTGCGCGCCTCCGTCGTGCGTCACGTAGATGCCGCTGCCGGGCCCGCTGCTGGACGGATAGACGTTCCACGGCGGACGACGCGTCTGCCAGAGCGAGGCGAAGACCGTCTGCGGATCGCTCGGATCCATCGCGACGTCGATCGCGCCCGTATCGTCGTTGAGGAAGAGCACCTTGTTCCAGGTGCGGCCGCCGTCGGTCGTCTTGAAGACGCCGCGCTGCGCGTTCGGCCCGTACTGGTGGCCGAGCGCGGCGACGTACGCGACGTTCGCGTCGTGCGGATCGACGGCGATCTTGCCGATCTGCGCGCTATCCGCGAGACCGGCGTGCGTCCACGTCTTGCCCGCATCGCGCGAGACGTACATGCCGATCCCGGCGGCGATATCGGAACGCATGTCCGCCTCGCCCGTACCGACGTAGATGACGTTCGGGTCGCTCGGCGCCACCGCGAGCGCGCCGATCGATCCGATCGGCTGGCGATCGAAGATCGGCCTCCACGTGCGGCCCGCGTTGTCGCTCTGCCAGACCCCGCCGTCGACCGATCCGAAATAGAACCGGTTCGGGTTCCCGGGCACGCCGCTCACCGCGAGCGCGCGGCCGCCGCGGAACGGGCCGACGAGCCGCCAATGGAGATCGCCGAAGAGGGCGGGCGCGGCGCCCGTGAGGGCGAGGATGAGTGCGAACGGCAGCCAACGCTTCATGACGCTGACCTACTCGCTAGCGCGGCCGAGCCCCTCGAAGGTGTCGGCCGCCTTCACAGGCGTAGCGCCGGTGCGCGGCGATTACCAGCCGCCGCCGCCGCCACCGCCGGAGTCGCCGCCGCCGCCACCGAAATCTCCGCCGCCGCCGCCGCCCCAGCCGCCGCCGCCCCAATCGGCACCGCCGCCGCCGGAATCTCCGGCTTGGCCGGCATCCGACGTCCAGCCGCCGCCGTCCGTAGAGCCGCCCGCCCCGGCATCGCCCGCGCCGCCGCCGCCGGAGAACCCGCCGGCACCGCCGCCGCCGCGGAACATCTCGTTACCGAGCCAGGCGCCGCCGAGGCCACCCAAGAGGCCGCTCCAGAAGCCGCCGCCGCCGCCGTAACCGTAGCCGCCCATCGGCATTCCCGGACCGCCGGGGCCGGGGACCGGTCCGCCCTGCGGCGGCCCGTAGTAGCGAGGACGGAAGAGCGATCGCAGGATGAAGAATCCGACGATCACGACGATGATCCACAGCACGTTGAAATGGAAACCTCCGAAAGTGGCGTCGCCGGACGATCCGCTCGACGACCGCGAAGCCGTCGAACCGCCGAGGCTGCTCAGATGCGAGCGGTAGACGTCGAGGATGCCGCCGACGCCGGTGGCGAGCGCGTCGTCGGGCCGGTCGGCCTTGAACTGCGCTCCCATCTGATTCGCGAGCGCGCTCGAGGACGTCGGCGTGAACCAGCCGGCGTTCGTGCCCGCTCTGTCGGGAAGCACGAAGATCTTCCGGTCGTCCCTCGCGACGTAGATGAGGACGCCGTCGATGCTCTGCGCTGCGAAGGCCGCATCGGCCGCCTGCTGCACGGTCTGCCCGGCGGGCAACTGCGGCACCGTGATGACGACGACTTCTTTGTGCGTCTGCGCGTTGAAGTTCGACAGGCGCCGTTCGGTCTGCGAGATCGCATCCGCGGAGAACATCCCGGCGCCGTCTTGGACGAAGGGCGTCGCCGCGAAGGCGGGCGCCGCGACCAGGAGGACCAGGGCTGGCGCCAAGGCGCCGAACGGGCGTTTCATCGGTGACGGGCTCCTCTCGTGAACGGTATACCGCCGCGCCGGCGGCAAGTTTCTCGGGCCGGGTCAGCGCGCCGCTTGCGGCACGATGGCGAAGAGACCGCCGACGACGCTGAACGCGAAGACGATGATGAAGATCCATACGCCGATGCGGATCCACTTCGTGCGCGCCGCGCGCTGCTTGAGGGTCTCGTACGGCACGTGCTTGCGGGCAGGCATGGGATGGGGCCTCTTCAGGACGACTGGGCCTGGCGCGACGGCGCGTCGCTCCAGAGCCGTTCGAGGTTGTAGAACTCGCGCTGTTCGGGCGTGAAGATATGGACGACGACGCTGCCGATGTCGAGCAGGATCCACGAGCCCTCGGAATAGCCTTCCTTGCGGTTCACCTTGCCGCCCGTCGCTTCGACCGCTTCGGCGATCGCCTCGGCGATCGCGCGCGTCTGGATCTTCGACCGTCCGGTCACGATCGCGAACGTGTCCGCGAGGATCGTCCGCGAGCCTACCTCGAGCGCGACGAAATCCTCGCCCTTTTTGTCGAGCGCGGCTTCGCGCACGACGTCGATCAGTTCCGGCAGTTGAGCATCTCCTCCATATCCAGGCCGAACGCGCGGCCGGCGGCGACCGTCTGCGGCGCTACCGCGAGCCCTTGTTTCTGCATGTATCGCACGGATGCTTCAATCGTCGCGCCCATCGCCGCGCTCAGATCGTGCCGGGCCAGGGCCGCAAGGGCCGCCCGGTCCGCGAAATCTCGCCCGGGTTCGAGGCCATCGGCCAGGTAGAGCACGCAATCGAGCGGTCCCATCTCGGCCGCGCCCACGGTATGCTTGGCGATGGCCGAGAGCACGGCCGGGTCCGTGACCCCGAACATCTCGGTCGCGAGTTCCGCCCCCAGGCGCGCGTGGAGCACGATCGGATTGGCACGCTCGAACGCGTCGATCGCCATGCCGCGCGCCTCGCATTCCTCGAGGAGCCGCCGCACGGAATAGAGCCGCGCCAGATCGTGGAGGACGCCCGCCGTGCGCGCCGGCTCCGTCGGCAGGCCGTGGGCCTGCGCGAGCGTATCGGCCATGCGCGCGACGCGAATCGTATGCGCGAAGCGGTGCTCCTGCGCGAGATGCGCGCGCATTCCGGCGGCCAGACGAGCGAACGTCAGCGCGGCGTACTCGCGCTTTGGACGAAATCTTCGCGTCGGAAATAGACGCTCGCGACCGGAGCGCCGTTGCGCGACGCCGGGACGAACGTGCTGCCGCGCGCGATGGCGATCGCGACGGCGTCGAGATCGCCGTCGCCGCTGGACGCGAAGAGCGTCGCGCCGGCGACGCCGCCGTCGGCGTTGACGACGACGCGCACGTAGGCGACGCCTTCGGCGCGCGTCGCGAAATCGGCGCTGCCGAGGCGCGAGAGCGAGGCCGCCTTGAAGACGTCGGGCGGAGCTTCGTGCGGTATCAGTCCGGCGCGCGCGAGCGCGGCGCGTCTGCCGAAGAAGATCTCGCGCAGCGGACCGCCGCTCCCATCGAAGAGCAGGACCGCTTCGCGATCGCCGTCGAGCCGATAGCCGCGGAAGTCCGCCTGGCCGATGCCGTCGGGGAAGGGCCCCGCGCCTTCGAACTCCGGCGCTCCGAAGACGACGTCGGCGGCGCGCGCGAGCGTCGTGCCGAATCCGATGCGCGCTCCGCCGCGCACGGGCGCGGCGACGTCGGGGCCCGCGGCGCCGCGGGCGAGCACGTCGATCATCGCGATGGACCCGTCGTCGTCGGTGGTGATGCGCGACGTCACCGCGGTACCGCCGCTCTCCTGACGCCACGTCCAGATCTGGCCGACGTCGCTCGTGAAGACGTCCGGCTTCGGCGTCGCGCCGCTCGCCATCGGCGCCACGCTCGAACCGAGCGTCGCGCCGTAGAACGTGTCGACCGCCTGCGGCGGCGATGCGAGCGCGGCGACGACCGCCGCGAGGGCGACGAGGTTCACCGCGTCATCGCGTTCAGACGGTTGCGATACAGTTCGCCGCGCAGGTCGCCCGCCCACATGACGAGCGCGTTCTCGCCGTTGTCGCTGTAGTACGCCTTGCGCGTCGTCACCGTCGCGAAGCCGTACTTGCGGTAGAGGCGCTGGGCCGCGACGTTGGATTCGCGCACTTCGAGCGTCATCCAGGCGGCCCCGTGCGTCATCGCTTCGGCGATCAGGCGCGCCATCAGCGCGTCGCCGTAGCCGCGGCCGCGATGGTTCTCGTCGACGGCGATGGTGGTGACGTGAGAATCCTCCATGACGACCCAGATGCCGCCGTACGCGACCGTGGCGCCGCCGACTTTTCCGACGTAGTAGTGCGCGCTGCGATTGCTGTGCAGCTCGTTATAGAACGCATCGGAAGGCCATTGCGTCGCGAACGAAGCCGTTTCGATCCGGCGCACGTCGCCGATCTCCGCCGGCGTCATCTTCTCGATGACGAAGGGAGCGAGCTCCATCTTCATCGCGGCTTGGGCACCTTCGCGGCGGGGCTCTCGCCGTAATCCGCGCGCACGGCGTGCGGCGATTCCGCCGGCGCGCGGCGCGAACCGAGCAGGGCTACGGCGGCTGCGGGGACTTCGGCGAGCGGCGACATCGGTTGCACGTCTATGGCGCGTTCGGCGAGCGCGTCGCGCACGTCCTGTGAGAGCGCGCCGGCGACGGGCAGCGCACCGGTCATCGCGGCGGGCAGGATCGCGGCGAACACGTCGGCGATCGGACCGGACGCGCGGGCCGACGCGTCGCCGTCGCGATAGCGCGCCGAGATCACGCCCGTGCGCCCGCGCACGACCGCGAGCACGCGCGTCGCGTCGCCTCCGTCCTCGACGACGTCGAAGGACGAGATGCCGACCAGCGGGCGCTTCCACGCCAGCGCCAGGGACTTCGCATACGAGATCGCGACCCGCAGGCCGGTGAATCCGCCGGGGCCGATCCCGACGGCGATGCGGTCGAGATCCTGGGGGACGATCCCCTCATCGCGCATGGCCCGGGCGATCGCCGCGAGCCCCTCTTCGAGCGCGACGTTGCCGTCGCGCACGACCGCGGCCGTCGCGCCGTCGCGGTGGACGGCGGCGCTGAACGATCCGAGCGCGCCGTCGATGCCGAGCACGATCATCGGACGGTCACCGTGCGCGGCCCGTCGCCCGAGCCTTCGAAGACGAGTTCGCGGTGGCCGTCGGGGAGCAGGCCCGGCGCGTTGCGCCACCACTCGGCGAAGACGATCGAGGTGCCGTCGAAGGCGTCTTCGAGCCCGAGTTCGGTCAGCTCCGACGGATCGTCGACCCGGTAGAGATCGAGGTGGTCGACCGGCGGCGACCCCGGGTACCGGTGCCAGAACGTGAAGGTCGGGCTCGAGGTCTGGTCCTCTCCGTGGAGCGCGCGCACGACCGCGCGGACGAACGTGGTCTTGCCGGCGCCCAGCGGCCCGGAGAGCCCGACCGCGTCGCCGGGCCGCAATCCGCGCGCGAATTCGGCGGCAAAGGCTTGCAGGGCGGCAAGGTCCGGCAACGACCGGATTTCGGATGCGGCGGACATGCTGTCCAGGAGTGTACCACAGGGGCCCTCGCCGGGGAAAAAACGGTGCATATAACGAAGGAAAGCGGGTCGGCCTTACGGCCCGGCACTGCCTTGTTCTTGCCCGGAGTAGTAGTTGAACAACGACATCATCAGTGCGGTCAACGTCGAAGATGAGATGCGCGAGAGCTACCTCTCGTATGCGATGTCCGTCATCGCCTCGCGCGCCCTTCCCGACGTCCGCGACGGCCTCAAACCCGTCCAGCGCCGCATCCTCTACGCCATGCGCGACATGGGCATGGACCCGGGCAAGCAGCACCGCAAATGCGCCGGTATCATCGGCGAAGTCCTGAAGTCGTACCACCCGCACGGCGACTCCTCGGTCTACGACGCCCTCGTCCGCATGGCGCAAGATTTCACCCTGCGCTATCCGCTGGTCGACGGCCACGGCAACTTCGGCTCGATCGATCCCGACCGTCCGGCCGCCTACCGTTATACGGAAGCGCGCCTGGCCCGGCTCTCGCTCGAAGTGCTCGGCGACATCGAGAAAGAGACGGTCCCGTTCGTCCCCAACTTCGACAACCAAGGCGTCGAACCGACGGTCGTCCCGGGCAAGTTCCCGCAACTCTTGCTCAACGGTTCCAGCGGCATCGCCGTCGGCATGGCGACGAACATCCCGCCGCACAACCTCACCGAGATCACGAACGCCATCGTCGCCATCATCGACGACGAGAACATCGACGACGACAAGCTCTGCGACATCGTCAAGGGCCCGGACTTCCCGACCGGCGGTACCATCCTCGGCGAGGGCGCGATCCGCGAGGCCTACAAGACGGGCCGCGGCTCCATCTCCATCCGCGGCAAGGCCGAGATCATCGAGGAGAAGGGCAAGCACAAGATCGTCATCACCGAGATCCCGTACCAGGTCTATAAGGGACGGATCGTCGAGGCGATCGCTGAGGCGCATGCCGAGAAGCGCATCCAGGGCATCGCGCGCTTGGACGACGAGTCGAACCGCAAAGGCATGAAGGTGGTCGTCGAACTGCAGCGCAGCGCGACGCCGAAGGTCGTGCTCAACCAGCTCTTCAAGCACACGCCCCTGCAGTCGTCGTTCGGCTTCAACATGCTGGCGCTCGTGCCGGTGGGCGAGCCGCGCGCCGACGGCACCGTCGCGCTCGAGCCGCAAGTGCTCACGCTCAAGCAGCTGCTCGAACACTACATCGCGCACCGCAAGGACGTCGTCACCAAGCGCACGCGCTTCGAACTGCGCAAGGCGCAGGAGCGCGCGCACCTGCTCGAAGGCTACCGCATCGCCCTCGACAACATCGACGAGGTCATCAAGATCGTCCGCGGCAGCGAGACGACCGATGAGGCGAAGGCCACGCTCTCGGCGCGGTTCGGCCTCTCCGACATCCAGGCCCAGGCGATCGTGGACATGCGTCTGCGTACGCTCGTCGGCATGGAGCGCAAGAAGATCGAGGACGAGTACGCCGAGCTGATCAAGCTCATCGGCGAACTCGAAGAGATCCTGCGCAACCCGCGCAAGGTCGCCTCGATCGTCAAAGACGAGACGCTCGAGATGCAGAAGAAGTTCGGCGACGAGCGCCGCACGACGATCGAGCCGGCCGACGACGAGATCAACATGGAGCAGTTGATCCCGAATACCGAAGTCGTCGTGCAGTACACCGAGGGCGGCTACATCAAGCGCGTTCCGGTCGATACGTTCCGCACGCAGAGCCGCGGCGGCCGCGGCGTGATCCTCGCGACGAAGCGCGAGGACGTGGTGCGCAATCTCTTCAGCACGAAGGCGCACGACCACGTCCTGTTCTTCACGAGCAAGGGCCGCGTCTATCGTCTGCGCGCCTACGAGATCCCCGATACCTCGCGTCAGGCGCGCGGTACGGCGCTCGTGAACCTGCTGACGCTGCCGCCGGGCGAAGGCGTGACGGCGGTCTTCCCCATCGACAAGTTCGAGGCGGAGCGCTATCTCGTGATGGTCACCCGCAAGGGCGTCATCAAGAAGACGAAGCTCGAAGAGTTCGCCAACGTCCGCCGCAACGGCTTGAACGCCATCGGCCTGGACGAAGGCGACGACCTGCTCGCGGTCGATCTCTCGGACGGCACGCGCGACATCATCCTCGGCAGCCAGAACGGCATGGCCGTGCACTTCAACGAGAAGGACGTGCGCCCGATGGGCCGCAACGCCCGCGGCGTGCGCGCCATGACGCTCGAGAAGGGCGACGAGATCGTGGCGATGGACGTGCTCGAAGACGACCGCAAGGAAGTGCTGCTCGTGACCTCGCTCGCGTTCGGCAAGCGCACGCCGATCGAGGACTACCGCCACACGTCGCGCGGCGGCAAGGGCGTCAAGGCGTTCGCCCGCCAGCGCGACGACATCGGCAAGGTCGTCGACCAGATCCTGGTCGCGGCCGACGACGAGATCATGATGATCACCTCGAGCAACCAGACGATCCGCATCAAGGTCACCGACATCCGCAAGACCGGACGCGACGCCAAGGGCGTCCGCCTGCAGCGGCTCGGCGAGGGCGACGAAGTGATCGCCATCACCAACGTCGGCAAACAGAGCGAAACCCTCACCGGCATCACCGGCGAACCGACCCAGACGGAGATGTAACCTGAACGAAACTCTTCAGGAGCGGAGCGTGAAACTTGCCGCCGAATGGAGCGGTTCTAGCAAGAGCAAGGAGACGACGAACCCGATATGAGCGCACTTCCCGACGTTACGCAGGCCAACTTCCAGGCCGAAGTCCTTCAGAACGACCAGCCGGTGCTGGTGGATTTCTGGGCGCCTTGGTGCGGCCCGTGCAAGATGCTGACGCCCGTCGTCGAGAAGGTCGCCGCCTCGCACGCCGGCAAGGCGAAGTTCGTCAAGCTGAACACGGACGAGAATCCGTCGCTCGCCGGACAGTTCCAGGTCTCCGGTATCCCGTGTTTGATCCTCTTCAAGGGCGGACAAGTCGCCGACCGCATCGTCGGATACGTGCCGGAAGGTACGATCACGTCGATGCTGGCCAAGCACGTCGCCTGAGGTAGGGTAGGCCGCATGGCCGACATGCGGCGGGAGATCCCGCCGGTCAACACCATCCTCGAACATCCCGCGATCGCGCCCTACGAGCATCTCGTGGGGCGCGAAACGCTTCGGCGGACGATCGCCGGCGCGCTCGACCGCGTCCGCACGCAGAAGGTCGCGATCTCCGCGGAACTCCTCGTCGCCGAGATCGCGGAGACCGTCGAACGCGATGCGGCCGCGCGGCTGCTGCCGGTCGTCAACGGCACCGGCGTCCTGCTCCACACCAACCTCGGCCGCGCGCCGCTCGCCGAGCACGCGCTCGCCGTCGCGCACGAGATCGGCGCGGGCTACAGCGATCTCGAATACGATCTCATCGGCGGGCGGCGAGGCTCGCGCTACGCACATGCGGCCGCGATCCTGTGCGAACTCACCGGCGCCGACGACGCGCTGGTCGTCAACAACAACGCCGCGGCGGTGATGCTCGCGCTCGACACGTTCGCCCGCGACCGCGAAGTCGTCGTGGCGCGCGGCCAGGCGATCGAGATCGGCGGCGGCTTCCGCCTGCCGGACGTTCTCGCCCGCAGCGGCGCGACGCTGGTCGACGTCGGCAGTGCGAACAAGACCTATCCGCGCGACTACGAGCGCGCGCTCACCACGCGCACGGGCCTGCTGCTGCGCGCGCACCCGTCGAACTACAGCCTGGAAGGCTTCGTCCGCGAGACGACCGGCGCCGAGATCGCCGAGATCGCCGGACGCGCGGGCGTCCCATTCCTCGAAGATCTCGGGTCCGGAGCGCTGCACGATCTGCGCGATTACGGGCTTCCGCACGAGCGTACCGTCCAAGAGGCGCTCCGCGACGGCGCGGACCTGGTCGCGTTCTCCGGCGACAAACTCCTCGGCGGACCGCAGGCCGGGATCCTCGTCGGCAAGGCGGCGCTGATCGCGCGCCTGCGCGCCAATCCGCTCCTGCGCGCCCTGCGCACCGACAAGACGACGCTCGCACTGCTCGCCGGAACGCTGCGCCTGCACCGGACGCGCGAGTCCCGCGAACGCATCCCCTTCTACGCGATGCTGGCCACCACGCTCGACGAATTGCGGGCGCGCGCCGCGGCGTACGCGCGCAGCATCGACGGCGCGCTGGTCGAAGCATCGCTGGCCTACGTGGGCGGCGGCTCCCTTCCGCAGGCGACGGTGCCGTCGATCGCGATCGCGTTCCGCACGCCGTACGCCGACGCGCTGGCCGAGCGGCTGCGCCGGGGGCGTCCGCCGATCGTGCCACGCGTGAGCGACGGCAGCGTCCTGCTGGATCTGCGCACGATCGCGCCCGCGCAGGACGCGCACGTCATCGCGGCCCTTCACGCGATCGACGCCTGACCTCATGCACATCGTCGGCACCGCCGGACACGTCGATCACGGCAAATCGTCGCTCGTCGCGGCGCTGACCGGCACCGACCCCGATCGGCTTCCGCAAGAGCGCGAACGCGGCATGACGCTCGACCTGGGATTCGCGCGGCTGGATTGCGGCGACGGTACCGTAGCGGGCGTGGTCGACGTTCCCGGTCACGGACGGCTCGTGCACAACATGCTCGCGGGCGCGGCTGGGATCGAACTGCTGCTGCTCGCGGTCGCGCTCGACGACGGCGCGATGCCGCAGACGTTCGAGCATCTGGAGATCCTGCGCCATCTCGACGTACGCGCCGTCGTCGTCGCCGCGACGAAGTGCGATCTGCTCGACGCGGACGCGCGCGCGACCGCCATCGCCGCGTTGCGCGAAGCGTTGACCGGGACCATCGCGGAGGGCGCGCCGCTGGTGGCGGTCTCGACGGTGACCGGCGAGGGCCTCGACGATCTGCGCCGCGCGATCGGCACGCTGGTGCGCGCGCTGCCGCCGCGGGACGTCGAGGCGCCGGCGTATCTCCCGGTCGATCGCGCGTTCGTGCTCGAGGGCGTCGGCTCGGTGGTCACGGGGACGCTGATGCAGGGGACGCTGCGCGCCGAGAGCGTCGCGCACGTGGCGCCGTCCGGACGCAGCGCGAAGATGCGAGAGCTGCAGATCTTCGGCGAGGCGTGCGATCGCGCGGAGGCCGGCGCGCGCGTCGCGATCGGTCTGCCGGCGCTCGAACGCGGGACGATCGGGCGCGGCGACGTGATCACCGACGCGCCGGCGGTCGCGCGCGATACGTTCGCGATCGCGTTCCGCGCCGCGCCTGCGGCGCTCGCGCGGCTGAAGAAGCGGACGCCGGTGCGCGTCTATCTCGGAACGGCCGAGATCCTCGGCACGCTCGTCTTCGATGCGGTGCCTAAGGGGAGCGACCCCGTTCCGGCGCGGCTGCACCTGCGCCGCCCGGCGCTCGCGTTCTCGGGCACGCGCTTCGTCCTGCGCGGGATCTCGCCGATGGAGGTGCTCGGCGGCGGCGTCGTCGATCCGGGCATCGCGGGACTGCGCGAAGCGCTCGAAGCCGAAGCGGAGCCGCAGACCCTCGAACGGATCGCCTTTCGCGCGAACGTCCGGCCGGAGGCGGCGCGCGATGCGCTTGCGGCGCTCGTCGCGTCCGGCGATGCGCTCCGGCTCGATCGCCCGGAAGTCTACGTCGCGGGCGCGCATGCCCGGCGCAGGTACGCGACGATCGTCGAGGCGCTCGCGAGCCGCGAAGCCGCAGAGCCGTGGGCCATGGGTACGACGGCACTCGCCCTCGCGCGCGCACTGCGCACCGACGAGACGACGCTGACGCGCTTCCTGGCCGCGTTCGCCGCCGCCGGCCGGCTGGTCAACCGCGGCGGATACTTCGCCACGCCCGGCTTCGATGCGACGCTCGCGCCGGAGCAGCAGGCGTTCTTCGACGGGCTCCCCGCGGCCGATCGCGCGAATCCGCTGGTGCCGCTCGCGTGGAACGACGTGGCCAAGGCGATGCGGGTCTCGCACGTTCCGGGTCTCTCCCGCGCGTTCGATACGCTCGTGGCGCGCGGCGCGTTCGTACGCGTCGGCGAATCGCTCTATCGCGGCGCGCAGGCGATCGAGATCCAGCGGCGCGTCGAAGCGTACCTTTCGGCCCATCCGTCGATGACGGCCGCGGCCTTTCGCGACGCCCTCGGTACGTCGCGCAGATATGCGGTCCCGCTGCTCGAATGGCTCGACGCGCGCGGGATCACGGTCCGCGTCGGCGACGAGCGCGTCCCGCGCAAGGGAACGCTCCACCCGCCCGGCTAACCACGGGCCAAGGAGGGCCTCCCCTTGCTCGACGTCAGGACCTTACCAAAGGCCGAGCTGCACCTGCATATCGAGGGCACGTTCGAGCCCGAGCTGATCTTCGCGATCGGCGCGCGCAACGGGATCGCCGTGCCGTATGCGGACGTCGAGGCGCTGCGCAAGGCCTACGACTTCACCGATCTGCAGTCGTTCCTGGACGTCTACTACGCAGGCATGAACGTGCTGCGCGAAGTGCGCGATTACTACGACCTGACGACGGCCTATCTGCGGCGTGCCAAGGCGCAGGGCGTACGGCACGCCGAGATCTTCTTCGACCCGCAAGCGCATACCGATCGCGGCGTGCCGTTCGCGACGGTCATCGACGGGATCTGGAACGCCCTGCGCGACGGCGAGCGCGCGTTCGGGATCACCTCGCACGTGATCATGTGCTTCCTGCGCGACTTCACGGCCGAATCCGCGATGGCGACGCTCGAGACGGCGCTCGCGCATCGCGATAAGATCGTCGCCGTCGGACTCGATTCCGCCGAGGTCGGCAATCCGCCCTCGAAGTTCCAGGCGGTCTTCGATCGCGCGCGCGCCGAAGGGATGCTGACGGTCGCGCACGCCGGCGAAGAAGGGCCGCCGTCCTATATCTGGGAGGCGCTCGATCTGCTGAAGGTCTCGCGCGTCGATCACGGCATCCGCTGTATGGAAGATCCGGCGCTGGTCGCGCGTCTGGCGCGGCAGCGCGTTCCGCTGACGGTCTGCCCGCTCTCCAACCTGCGGCTCAAAGTCGTCCGCGACCTCGCCGACCATCCGCTCAAGAAGATGCTCGCGGCCGGGATCGTCGCGACGTGCAACTCCGACGACCCCGCCTACTTCGGCGGCTACGTCGGCGATAATTTCGCCGCGATCGTCCGCGCGCTCGGCCTCACCGACGACGAGACGATCGCCCTCGCGCAGAACTCCTTCGAAGCGTCGTTCATCGACGACGCGACCAAGAACGCCTACATCGCCGAAATACGGAGCGTCACGACATGATCAAACCGATCCTCGCCGCCCTCGCGCTCGCCGCGCTCGCGACCTCGGTCGCGCGGGCCGACTCGCCGGTCACGCCGACGCTGCCGGTGGGGATCACCGTCTACGTCACCGCGACGGCGACGACCACCGACGTCACCACGTGGTTCACCGCATCGAAAGCCGCGAAGAACGCCGCCGCAGGCGCGAACGTCTACGCAGCGGCGAAGGCCGCCGCCGGCGCGGCCACCGTCGAAGATCAAGGCGTCGCCGACGCGATGATGGCCGGTTCGCAGGAGACGGTGAAGATCTCGGGTGCGCCCGACGCCGTGGCGGCCGCGCGCACGAAATTGCAGGCCGCCGGATTTTCGCCCGGCGCCGTCTCGACGGTCGCCCGCGATCCCGACGCGTTGCGTGCCGATGCGTTCGGCAAGGCGACCAAGTCCGCGCGCGCCTTGGCCGAAGCCGCGGCGCAGGGCGACGGCCGCCACGTGGGCCGCCTGCTCAACATCGTGCCTTCGCCCCTGGCCATGCTCGGCGACATCACCGGCATGCTCGGCAAGGTTCCGCAGATGCAGATGCTGCTCGACGGCGGGACGTCGAACGCGGCGAGCGCGTCGGTCAGCGGCTACTATACGTTCGAGCTGGTCCCCTAGGCAACAATTCGTCCGTTCGGCGGGTATTAGGGTATACAGATGGACGTCGATCGTATGACCGAACGCGTCGCCGATGCGCTCAACGGAGCCTATTCGCGCGCGCTCGCCGAGCACAACACCCAAACAGCGCCCGAGCACCTGCTCGCGACCTTGCTCGATCAGGAGCGCGGCATCGCGCCCGACGTGATCGCGGCGGCCGGCGCCGACCCCAAGGCGGTCGGCCGCGCGACCGATGCCGCTATCGGACGATTGCCGCGCCTCTCCGGCCCGAACGCGGAGAGCGCGCCGGTCACGCTTTCGGCCGAACTCGCCCGACTGATGACCGCCGCCGAAGGGGAAGCGAAGAAGCTCCAGGACGATTACGTCTCCGTCGAGCACGTGCTGCTCGCGATGGCGCAGAGCAGCGGGCCGGTCGCGAAGATCCTGCGCGACGCGGGCGTGACCTACGACGGCCTTCTCGCGGCCCTGCAGAGCGTGCGCGGCAATCAGCGCGTCACGACCAAGGACCCCGAAGGCACGTACAAAGCGCTCGAACGGTACGGCCGCGACCTCACGCTCGAAGCGGATCGCGGAAAGCTCGATCCGGTCATCGGCCGCGACGAAGAGATCCGGCGTATCGTCCAAGTGCTCTCGCGCCGGACGAAGAACAACCCGGTCCTGATCGGCGAGCCCGGCGTCGGCAAGACGGCGATCGTCGAGGGATTGGCCCAGCGCATCGTCCGCGGCGACGTCCCGGAGGGACTCAAGGACAAGCGCGTCGTCTCGCTCGACATGGGCGCGCTCATCGCCGGCGCGAAGTATCGCGGCGAATTCGAAGAGCGGCTCAAAGCGGTGCTCAAAGACGTCTCGAGCAGCGAGGGGCGCATCGTGCTCTTCATCGACGAACTCCATACGGTCGTCGGCGCGGGCAAGACGGAAGGCTCGATGGACGCGGGCAACCTGCTCAAGCCGATGCTCGCGCGCGGCGAACTGCACCTGATCGGCGCGACCACGCTCGACGAATATCGCAAATACATCGAGAAGGACGCGGCGCTCGAGCGACGCTTCCAGCCGGTGATGGTGGATCAGCCGAGCGTCGAAGATACCATCTCGATCCTGCGCGGGCTGAAAGAGAAGTACGAAGCGCACCACGGCGTGCGCATCAAGGACGGAGCGCTGGTCGCCGCGGCGACGCTTTCGAACCGCTACATCAGCGACCGCTTCTTGCCGGATAAGGCGATCGACCTCGTCGACGAGGCGTCGGCGAAACTGCGCACCGAGATCGATTCGATGCCGCAGGAACTCGACGAACTGACCCGGCGCATCATGCAATTGGAGATCGAACGCGAGGCGTTGCGCAAGGAAGACGACAGCGCGAGCAAGGCGCGCCTGGAAACGCTCGAAAAGGAGCTCGCCGGCCTGCGCGAAGAGCAGACCACGTTCAAAGCGCGGTGGGACGCGGAAAAATCGGCGGCCGTCCAGCTGCAGGGCCTCCGCGACAAGATCGAACAGACGAAAGTGCAGATCGAACAGGCGACGCGCGGCGCGGACTACGGCCGCGCCTCCGAACTGCAATACGGCACGCTTCCCGAGCTCGAGAAGCGCCTGCAGTCCGAGGAAGAGACGCTCGCCGGTCGCGACGGCCGCGGGCGGCTCTCCAAAGAAGAGGTCGACGAGGAAGATATCGCCGAGGTGATCGCCCGCTGGACGGGCGTACCGGTGACGAAGCTGCTCGAAGGCGAGAAGCAGAAGCTGCTCCACCTCGACGACGAACTGCACCGGCGCGTGATCGGCCAGAACGAAGCGGTCGATGCGGTCGCCGAAGCGGTGATCCGGTCGCGGTCGGGGCTCGCCGATCCGAACCGTCCGATCGGCTCGTTCATCTTCCTCGGCCCGACCGGCGTCGGCAAGACCGAACTCGCGCGAGCGCTCGCCGAATATCTCTTCGACGACGAACGCGCGCTCATCCGCATCGACATGAGCGAATACCAGGAGAAGCACACCGTCGCGCGTCTGCTCGGCGCGCCTCCGGGATACGTCGGCTACGACGAAGGCGGTCAATTGACCGAAGCCGTCCGGCGGCGTCCCTATTCGGTGATCCTCTTCGACGAGATCGAGAAGGCGCACCCCGACGTCTTCAACGTCTTCTTGCAGATCTTGGACGACGGCCGTCTGACCGACGGTCAGGGCCGGACGGTCGACTTCCGCAACACCATCGTCATCATGACCTCGAACATCGGCAGCCACCGCATCCTCGACTATAAAGGCGGCTTCGACGGCGTCGACTACACCGTGATGCGCGCCACCGTCCTCGACGAACTCCGCCAGCACTTCCGCCCGGAGTTCTTGAACCGGGTCGACGAGATCATCGTCTTCCATGCGCTCTCGGAGGGCGATCTCGGCCGCATCGTCGAGATCCAACTCGGGCGCCTGCGCAAGCGCCTGGCCGAACGGCACATCGAACTCGACCTGACCGATGCCGCGCTGACGCATCTGGTGAAGGCGGGCTACGACGCCGCGTACGGCGCGCGTCCGCTCAAGCGCACGATCCAAAAGGAACTGGAGACGCCGATCGGGCGGCGCATCCTCGCCGGCGACATCCACGACGACAGCACCGTGAACGTCGGCTACGACGACGTCAAAGGCGAACTGACGTTCTCGTAAACGCATCGCGCGTCACCATCGTCCACTACCTCGACGTCCTCTCGTCGTGGTCGCTGATCTCGCAGCGCGCGCTGGATGCGGTGACGGAGGAGTTCGGCGACGCGGTCGGGGTCGAATGGCGCATCGCGCTCTTCAACGGCGGCGCTCCGGTCGGCGAAGACGCGAGCAAGTGGGCGTGGTATTACGACCGCATCGAAGCGATGACCGGCGTGCGGTTGAACCCGGCATGGCGCGAGTCGGTCGAAGACAGCACGCTCGTGCCGAACGCCGTAGCCGTCGCGGCGCGCCGGCTCGGCGCGACCGGCGATACGGTGCGTATCGCGCTCGCGCGCGCGGCGATGGTGGACGGCCGCAAGGTCCAGCATCGCGAGATCGCCCTCGACGTCGCCGTCGAAGCGAGCGGCCTCGACCGGGCCGCCCTCGCGGCCGCCGCGGACGACCCGCAGACGCGCGCGGAGATGGATCGCACGACGGCAGAATATCGCGCCCTGCCGGTGAGCGTGGTCCCGGTCTTCTTGGTGGAAAATCCGCTGGAAGACGTCGCGCTGCTCTCCGGCTATTTCCAAGCGCAGACGCTGCTAGCCGTCGTGCGCGAAGCCGTCGAAACGATGCGCCGGTTCGACGCATACATGGTCGATCGCGAAGTCTAGACCTTCGACCCCGTGGAGCCGGCGGGGTTAGGAAGTCGCCGTGCAAGGCGTATGCGGGCCGGGCGAATAACAAGCGGCCCATGTGGTGTCGTTCGATCGCTCGCTTTGCTCTGGCGCTCGGCTTATCGGCCGGCGCCGTATGCTCTTTCGGCGCTGCGCGAGCCGATGCGATGATCGAGTTCTGTCCGGCGGACGTGGCCGAATGGGCGCCGGCCGGCAGTGGTTCGGCTGCACCGGTCGCGGGCCCGACCGTCCTCGCATCGGACTACACGTTCCGGCTCCGTGCTCTGGGCTCTCGCGTCGTCTCGGGAACCCTCGCGATCGGCACGGGCGGCGGTTGGTTTCAGGTCGCGATTCCGGCCACGCCGCTGACGGCGCACGTGAGGGAGTATCGTTCCGATTCGCAGCGCGGGGAGATGACCGACTTCCGCTCGACGGAGTTCCACGTGCATTTCCCCTCGGCGATCCACGTGGCCATGGTGTTCCTCGCACAGGCGAGCGCCGCGCACGACGGTCCGTTCGGCTGGGAGGCTCGCGGCGAGGTCACCTGCGATCCCGACGGCGATCCGCACGTCGACGTCGCGCGGCCGCCAGCTTCACGTGGATACAGCCCGCTCCGCTTGACGTTCGTCGATCGTCCCGATCCCGACGAGACGCCGATCGCTCTGCCGGCTCCGACGCCGTTGGCAACGCCGAACGGGTTGGCTTGCAAGGTCCCGTTCGCCTCGGCGCGCGTCACGACGCTTCGACAGCCGGAGGCGGTGGACGATTCCGAATACGCGCAAAGCATCGCCAGCGTCGCCGTCGCGATCGACGCGCGCGGTACGGCCATCGATGCTTGGCTGGAGATCCCATCGCCTTCGATCGCCGTCGGAAAGACCGCGATCGAAGCCGCGCTGCGCTCGCGATACGAGCCGGCCGTCGCCTTCTGTCGAAACGTTTCCGGGACCTACAGTTTCAGGTACGCCGTCTCGTCCGGCTTCTAGAGCGGGACGTCTTCCGGCGGGACGGCTTGCGTGCAATACATGCAGCGTTTGGCCGTGATCGGGATGTCGCTCTGGCATTCGGGGCACTTGCGCAGCGCCGGATCGTCGGGATCCTTGAAGAACGCGTTGGTCGTCGCGGCGTTCATCGGGATGATGATGAAGAAATAGACGACGGCGCAGACGATCAAGAACGAGAGGAGGCTGTTGAGGAAGTCTCCCCACTTCAGTTCGTCGTGGCCGAGGTAGAGGATCTGGTCCTTGAACGGCGTCGTCGCGCCGAAGAAGAAGCCGAGGATCGGCGTGACGACGTCGCTCACGAGCGAGGTGATGAATCCGCCGATCGCGGCGCCGATGACCACGCCGACCGCCAGTTCGGCGGTCTTGCCGCGCATGAGGAAGCGCAGAAAGCCTTGGGCGACCCGGCCGCCGCGACGCGCGACCTTCCGGCCCAGGAGGAGCGGATCCACGCTCAGGCCTTCGCCGCGTCTCGCTTGCGGGCGCGCAGCCGTTCGGTCTCCAAGAGCAGCCGCTTGCGGATGCGGATCGACTTGGGCGTGACCTCGACCAGTTCGTCGTCGTCGATGAACTCGATCGCGCGCTCCAGGCTCATCTCTTCCGGCGGCGCGAGCTTGGTGCTGTCGTCGGAGCCGGACGCGCGCATGTTCGTGAGCTTCTTCTCGCGCACGACGTTGAGGGCGATGTCCTTGTCGTCGTTGGAGCGGCCGACGATCATGCCTTCGTACGCGTCGACGCCCGCGCCGATGAAGAAGCGGCCGCGCTGTTCGACGCCGCTCATGGCGTAGGCGGTCGTCTTGCCGGTGTCGCTCGCGACGAGCGCGCCGACCGAACGGCCGGGCAGTTCGCCCTGCCACTCCTGGTGGTCGTAGTAGGTGTGCGACATCACGGCCGTGCCGCGCGTGAGCGTCAGCAGTTCGCCGCGCAGGCCGAAGATGGCGCGCGTGGGCATGGTGTATTCGAGACGGCGCGAGTTGCCGACGTTGAACATGTTCGACATCGTCGCCTTGCGCTTGCCGATCGATTCGATCGCGGCGCCGGCGTATTCGTCGGCGACGTCGACGACCACGTATTCGACCGGTTCCCAGCGCTTGCCGTCACGTTCGGTCGTGATGACCTGCGGCTTGGAGACCTGCATTTCGAAGCCCTCGCGGCGCATCGTCTCGATGAGGATCGAGAGATGGAGTTCGCCGCGTCCGCGCACTTCGTACGTGTCGGCGCTCTCGGTGTCTTCGACGCGCAGGGCGACGTTGGATTCGAGTTCGTTCATCAGGCGCTCGCGGATCTGCCGCGACGTGACGAACTTGCCTTCCTTGCCGGCGAACGGCGAGTTGTTGACGGAGAAGAACATCGAGACGGTCGGTTCGTCGACCGCGACGGCGTGGATGCCCTCGGGGTTGGACGCGTCCGCGATCGTGTCGCCGATGTTGAGGCCTTCGATGCCCGAGACGCAGATGATGTCGCCGGCGTCCGCCTCTTCGATATCGACGCGCTCCAGGCCGGCGAACGCCAGGATCTTCGTCAGTCGCAGGCCGGTCTCGATGGTGCCGTCGTGCGCGATCTTCGAGATCGGCGCGTTGAGGCGGGTCGAGCCGCGGAAGACGCGGCCGATGCCGATGCGTCCGACGTATTTGTTATGGTCGATCGCCGAGACCAGCATCTGGAACGAGCCTTCTTCGGCGGGCGCCTCGGGGATATGGCTCTTGATCGCATCGAAGAGCGGTTCGAGGTCGACGCCCGGCACTTCGAGGTCGTTGGTCGCGGTTCCGAGCTTGCCGTTGGTGAAGAGCACCTTGAAGTCGGCCTGCTCCTCGCTCGCCCCGAGTTCGATGAACAGGTCGAAGATCTCGTTCACGACTTCCATCGCGCGGGCGTCTTTGCGGTCGATCTTGTTGACGACGACGATCGCGCGCAGGTCCAGTTCGAGCGCCTTGCGCAGCACGAAGCGGGTCTGCGGCATCACGCCTTCGGCCGCGTCGACGAGCAGGACCACGCCCTGCACCATCTGGAGCACGCGTTCCACCTCGCCGCCGAAGTCGGCGTGGCCCGGCGTATCGACGATGTTGAATTTGGCGTCGCCGTGGCGGACCGCCGTGTTCTTGGCCAGGATGGTGATGCCGCGCTCCTTTTCGAGCGGGTTCGAATCCATGACCCGGGTCTGGACGGCCTGGCCCTCTCGGAAGACGCCGCTCTGACGGAGCATGGCGTCGACGAGGGTGGTCTTGCCGTGGTCGACGTGGGCGATGATGGCGACGTTGCGGATATCGGGGCGCGTTTTCACAAGCCGTATCCTACCCTTGCTTCCTCCCCGCCGCAAGCGTCGGAGTCGCAGGGAGGCGGATTCTACGAGGCCGAGACCGCCGTCGGGAGCATAAACCAGAACGAGGTCCGCTTGCCGGGGTCGGAATCGAACCCGATCGTGCCGTTCATCAGGCCGACCAGCTGCTTGCAGATGTAGAGGCCCAGACCCGTCGATCCGTCCCCCTGGGCGAGGCGTCCGAAGCGGGTGAAGATCTTGTCCCGGTCCTCGGAACCGATCCCTTGGCCGGCGTTGGTGACCGTGAAGCAGACCTTGTCCCCGTAGGGCCGGATCTCGACCGTCACGACCGAACCGAGCGGCGAATACTTGACGGCGTTGGAGAGGAAGTTCGTCAGGATCTGGACGAGGCGCCCCTCGTCCGCGCGCACCGCCGGGATCGGCGCGAGATAGACCGTCTGCACCTCGCGCTCCGGGTGCTCGCCGTGCGTGCGGGCGACCGATTCGACGACGACCGAGATCGGATCGACCGCTTCGAAGCGCAGCGCGAGCGAGCCGGCATCCATGCGCGAGAGCAACAGGAAGTCTTCGAAGATCGCGGAGAGGCGCGCCGTCGAGGAGCCGATCATCGCCAGCAGATCGTCGCGCCGGTCCGCTTCGAGCTTGTCCAAGTGCGTCTCCAGGATCGAGGCGGCGCCGCGGATCGCCGCCAGCGGCGAGCGGACCTCGTGCGCGACCATGCTGAAGAAATCGTTCTGCAGGCGCGCGCTGTCCTCGACGAACTTGCGCTTCTCGACCTCGGCGCGGGCGGCGCGCGCGTTGGTCAGCGCGAGCCCGATGAGGTTGACGAAGATCTGCATCTGCCGCAGGACCTCGTGCGACGGGGCCCTGCCGTCGGCGGGATGGTCCGGCGAGAGATAGCCGAGCATCTTGCCGTCGCTGCCCGCGAGCACCAGGACGAGCGCGTCGCGTTCGTGCCACATGTTCTCGGAGAGGCGCGGAGCGTTGCGCGGCAGATCTCCGGTATAGATGGAGTGCTCGGTATCGCGGCCCTGTTCGGCGACGATGTAGAAGCAGTTGGGGAAGACCTCGTAGGCGGGCTGGAGGAACTCCGCGATCTCCGCGTGCGGGATGACTTCGCCCAAACGGTCTTTGGAGACGGCGTCCGGATAACCGAGCATGACGCGACGTTTCAACTCGCCGTCGGGCGCGTCGGCCGCGACGATCGAGACGTAGCGCCAGCCGAATTCTTCGGCGAAGGCGCGCGCGATGGACTCGAGCGCGGGTGCTAGATCCCGCGCGACGAGGATGTCGTGTGTTAGCGAGAGGAGTCGCGCGAGCAGACCGTCGTCGCTCGGCGACGTGCGGTCCGGCGACGTCATGCCTACCTTACCTATCGGCAAGCACGACGGCCGTCCCTACCTGGCCTTCGTCTAGAGCGAGCGGAGCAGGGTCGAAACCGCCGCCGAGAGCTGCGCGTCCTCGCTCGAGCCGATCTGGCGCTGAACGCGGACGTCGACCGGGCGAGGATGCATCTCCATGGGCGCCCCCGAGGCGGTCGAGACCTTCCAGGCCGGCATGCGGAACGTCGTCCCGTCGATCAACTGGATCGCGGACGTGAAGATGATCCATCCGGCCGTCGGCTCGCCGACGACCTTGCCCAGATGCATCGCGCGATATCCTTGGGTGAAATCCTCGCCGTCGGAGAGCGTCTCTTCGTTGGTGATGAGGACGGTCGGCTTGCCGAGCGCGTGCTGGCCGAGCTGCTCGCGGACGGAGAACGCCTGCTGGTTGCGCCCGGTGAAGAGCAGGTACGATTGCCGCGAGAGCACGTCGAGGGCGTACGCGTTGACGAATCCGCCGTTGTTGGAACGGATGTCGATGACGACGCCGCGCTTCGCGAATTGCTGCGCGTCCAGGTCCTTGTAGAACTGATCCAGCGACGCCGACGACATGTCGGGTATGTGCACGTAGCCGAGTCTCCCGCCGCTCAGGCGGTCGACCGTCGCCTGGTTCCGCGCGATCCACGCGCGATAGCGCAGGGTCCCGACCGTCGCGTACGTCGTGGGCTTGACGGCGATCGCGCGCGTTCCGCTTCCGCGGTCGACGGAGAGGGTCAGCTTCTTGCCGATCGTGTTGAGGAAGAGGCGGTCGGCGTTGCTCTTCCCGTCGACGGCGACGCCGCCGATCGAGACGATGCGATCGCCCGGCTCGATCCCCGAGATCGCCGCGGGCGAGAGCGGTATGACGTCGCGCACCTTCAAGACGCCGTCGCGTTCGTAGGCGGCGCGATCGTAGTCGACGCCGATCCGGCCCATCGTCCGGTTGAAGCCGTACGGCGGATAGGCGCCGCTGTGCGAGGAGTCCAGTTCGCCGACCATCAGGTTGAGGAGGCGGTTGAGATCGCCGGGATTCTGGGCGCCCGCGATCTGCGGCGCGTACCGTTCGCGCACGGCGTTCCAATCGACGCCGTTCGTCTTCGGGTCCGCATAGAAGTCGCGGATGCCCGACCAGGCCTCTTCGAAGGCCTGCATCTTGTCGCGATTCCAGTCGATGTCGAACTCGCCGGTCAGGGCGACCTGCGCGACCTTGCCATCGTTCATCGAGACGTTCTGCAGTGCGCCGTTATCGTCCAAGTAGTAGACGGACTTCCCATCGGCGGCCCATTGCGGCGAGTTCTTCCCGCCGGGCGACGAGGTGATCTGATGCGCGACCGCGCGCGCGTTCGGGTCCAGTCCGTAGGTGTAGAGGTTCTGGTCGTTGCCCTCCTGGACGGCGAGCAGCGCGTTGCGGCCGTCTCGGCTGACGGAGAACGACGCGGCGTTGAGCCCGGTGGGGAGGTAGGTGATGCGGTCGTGGATGTTCTCGAAGGCGATCTTGACCGGCTTGGGCCGGGCCTTCTCCGCCACCGCGGCCGCCCCGCCTTTCGCCGCGCTCGCGGCGGCGGCGCCGGACGCATCGTCGTCGAGATCGCCGTTGCGCGTGAAGAGCGCGTGGAGGCGATCCTCGGCGAAGGTCGGCGTGCGTTGGATCAGATCGATCCGCATGAAGCTCCACGGCTCGGTGCGTTCGGAGCTCGTGAAGAAGATCGCGGTGCCGTCGGGACTCCACGCCAGCGCGTTCGCGTACGCATTGGGGACCCACGAGATCGTGCGCGGTGCCGGATTCGCGACGTCGACGACGGAGACGTTCTCGAAGCCGACGCCGTCGCTCGCGAAGTAGGCGATCCACGCGGCGTCGGGCGACCAGACGAGCGCCGATTCCGATTCGCCGGGGGTGAGGGGCAGATCGGCGTGCGCGAGGGTGCGCGTGGTCCCGGTCGCAAGATCGAGCACGCGCAGTTCGGCACCCGCCTGTTCGTAAGCGAGCTTCTCGTCCTTCGCGTGCGGCGCGGGCGAGAAGGTGAGATAGCGGATGTCGGCCGGAGTCGAGACGAGCGTGGTTCGCGCGCCGGTGATGAAGTCGTAGCGGTAGATGCGGTCTTCGTGTCCCGCGCCTGCGGCGAAGGCGAGGCTGTTGCTATCGGGCGCCCAATCGAACTCCCGCGCGTAATCGTCCTGCGCGGTCACGCGCGCGAACGCGCCCCCGTTGGTGGATGCGGCGAAGATCTGTCCGTGCGCGATGTAGGCGACCTTCTTGCCGTCGGGCGAGATCTCGTAGCCGCCGAATCCGTCGCGCGCGACGGCGTGCGCGATCTGCGGCTGGGCGACGACGCCCTGCAGTTCGACGGGCACCTGCTCCGTCCGGCCGGTCGCGGTGTCGAGTTTCCAGACGCCGAAGTCCCGTTCGAACGCGATCGTCTTGCCGTCGCGAGAGATCGTCGGCCAGACGGCGCGACCCTTGGTGAAATGGGTGACCGGGTGCGCGGGCTCGCCGACGATCCGGGTCCAGATGTTCTGCGCGCCGTTCCGATCGGACATGTAGTAGATGCGCTTGCCGTCGGGCGCCCACATCGCCCAGTCTTCGCGCGCGCCGCCGTCGGTGATGCGCCGGTAGGTCGCGCTCGCGCCGTCGCCGCGCCGCAGCCAGATCTCCGACTCGTCGATATGACTGTGGCCGAGACGCCACCACTGGCTCCCGGAGAGCCCGCGCACGTTGAACGCGATCGAACTTCCGTCCGGCGATGGCGCGCCGTAGAACTCGTTGAGGTAGGGCTGGGTCACGTACTGCATCGGCGTGCCGCCCGTCGACCGCACGCGATAGATGTCGCGCTCGCCGTTGATGTTGTTGCTCGGAGACGAGAAGTAGATGTAGCCGTCGCGCCAGCCCTCGATCCACTCCGTGCTGTCGTCGTAGGTCAGGCGCGCGAGCGATCCGGTCGCCAGCGTCAGGACGTAGATGTCGCCGGATCCGCCTCGATACGAGACGAACGCGAGTTGCGATCCGTCGGGCGAATAGAGCGGCCGATCGCCGACGAGCGTGTCGTCGACGAGGATGCGCGCCGCGCCGCCGTCGCTGCTCGCGGTCCAGATGCTGCCGCCGGAGACGAACGCGATGGTCCGTCCGTCCGGCGAGATCGCCGGTTCGGAGAGCGTCGGTCGCGCGTGCGCGCTACCGGATGCGAAGAAAATGAATGCCGCGATCGCGGCACAGCAAAGGCTCGAGCGACGAACGTCCATGTCGCATGTTTCAATCCGGCGGGATGATGCGCCTGTGCGAGCGATGCGCGGGAGCGCTCGCGTCGAGACGTTCGCCGCCATCGCGGAAGCGCGCGGCGCCGGGAACGACGGCGGCGAGAGATCGCGCGAACATCGCTTCGTCGAAGCGGCCGCTCGCGGGAAGGTCCGCGGAAGCGAAGATCGCGACGGCGGTGCCGTCGGTGGTGTAGACGGCGGCGGCGTAGTCGCCGATCATCGCGCCGAACGTCGTCTGCGGCAGCGACGTCAGGCTCATCGGTCCGGCGAGCATCGCGGGCGCGCTCCACGACCGGCCGCCGTCGGCGGTCGCCGTCGCGTTCGCGCGCAGCGCGCACGTCGGGACGGTGCAGCGGGCCTCGTCGTACGAATAATAGACGATCGTCGCGTGCCCGGCGCGGTTCGCGTCCGCGCCGACGCCGACGATGAAATGATCCACGGTGCTCGTCGTCGCATCGAGCGGAAGACGTACGACCGGCTGCCACAACAGACCGTCCGTCGTCGTGCTGTAGACGATGTCGTCCGTGTAGCAGACCGGGCGGAACGAGCAGTCCTGCCACGCGACGTAGAGCGTGCCGCCGCCGTCGACGGCCGCGCCGGGAAGTTCCGCATAGCGGATGTTACCGGCGACGTCGTGCGCGTTGAGTCCGCCGACGTGGCGGCTCGCGCTCCACGTCGCGCCGCCGTCGGTGGATCGGAACGAGACGACGGCCGTTTCGTCCTCGTTGTTGGTCGGCACGACGACGGTCCCATCGGGCAGCACGACCGGCTGTCCGCCGATGCCGGCGATCGAATCCGCCGAGTGCTGCGGGGCACCCCAGGTCAGGCCGCCGTCGCTCGAGACCGACATCTGCAGCACGCCGTCCGAGAACCCGTCGTCCCATTCGACGTAGCAGTTCCCGTAGTAAGGGCTGGCCGGATGGTCGTCGCACGCGATCCAATTCTTGTCGACCTCGACGGGAACCGCGGCGAGGCCGATCGGCGTACCCCACGTCAACCCGTCGGCTGAGCGGTCGACGAAGACGCCGGGCAGTCCCGGCGGATTCCCCGCGATCACCACGGGCAGCGTCGCGACCAGCCATTCCGCGTGCTTCGCGTCGTAGGCCACCGACGCGTCGCTCGCGCTGTCGAAGAGGCTGCCGGTCGAGACGACCGACGTGAGCTGCGGGAGCGATCCCGACGTCCAGCTGCGGCCGCCGTCGAACGACGTCGCGAAATCGATATCGGATGCGCCGCCGGCGAAGAAGCGTCCGGCCTGAAACGCCGCGACGATGGTGTCGCCGTGCGACGCCGCCGACGGCTCGACCTCGGTCGCATGCTGGCTCGTCGTATTGGAGAACGGATCGGTGTCGATGCGCGCGCCGTTCACGACCGGACGGACGGGACTCGCCGTCGGCCCCGTCGCCGGCGGCCCGAAGCCGCCGCTCCCGCCCGCGGCTCCGCCGCCTCCGCCCGAGCACGCGCAGAGCGATGCGAGCGCGACCGCGAGAAGCCCGTCTCTCGCGGCGCGCGACGTCACGTGATCGAGAGCGGACGGTAGCGGATACGGTGCGGACGCGCGGCCTCTTCGCCGAGCCGGACGATCTTGTCCGCTTCGTATTCGTGGTAGTTGCCTTCGAAGAGATGCACGCGCGAGTCGCCCTCGAACGCGAGGATGTGCGTCGCGATGCGGTCGAGGAACCAGCGATCGTGCGAGACGACGAGGACGCAGCCGGCGAACTCGGCGAGCGCATCTTCGAGCGCGCGCAGCGTCTCGACGTCGAGATCGTTCGACGGTTCGTCCAGCAGAAGGACGTTCGCACCGCTCATCAGCGTCTTGGCCAGATGGAGCCGGCCGCGCTCGCCGCCCGACAGCGTGCCGACCTTCTTCTGCTGGTCGCCGCCCTTGAAATTGAAGCGGCCGAGATAGGCGCGCGAGGGCATCTCGTAGCGTCCGACCATCAGCAGGTCGTTGCCGCCGCTGACGTCGTCGAACACGGTCTTCTCGCCGTCGAGCGATTCTCTGCTCTGGTCCACGACTGCCAGCTTAACCGACGAGCCGATCTCGATGTGACCCGAATCGGGCTGCTCCTTGCCGGCGATCATGCGGAAGAGCGTCGATTTGCCGGCCCCGTTCGGCCCGATGATGCCGACGATGGCGCCCGGCGGGATGCGGAACGATGCGCTCTCCAGCAGCAGTTTGTCGCCGTAGGCCTTGCGCACGTCCTTGAATTCGATGACGTTGTCGCCGAGCCGGTCGGCGACCGGGATGAAGATCTCGTTCGTCTCGTTGCGCTTCTGATATTCGTAGGAGTTGAGCTCTTCGAAGCGCGCCATGCGGCTCTTGCTCTTGCTCTGGCGCCCCTTGGCGTTCTGGCGCACCCACTCGAGTTCGCGCTTGAGCGCGCGCCGGCGCGCGGACTCGGACGCTTCTTCGGCGGCGAGCCGCTCCTGTTTCTGATCGAGCCAGGACGAATAGTTGCCCTTCCACGGGATGCCGCGTCCCCGGTCGAGCTCCAGGATCCACTCGGCGGAGTTGTCGAGGAAGTACCGGTCGTGCGTCACCGCGACGACGGTACCGGGAAAGCGCTGGAGGAATTGTTCGAGCCACTCGACGCTCTCGGCGTCGAGATGGTTCGTCGGTTCGTCGAGCAGCAGCATGTCCGGTTTGGAGAGGAGCAGACGGCAGAGCGCGACGCGCCGCTTCTCGCCGCCGGAGAGCGGGCCGATCTTCGCGTCCCATGCGGGAAGGCGCAGCGCGTCGGCGGCCATCTCGAGCTGCTGCTCGGTGTCGTCGCCGCCGGCCGCGAAGATGATCGCTTCGAGCTTCGCCTGCTCGGCCGCGAGTGCGTCGAAGTCCGCATCCTCGTTTCCGTATTCCGCATAGACCTGGTCCAGACGCTTGCGCGCCGCGTTGATCTCGCCGAGCCCTTCCTCGACGGTCTCGCGCACGGTCTTGTCCGGATCGAGCTTCGGTTCTTGTTCGAGAAAACCGATCGAGATGCCGGGCATCGCTTCCGCCGTGCCGTCGAACTCGGTGTCGACGCCCGCCATGATGCGAAGGATCGAGGATTTCCCCGCGCCGTTGAGGCCGAGGATGCCGATCTTGGCGCCGGGGAAGAAGCTGAGCGAGATGTCCTTGAGGATCTGCCGCTTCGGCGGCACCATCTTGCCGAGCCGGTGCATCTGGTAGACGTACTGCATACGGCGACGATACTTCACCGGCCGCGTACGACGATACTACCTGAGGCACTCCGTAGAACTACGGATGCGGCCCGGCGGCCTTCGGGGCTACGCTTCGGACATGAACCTGCTCCTCGCCGTCAGCTCCGTCGCCGGCTGCATCCTGGCCGCCGACTTCCTCACCGGGCTGGTGCACTGGGCGGAGGATACGTGGCTCGCACCGGGCCGGTCGGTGCTGCTCGATCGATTCATCATCGACGACAACGTCGAGCACCACCGCCGTCCGGGCGCGATCCGCTCGGGGTCGTATCTTTCGACGAACGGCGTGACCCTGGTGCTCTCGGCGATCGCGGCCGCAGGCCTCGCGCTCGGCCACGTAACCGCGTGGCAGCCGTACCTGATCGTGCTGCTGCTCTCCCACTCCAATCAGGTGCACAAATGGGCGCACGGTTCGAACGTCCCCTACGTCGTCGGTGCGCTGCAGCGCTGGGGCGTCTTGCAGGCGGCCGCACACCACGCGGGTCATCAAAAGGCGCCCTATGGAACGCGCTATTGCGCGCTGACCAACGCGCTCCAATCCGTTGCTCGACCGCTCCGCGTTCTGGCGCGGCCTCGAGCGGATCGGCGAATGCTGCGGAGCGCGCGTCGTCCGTGCGACGGAAGCGCGCGGTGGGTACTAAAGCCCGCCGACGGAGGCGGGCGCGGCGTCCGCGGCGCAGGAGTCGGTCCGGGTGTTCCGCTGCTACGAGAAAGGGACCGTCCATGTCCAAAGCCATCCTTACGGCCGCCGTCGCGGCGCTCGCCCTCGCCGGTTGCGGCGGCGGATCGTCGAGCACGCAGTCGGCAAGTTCCGCGCCCGCAGCCTCGGAAGCGCCCGCCGCGCAGGCCACCATCGGCGTGAGCACCGCGGAGAACGCTCCGGTCACGACGATGCCGGTCTACCCCGGTGCGACGAAGTCGCCGATGCAAGTCACGCTTCCCACGACGGTCTGCGGCCATAAGATGACGCTCTCGATGTACCGCGTCGCCGGAGCGAGCGCGGATGCCGTCGGAGATTGGTATGCCGGAAAACTCGCCGGCTCGACGGAGATGAAGAACGATGTGAACGGCGGCCCCGCGACGTCGCACCACGTGATGGTCATCTCCGCCGACGGGTCGCAGGGCGCGACCGTGATGGAACTCCACTTGCCGGCCGCGATGGCGAAGTACGCGGCGAAGATGCCGTCGGGCGGCGGCACGATGCTGGCGCTCGCGACCTACGATCCGGGGTTCTCCCCCGCGGAGATCGACCTGTACTCCCGGGCCTTCAAGGGCGATAAGGCCGCCAAAGCGCAAGCGGTGGCCGACCTGAAGACCAAGTGCGGTAAGGACTTCAAGCTGGACTAGCAAAACGGGCGGGCGGGAGAGTACGGGTCTGGTGGCCCGCGCGGTCTTCAAAATCGTCGAGGCCGGCGCAATCCGGCTGCTAGGTTCGATTCCTAGCCTCTCCCGCCACCGACCCTACGCAGGTTCCGGTCCCGGTGGAACGGATGGGCGCTCGCTTGCGTTGAACGGAGCACTATGAAGCGATTTCTGCTGCTCGCGGCTTGCGCCGTCGTCGCCCTGACCGTCGTCCTGCCGTCCGTGGCGCTCGCGCGCGTCAACGGCGTGACGATCCACAACCACACCGACAAATGCGCCTGGATCACGGTCTACTCGTCCGAGCCGATGCAGGCCGGTTGGGACATCGTGAATTACGGGCCCGGCAATCAGCCGCAGTTCCTGCGCGGAGGCAATGCCAAGACGTTCATGCTGGCCAACCACGCCGAGGTCAAGATCCGCGCGGAAGTGATGAGCGGCCCGGACTGCGGCGGCGGCAAGATCGCCGACACGTACGACATCCGCAAGGACGGCGACTCCGGCGGGAAGTTCTTCGAGGCGGGTCTCTACAAGACGAACAGCCCCGGCGGATACAACCTCTGGTTCAAGTGACGGCCGGCGACCGGCCGGTCAGAACGTGGGAGGTTCGTCGCGCGGCGTGAGGTCGCGGATCGATCGGCTCGAGACGATCCAGGCGATCGCGATGCATATCGCGAGCTGGGCGGCGAATATCGGAACGCCGTAGGAAACGCGGCTGAGCTGCGCCATCGAGAACGTCGACGTGGCCGCGGCGAAGATCGCCGCGAAACCCATGAGCCAGCGGCCCAATTCGCTGCCTCTGCGGACGGCCATGTAGAGCAGGGCCGAGACGATCAGCCCGAACGCGAGCCGGACGAACGTGCCGCCGAAGATCGTCCCCGCATACGCGGGGATCGCCACGTTAACGACGAGGCGCGTCGCCAGCAGGACGAGGATGACGATCAACGCCGGCGCGCGTCGCTCCGGCGAACGGGTCACACCCACGACGGGAACCACTGACGCAAGTGCCACGCCCAGAGCGGGATCTGCACGCCCGCGAGGATCGGATAGAAGAACGCGAAGGCCGCGAAGACGCCGGCCATATAGATCGCCACCGGGATCTTCCAGCCGCGCCGCCAGAGCCACTGCAGGGCGATCGCGTTGCAGAGACAGATCAGCGCCACGTTCACGTAGAAGTGGTAGTTCCACGCGATGCGCGGACTGTAGATCCACGGCAGCCACTGCGCGAGATACGCGACGACGACGAGCGCGTACCCTTTCCGCTTCTCTCGCCACGCGAGCACGCCGACGAACGGGACGGCGAACAGGCCGAACCACAGGACGATCGGATTCGGGAGCGTGTAGATCATGCCGGCCGTGGCGGTCGGGCCGGCGCCGGCGTATTTGGCGGAATAGAGCACGGGCCGCAGATCGAGCGGCCACTGCCACCAGACGGACTGATAGGGATGCGTGGCCTTCAGATTGCGGTGATAGTCGTAGGCGCTGATCTGCATGTTCACCACGTCGGTCGCCGTGTACGGCCGCGGCTGCTGATACGGCAGATCGCGCAGACCGATGAAGTGCGGGACGTAGGCGAGCGCGTAGACGGTCCCCAGGGCGAAGAGCACCGAGCAGAAGACGACGTCGAGACGGAAGGCGCGCGGATCGCCCCATGGCGCCGCGTCCGGATCGAAGGTGCGGGCGATGTTGACGAGCGCGAGGATGCCGAGCGCGGCGCCGTAGATCATCACGCCGTACCACTTGCTCGTGACCAGCAGGGCGGCGAAGACCGCGAAGAGCGCGAGCCAGAGATCGGCGGCGTGCGGCTTGCTCGATCGACCGAAGATCCGCCCTTCCAGCGCCAGACGATAGACGAGATAGAGCCCGGCCACCACGTAGGCGCCGATGACGATCTTCGTCGCGAACGATTCCTGCGGGAATCGCAGCAGCACCGCACCTGCCGAGAGCAGGACCGCCGCGCCGGTCGCATACCAGCGGTACGCGATGGTCCGCGCGACACGGTCCTCCGGGATGGGGACGGGCTCGCGCTCCGACGTCGCGATCCAAAAGCGGTAGAACGCATAGGTCGCGCAGAGCGCGAAGAGCGCGACGAACGCTTCCGGCGTCGCGATGCGCGATTGCACGAAGTGCTGGCCGTCGAGCGCGAGCATCAGCGCGGCGAACGCGGCGAAGAGCGTCGACGCGGTGAGGCGACGGGCGAAGACGTAGATCACCCAGACGACGAGCGCGCCCGCGACGACGTCGAGAAAACGCCAGCCGAACGAGGTGTCGCCGCGGGCGAGGCCGCCCCACATCCACGTCGAGAACTCGATGAGCAGCTTCGTGACCGGCGGATGCGTGTTCTCGTAGATGTAGTTCCGGCTCAGGTATTCTTCGGCGGCGCGCGCGAAATAGATCTCGTCGAAGATCTTGTCCGTCGGCAGCCAATAATTGATGTAGAGCAGGACGAACGATCCGAGCGTGATGACGCCCGAGACGACGTAGTCGAGCGGCCAGAGCATGCCGCGCGTCCCTTCGGCCGGATCGCCTTCCGCGGCCGCCTTGCCGAACGAGAACTTCGGAAGCGCGAACGTCGCCGTCGCCTCGCGGCTCAGATAGACGTAGGTCAGGGCGAAGAACGCGGCGACGTTGACGAAGGAGAGGACGTGATCGCTCGCGCCCCAGAGATCGAACGCGTTCGCGCCCGGCACGTGCCCCTGCACGACTTCGAGATAGCGCAGCGAGTAGAACAGATTGGCCAGCGTCGTGAGCGAGACGACGACGGTCGCTACGAGATATCGGCGCGCGAGCGGGATGGTGGCGCAGAGGAAGAGCAGCGCGTCGAAGACGTAGCGCTCGTGCATCCGCGTCATCAGGATAAAGAACGCGAACGCGACGAGCGCCGACGCCTCGACGAACGCCTCCTCGGTGCGCGTCTGCAGCCAACGCCAGACGATCAGCGCGAGCGCCGCGAGGAAGAGCGCGACGCCCCAGACGTGCTGCGCGACGCCGAGCAGGATCGCGCCGTCGGACTGCCAGAACGGCCGCGCGATCGTCCAGAGGTCGAAGGCGTTGGCGGAGTTGACCGCATAGCCGCCGTAGCCCTTGCCGTAGATCCCGGCCAGCCACGTGAGGACGTCGACGGGATTGCCGGACGGATGGAACGGTGCCGATGCCAGAAGCGCGAGCGCGAACGCCGCGACGATGCCGCCTGCGGTATGGATCAGTCCGCGGCGGAGCCGTGCGGCGCCGCCGCCGTCGAACAGCGCGGCGAAGGGCACGGCCGCGAAGAGCGGCGCCAGCACCGCGGCCTGCGGCTTCACGAGCATGGATGCGGCGAGCGCGAGCCACGCTCCGATCGTCAGCGAACCCGCGCGTTCGTCGCCGTCGCGCGAGCGCAGCATCAGGTAGATGGCCAGCAGCGCCAGCCCGCCGGAGACCGAGTCGACTTGACCCCACGCAGCGGAGACGACGATCGCCGCCGGATTGAACGCGAAGATCGCCGCGGCGCCGAGCGCCCAGGTCTCGCTCGCGTAGCGTCGGACGATCGCGTAGAGCAACGCGGCGCAGCCGAGGTCGGCCAGGATCGCCGGCAGTTTCACTAACGCCAGGAAGAGGCCGCCGTTGCCATCGGGAGCCAGCATGTGGTAGATCCGCCCGACCGCCATCAGGACGTAGAGATAGCCCGGCGGGTAGTCCGCGAATCCGGCGCCGTTGTAGAACGACGCCAGCGGCGCGCCGGTGACCTGGGTCGCCCAAGCCTCGAAGTCGCCTACGTCGATGCTGAAGCCGGCGTTCCCGATGAGGAGCAGCCGGACGACCAGCGCGACGGCGAGGACGAGCAGAATGCGAGCGCGTGCGGAGAGGCGTTGCATCGGTCCACTATACCAGGTAGCCTGTGAGGATGACGATGCCGGCGATCTTCTTCGGGCACGGCAGCCCGATGAACGCTCTCGACGAGAACCGTTACACCCGGGCCTGGGCCGCGTTCGGTGCGCGCTTCCGCCCTCGCGCGATCCTCGCGATCTCCGCGCATTGGTACGTGCCCGGCGTCGGCGTGACCGCCGATCCGCATCCGCGCACGATCCACGATTTCGGCGGATTTCCGCGCGCGCTCTTCGAGGTCGAGTATCCCGCGCCCGGCGACGCGCGTCTCGTCGATCGAGTCGTCGAACTCCTGGCTCCGGTCGCGGTCGCGCGCGACCGGCAATGGGGGCTCGATCACGGGACGTGGTCGGTGCTGGTGCACGCCTATCCGCGCGCGGACATCCCGATCGTGCAGTTGAGCATCGACGAGCGGCTATCGGCCGCCGAGCATTACGAACTCGCGACCAAGCTCGCGCCGCTCCGGGACGAAGACGTGCTGATCGTCGGGAGCGGCAACGTCGTGCACAACCTGCATCGCTACGACTGGAGCGGCGCCGGGGCGACGGCATTCGATTGGGCCGCGCGCTTCGAAGCACGCGTCCGCGAACTCCTCGCCGCGGACGAACTCGAACCGCTCGTCGCCTACGAGACGTTGGGGAGCGACGCGCGTCTGGCGATACCGACGCCCGAGCATTATCTGCCGCTCCTCTACGTCGCCGCGCAGCGCCGGGCGGGCGAGGCGGTCTCCTTCCCCGTCGACGGGATCGAAGGCGGATCGATCTCGATGCTCGCGCTCCAGGTAGGAGGCGTATGATACGATACGCTCGTACCGGCGCCGGCTAAGGAGCAACCGTGCAAGAGACCCTCATCCACGTCGCCAAAGATGCCGTCTGGGCATTCGTCATCTTCTTCGTCTTCGCCGTCATCGGCGTCGTCGCGTCCGTCCGCTGGGTGATGGCGATGGTGACGCGCGGAACGACGGCCGTCCAGAGCGAGGCGCGCAAGATCGAAGATGCCGTGACGCATCGCGGCGACGAGACGTAGCCTAGAACAAGATGCTCCGAAACGCGCCGGCTTCGACGAAGCCGGTGCGTTCGTAGAGCCGCAGGGCCGGGGCGTTGAAATCGTTCACGAAGAGCGAGAGCGACGGCACGTGGGCGAGGAGTTCGCGACAGATGCCCGCGAGCGCCGCCGTCGCGAGTCCGCGTCCGCGCAGCGCGGGCGGCGTGTAGATGCCCTGCAACTGCGCGGTCCGTTCGCTCGTCGGCCCGACGTGGAGATAGAAGCACGGTCCGTCGTCCGTCTCGCCGAGCCACCAGAGTCCGCGCGCGAGCGTCTGTGCGATGCCCGCTTCGAAATCCGCGGGCGCGCGATCGCGCGGATCGTAGCCGAGTTCGCCCGCGATCATCTCCGCCGAGTTCGCGGCGACGGCGTGCAGTTCGTCCGGACGCGCGCGGCGGACGCGGACGAGCCCGCTCTCCCCGCGGAGCGTCTGCGCCGCGACCACGAGCAGGGGCTGACGCAGACGGATGTCGCGCGGCGGCGGATGATGCGGACCGACCAGTTCCCAATAGCGCGCGACGACGTCGACGGGACCGACGATCATCCGCTCGCGCCGGTGGTCGCGTCCCTCGGCTGCGAGCGCGTCGACGGCGGACTCGGTGCTCGCCGCCAGTACGACCTGTCGTCCGAAGAAACCGACTCCGGTCACGCCGCCCTCTTCGGAGACGACGCGCGCGGCCGAGAGCGTCGCCGGGCCGCCCTCACGCAGCGCGTGGACGAGGAAGACGTTCTGATACGGCGACCGATCGAGGAACGCGAGCGCGTGTGCGCGGGCCCGCTCGTTCGGGCGCTCGACGCGCATCAGTTCAGGGTGGCGACGGCGATCGGCTTCGTCGTGGGCGCCTTGCTGCCGCCGTCGGGTTCGACGCTGATCGCGACGACCGAAGTGGCGCGCGCGTCTTGCGGCAGCGCGACGACGGCCACGCCTTTCGCATCGGGCACGAAGGTGACCGACGGCGCCATCGCCTTCGCGCCCTTCGGCAGGGTCCAGGCCTGATAGACGCGACCCTTCGGAGGCGCGGGCATGTCGTGCATCGCCAGATAGATGTGCTCGCCGCGCGCGACGATGGTCCCGTTCGCGACCGGGTAGCGTTTGGCGTCGGCGCCGGTGAGGTCGGCGATCGTCGTCCGCGATTCGTCCAGACGGCGCGCGTCGGCGTCGAGATCCGCCTGCATCGTCTGCAGCTGCGCTTCGGCCGTCTTGAGCCGCACGCCGCCCGAGATGTTGGCCACGGTCGTGCCGAGCGCGATCGCGATGCATGCGGCGGCCACGAGATATGCGGGCCAGACGATCGCCGCGCCGCGCGCCGACGCGCTCCGGGCAGCGTCGCCGCGCACCGCGCGCATCAGCCGCGCTTTGATGAGCGCGCTCGCGTGCGGGCCGTTCTGCCCGGACTCGCAGGCTTCGGCGCTCGTCGCGACCAGCCCGACGGCCGGCCGGAGGGCGGCATATTCGGCGCGGCAGTCGTCGCATTGCGCGAGGTGTTCGCGGACGCGCCGCGCGTCGGCCGGCGACGCCGCGCCGAGCGCGTAGACCGCGACGTCGTCGAGCATGGCGTCGTGCCGTTCGCGGTTCATGCCGTCACCGCTCCGTCGAGCGCGTCGCGGAGCTTTCGCAGCCCCGAGCGGATGCGGGTCTTGATGGTGCCGAGCGGAATGCCGCTGCGTCGGGCGATCTCTTCGTGCGTGATGCCGCCGAAGAACCCGAGTTCGATGGGATCCCGCTGTTCCTCGGGCAGGCGCGCGAGCGCACCGCGCACCGTCGCGGCGTCGATGCGCGCGAAGGCGACGTCCTCGAGGGAGTCGACTTCGGGAACGGACTCGGGCAGCTCGCTCTCGGAGCGGAGCGATCTTCCGCGCAAGACGTCGAGCGCGCGATTGCGGGCGACCCGCGCGATCCAGGCCGGGAAATTGCCGCTCCGATAGAGATCGGGTGCGCTCCAAAGCTTCATGAAGACCGACTGCGTGACGTCTTCGGCCGCGGGGACGTCGGCGAGCACGCGCAGGGCGATGCCGTAGACGAGACGATGATAGGCGTCGTAGAGCGACTCGAACGCATCGGCGTTGCGAGCGCGTACTTGCGCCATCAGCAGCTCGGCGTCTTCCACGCCGCTTGGATTCGCATTATCCCCATCATGCCCTCGGATGGGCAACGTACCGGAGAGCCGGATGGATTTACGGGCCGAGCGGAACCGGGGGGCCGTCGTCGTCCTCGTAGGTGCCGAGCGCCGGCGGTGCCGGCATCGCCGGTTCGGAGTCGTCGTAGCGCGAGAACCGCTCGCGCGGCGCGACGGGCGGGACGTCGGGCTCGGGCGGGAGCGTCTCGTACGTCGGCACCGGCTCGGCCTCTTCGCGGACGACCGTCTGTTTGAAGAAGCGTTCCGAAGGGAGCGAGAGCAGGTCGTCGTCCGCGGCTCGTTTGGTGAGCCCACGGACGATGTAGGCGTTCTGCAGACGCTTGAGTCCGCGCAGCGGGATCGTCGACGTGGGGATGCCGACGAAGAGGTCGCGTACCGCCTCGTACGTCGCGGCCGATGCGACCACCGTCGCGTGCAGTTCCTCCGCCGCGAGTTGCAGGCGCTCGGCGACGTGCGCGGGATTGCCGACGATGGCGAAATCCCGTCGCGACTGATAGCCGGTATCGCCCGCTATGACGCTTCCGGTGTTGACGCCGACGCTGACGCCGAGCGCCTTGCGCCCTTGCGCGCGCCGCCGCTCGTCCATCGCGTCGGAGAGGCGCATGATGTCCAGTGCCGCGCGCAGCGCGCGTTCTTCCTGTAAGTGCTCTTCGACCAGGACGCCGAAGACGGCGGTGACCGTGTCGCCGCGCAGCGATTCGATCATCCCGTGATGGCGCTCGACCGCTCCTCCGGCGAGCGTATAGAACTCGTTGAGATACCGCAGGGTCTCTTCCGGCGTCACCCGTTCGGCTACGAGCGAGAATCCGCGCATGCGCGCCGAGAGGACGGTCGCATAGTAGCGCCGCGCTTCGAAGAGGCGGGGGTCCTTCCGCGCGAGCAGATCGTCGACGACCTCGGCGGGCACGTAGCGCGTGAAGAGCGTGCGGACGCGGCGGAACTCGGCGCGCTCGGCGAAGAGCCGGCGCGACATCAGGTAGGCTGCGCCCGCTCCGGCCAAGCCGAGCAGGACGGCGATCAGTACTGCCATCGTCCTCTATCTCTTCTCGGACGAAGCCCGAGGCTTCCTTACGTAGCCCGTCGTAGTCGCGGGGTATGGACGCCACCGCCAGTATCAAGGAGCGTATCGCGCAATTCCGGGGTTACGCGACCCTGGACGCCCGCCGCGACGACGACGAACTGATCCGATCGTACGTCGGCGAGGCGCTGGCCGCGCTCGAGGCGGACCATATGGACTATTTCCCCGGGCGCGAGGCGGAGCTGCAGAACCTGGTGATCCGGGCCGGCTTCATGAACCAGATGGCGTTTCGCGCGTTCGAATACGCCAAGTCCGACCCGACGCGGTTAGAGCCGCTCGTCGCGACCGATCTGGAACTGCTCGACCTCGCCGATAAGGCGAAGGTCGTGGCGGCGGCGGACGCCGGCGCCCTCGTCGATGCGATCGTCGCCGCTTTCGACAAACGGGACGCCTTCATGCGCGTCGCCGGCGGGGCTACGGTCTAGAGCACCTTCTCGCAGCCGGGCGGCTTCGGCTTCGGAACGGATTGGTAGCCGACGAACGGGACGTTGACACCGGGCGGGGTCGGCTCCGCATCGTATTCGCGCTGGCAGATCTTGCGGAGCAGGTCGTCCCATCCGGTCGGGATGCCGAAGTCGGGACTGAACTCGTCGACCAACTGCTGCTTCAGATCGTCGACCTTCGCGCTGACGACGCCGTCGACGTAGCGGCCGACGAAGCCCTGACCGACGTTGACGTCCCAGACCTTCCCGTCTTTGGTCGTGACCTCGACCGGCAGATCGGGGTTGCCGACCTCGTAGACGTTGACGTGGAGCGTGCCGTCCTCGTCGACGCCGATGTCGCCCTGCGTTCCGCGCACGGCGACGTTGCCGGTCGGCGTCTTGAACGTGTAGTCCGCCCTCGCGCCCGCCGGATGCTCGACGGTGAACCGGAACTTGCCCTGATAGATCACGAACGAGGCGCTCGCGATATCTTTCCGGTCGAAGAACGCGAGCTGGACCTTGGAATCGGATCCGACCAGCACGCGCGACGAATCGGGAAGCGTGACCGCCGCTTCGGACGCGAGGCCGGTGATGGTGAGATCCTTGTCCGCGAGGACGATCGAGGCCTGACTGGCGATGGGCTTGGCCGTCTTGTTCGGCTTCTGATACGAGACGCTGCCCTTGAGGTTCTGCACGGACTTGCCGGGGCTATCCGCGGCCGCAGGCATCGCGACCAGGATGGCGCCGAGGCAGCCGAGGCCGAGCGCGCGCATTTTCATGGCGCATCCTTCCGACCGCACGGCGCGCGACCCTTGGGCCGGACCGCCCAGGATGGGCCGTCCGGCGCGGATAACGCGGCCTCATGCTCCTCTCGACGATCGCCGCGATCGCGCTGCACGTGCTGCCGGAGCCGAGCCGCATCGCATCGCACGCCTGCCGTTCGCCGTTCGCGATGCGCCGGCCGCTGCGCGTCGCGCCCGGAACGGACCCCGCCGCGGTCGCGCTCGTCGACGAGCGCTGGCGCGCGCTCGGGATACCCGCGCTCGCCGTCGGCGGTCCGGCCGACATCGTCGTCGCGACGGACCGCGCGCTGCCGGCGCAAGGCTATCGCCTCTCCACCGACGGTCCGAACGTACGCGTCGCGGCGCGCGACGCCGACGGCGCCTTCTACGCGTTCGCGACGCTCGCGCAGTTGCCTCAGCGCGACGGGTCCGGCTGGAGGCTGCCGTGCGCGACGATCGACGATGCCCCGGCGCTGAAATGGCGGATCCTCTCCGACGACGTCTCGCGCGGCCCGCTGCCGACGATGCGCTATTTCGAAGAACGCATCCGCACGATCGCCGCGTTCAAGATGAACGGCTACTCGCCGTACATGGAGCACGTCTTCCTGAGCCCGACCGACCCGCTGCCGGCGCCGCTCGACGGCATCACGCCCGCGCAACTGCGCGAACTCGCGCTCTACGCGAAGCGGTTCCACGTCGCGTTCGTGCCCGAGCAGCAGTCCTTCGCGCACATGCACAACACGCTCAAGATCGAGCGCTACGCCGACGCGGCCGCATTGCCGCACGGGTTCTTGCTATCGCCGAACGTCACGACCTCGAGCGACTATCTCGCGCGCATCGTCGGGCAGGAACTCGCGGCCGTGCCGCACCCGCCGTTCTTCCACATCGGTTCCGACGAGACGTCGACGCTCGGAAAGGGCCGCACCGAAGCGTACGTCGCCGAGCGGGGCCTCTCGCAGGCGTACGCCGATCACATCGTCGCGATGGACCGGCTGATCGCACCGTCGGGCGCGCGCATCATGCTCTGGGACGACGGCGTCGAGAACGACCCCGGCATCATGCGCCTCATACCGAAGAGCGCCGTCGTCATCAACTGGCACTACGATGCGAAGAAGACGTTCCAGCCGCAGATCGATCTCATCGCCAAGGGCGGATTCCAGCAGATGGTCTCGCCCGGAGCGAACAACTGGAACGAGATCTTCCCCGATCTCGGCGCCGCGATCCCCAACGAAGGGCTGTTCGTCACGCAGGGCAAGGCGTCGCACGTGCTCGGACTCTTCCAGACGGTCTGGCACGACGACGGCGAGACGCTCTTCGAAGCGACCTGGTATCCGGTGCTGTTCGCCGCCGCCACCGCCTGGGAGACGGTGCCCGCTTCGCCGGAACGGTTTCGCGCGAGTTTCCCGCACGCGTTCTTCGGAACCGACGATGCGGGGTTCGCCGACGACGTCTGGCGCATCGCGGACGCGGCCTCGGCGCTGCGCGCGCCGGGCAAAGGTCGCGATTCGACGGACCGTCTGTTCTGGGCCGATCCGTTCGTCCCGACGATCGCCGGGCGCATGGCGCAGGCCGACCTGCGTCGGGTCCGGCTCGGGGCGGAGGCCGCGGAAGAACACCTCATCGCGCACCGGCCGCCGCTGCATCGCAACGCCGCCGGCGTGATGTTCCTGGCCGCGCGCAGGCTCGACCTCATCGCGCGGAAGTTCCAAGCGGCGCAAGAGATCCGCGACTACTACGCCGACGCCGTCGCTCATGCCGGACAGCCGCATTCGCCGACCGTGCGCGACCTGTATTGGTGCAAGTATTGGCTGTGGGAACTGCGCGACGACTACGAAGAACTCGCGCCGCTCTACGCGGCGGCGTGGCGCTACGAAGACCGGGAGTCGCATCTGGACAGCGTCCTCGAGCGCTATCATCTCGAGGCCCAGCGCGACATCGCGCGCGCCGACGCGATCGATCGCGCCATCTACGAATCCTACGTGCCGGATAAGGTCCTTCCGCCTTTCGATACGCTGGTCGCGCAGTGATCGCCGCGTCCCTGGTGCTCGCGGTCTTCCTGATCTTCGCCGTCCTGATGTACCTGCGGCTCGTGCCGGCGATCCTCGCGGTCCCGGCGATGGCCGTGGTCATGGGCGTCGTCGCGGGCGTTCCGCCGGCGCAGTTGGGGGCGCTGCTCGTCACCGGTTCGGGAGCGCTCGCGCCCGTCATCGTGGCCGTCGTCTTCGGCGCGCTGCTCGGGCGGGTGACGATCGACACGGGCATCGCGCGCGCGCTCGTCAACCTGGCGGCCGAGTACGGCGGCGAGAATCCGTTCGTCCTCTCGATGGTGCTCTGCGCCGTGGTGGCCCTGCTCTTCGTGACGTTCTCGGGACTGGGCGCGATCATCATGGTGGGTTCGATCGTCCTGCCGATCATGATGACGACGGGCGTCCCGCGGAAGGTCGCGGCCACGCTCTTCCTGATGGCCTTCGCGCTCGGGTTCATCTTCAACATCGCCAACTGGCAGTTCTATACGAAGCTCTTCGGCGTCGATCAAGGTCAGCTGATCGGCTACGCGATCGCGCTCGCCGTCGTGGACGTTCTGGCCCTGGTGATCTATGCGGCGATCGCCTTCCGCCGCGAACGCGACTACGCGACGTGGGCCGTACGCGCGGAGGATGCGGCATCGGCCAGGGTTCCGGCATGGGCGTTGATCGCGCCCGTGCTGCCGATCGTGCTCTACTTCGCACCGGGTCTGCACCTCAACCCCATCCTAGCCTTTCCGATCGCCGCGATCTATGCGGCGCTCGCCGTGCGGCCGCGCAGGGCCGTGCAGACGCTCGTCGCGGCCGGTATCCGCGGCGTCGAAGACGTCGCGCCGGCGATATTGCTGTTCGTCGGCATCGGGATGCTCTTCACCCTGACGCAGGCGCCGGCGTTCAAGGCCGCGTTGGAACCGATCGTCGCCGGAGGATGGGCGCACAACCCGATCGCCTTCGTCGCGATCTTCGGCATCGCGAGCCCGCTCGCGCTCTATCGCGGTCCGCTCAACCCGTTCGGCGTCGGCATCGCGATCTTCACCGTGCTCCTCACGTCGGGCGCGCTGCCGCCGCTCGTCCTGGTCGCGGCCGTCATGGCGGTCGTGCAAGTGCAGAACGTCTGCGATCCGACGAACACCGCCAACGTCTGGGTGGCGAACTTCACCGGCACGCCGATCGACGAGATCACCAAGCGCACCCTGCCGTTCCAGGCCGGCGTCGCGATCGTCGCCACCGCGATCATCGTGCTCTTCGCGAACGGGCTCTTCGGCGCGAATCCGTTCCGGGTCGCGATGGCGACCGCGAGCGCCGACGCGCTCCCCGATTCGGGGCTCTTCGCGCCGGCCTCGGCGGCGGGCGCGGTGCTCGTCGGCGACGACGGTTCGCCGTTCGCGCGCGCCGCGGCCGATGCGGTCGCCGCATCGCTCGCGCCCGACGGCGTCCGCGCCACGCGCGGCCATGCCGATCCGATGTCCGGCGACTGCACGAACAAACCGTACGCCGCCTACGTCGAGGTGACGTCGACGTCGTTCGCATTGCTCGAAGGGACCGATCTCGACATCGGCGTCTCGCTCGAAGATTGCGGCGGCTGGGGCGTGGGCGAGTGGCACGACCATCGGGTCGTGAAGGCTCCGGGCGACGACGAAGCGGCGGCGCTGGGCCGTCAGGGTGCGGCGCGCCTGACGGAATGGGCGCAGACGCACGCCGACCGCGCCGCGCACCTCTGGCAGCGGGGTCTCGCGTACGCCGCGGGCGACGCGCCCACGTATTACTTCGCGCTCTTCAAGACGGTCGACGGCTACATGCGCGCGTTCGTGCGCGGCGGCGGACCCGCCTATGCCGCCGGTCTGCGGACGAACGACATCGTCGACAAGCTCGACGGCAAGTTCTGGTGGGAATACGGGACGTTTCAGACGCAATCGCGGGCGTACGACGGCAAGCCGCACTCGTTCGAGATCGAGCGCGGCCCGGCGACGCTCGATCTCCGACTCGGATCACCCTTCCTCGCTTCATAGGACGTACATGAGCACCATCGACCCCGCCCTCGTCGCGTTCTGCGACGGCCAGCGCGACGCGCACATCGAAGAACTCAAGAGCTGGATCGCGATCCCCTCGATCTCCGCCGACCCCGACCATCGCGCCGACGTGCGCGCCTGCTGCGATCGTCTGGTCGCGCGCATGGCCGAGATCGGCCTGAAATCCGCCGTCCTCGAGACCGACGGCAATCCGCTCGCGTACGGCGAGTGGCTCGGCGCGCCGGGCAAGCCGACGGTGCTGATCTACGGGCACTACGACGTGCAGCCGGTCGACCCGCTGGAGCTCTGGAAGAGTCCGCCGTTCGAAGGCACGGTGCGCGACGGCAAGATCTACGGCCGCGGGGCGGTCGACGACAAGGGACAGGTGCTGATGCACTTCGCCGCCATCGACGCGCACCTGCGCACGCGCGGAACGCTTCCGGTCAACGTCAAGGTGGTGATCGAAGGCGAAGAAGAGATCGGCTCGCCGAACTTCGAGAAGGCCCTCGCGCGCTACAAGGACGAGTTCCGCGCGGACGTCGCCGTGATCTCCGATACGGCCGTCTTCGCCGAAGACGTTCCGTCGCTGGCGACCTCGATCCGCGGCCTCGTTCATTGGGAGATCGCCGTGCGCGGGCCGGAGAACGACATCCATTCCGGCTATTTCGGCGGCATCGTCCGCAATCCGATCGAGGCGCTCGCGCAGATCGTCGCCTCGCTCAAGGATGCCGACGGCCGCGTCGCGGTCGCGGGGTTCTACGACGACGTGCCCGACATCGAGACGGACGCGCTCGCCGAACTGCGCGCCCTGCCGTTCGACGAAGCCGCCGAGGCCGAGACGCTCGGCGTTCCGGAACTCGCCGGCGAGCGCGGACGTCTGCCGCTCGAGCGCATGTGGTTCCGGCCGACGCTCGAGTGCAACGGCATCTGGGGCGGATACCAAGGCCCGGGGAGCAAGACGATCATCCCCTCGTGGGCGAAGGCGAAGATCTCCGCGCGCCTCGTCGGCGATCAGGAGCCGGAGAAGATCAAGCGCGCCGTCGCGGAGCACGTCCGCGCGACCGCGCCGACGGGCGTCCGGGTCGAGGTCGAAGCGTCGGGCGACGTCCGCGCGGTGACGACCTCGCGCTCGCATCCGGCGGTCGCGGCCGCGGCCCGCGCGATGGAAGCGGGCTTCGGAAAGGCGCCCGTCTTCATCGGGACCGGCGGCACGATCGGGCCGGTCGCCTCGTTCGACCGGGTGCTCGGCCTTCCGCAAGTGATGATCGGCGTCGGTCTGCCCGACGATCAGATCCACGCGCCGAACGAGAAGTTCGATCTCGCCCAATTCTTCGGCGGCATCAAGACGCTCGCGCATCTCTACGACGAGTTGGGGGCGCCGTGAAACGCGCGGCGCTGCTGGCGGCCGCGCTGCTGCTCGGTCTGGCAGCGCCGGACGAATCGGCGCGCCTGCAGGGCGTGGCCGACGCCGCCTCCGCGACCGCGAGGACGCAGCTGCACGCGCGTTTCGGCATCGTCGTGTGGGACGTGACGACCGGCGCGCGAGCGAGCGTCGACGGCGATGCGGGCTTTCCGCTCGCGAGCGCGTTCAAGCTTCCGCTCGCGCTTGCGGTATTGGAACGCGTCGACGCGGGAAGGCTGACGCTCGACGAACGGGTGCGCGTCCTGCCCGCCGACGTGGTGACGTATGCGAGTGCGGTCGCCGAAGAATACGCGAAGGGGCGAAGGACGTTCTCCGTCGAGGATCTCATGACGCGGATGGTGCGCGACAGCGACAACACCGCGGCGGACACGCTCTACCGCCTCGTCGGCGGCGCGCGAACCGTCAACGCGGCGCTGCGCGGCGCGGGCATCCGCGGCGGCGACAACGCCGGAACGCCGGACGCATACGCGACGCTTCTGAAGGAACTCGCCGCCTCCACCCGCCCGCGGACCGGTCCGCTGCGGCCGTCGTCGGCCGACCTGCTCTACGATGCGATGTCCGCATCGCAGACGGGCATCGGGCGCTTGCGCGCGGGACTGCCCGCGAAGACGGTGCTCCTGCATAAGACCGGGACGTCGGGGCGCTTCGCGGACGGCTCCGTCGACGCGACCAACGACGCGGGTCTCGCGCTGCTCGCCGGCGGAACGCGGAAGGTCATCGTCGTCGCATTTCTCAACGGCGGCCGCGGCACGGACGAGCAGAACGACGCCGCGATCGCGGATCTCGCTCGCGCCGTGGTGCGAGCGATCCGGTGACCGACCCCACCGAGCGCTTCGGCGAACGGGCGAGCGCGTATGCCGCGCATCGTCCCGGGTATCCGGCGGAAGCGATCGATGCGGTGCTCGACGGTCTGGGCGATCCGCACGCCCTGCAGGTCGCGGATATCGGCGCGGGGACCGGGATCTCGTCGCGACTGCTGGCCGAGCGCGGAGCGCACGTGATCGCCGTAGAGCCGAACGCGAAGATGCGCGCCGCGGCCGGTCTGGACGCCGGCATCGTCTGGCGCGACGGCACCGGAGCGGCGACCGGATTGCCCGACGGGTCCGTGCACCTGGTCACCGCGTTCCAGGCCTTCCACTGGTTCGCGACGCCGGCCGGGATCGCGGAGATGCGGCGCATCGCGACCCGGCGCGCCGCGCTCGTGCAGTACGAACGCGACGCGCGCGATCCGTTCGCCGCCGGCTACGGCGCGATCGTCGAGACGTACGCGCTCGACGATACGGAAGAGCGGCGGGCGGAGGCGCTGCGCGCGTTCGCCGCGTTTCCCGGCGCGATGGTCGCGCGCTTCGCGTTCGGCTCGAGCCAGACGCTCGATCTCGAAGGGCTCCTCGGTCGCGCCGCCTCGTCGTCGTATCTCCCGCAGACCGGCGATGCCAACAAGGCGATGGTCGCGGATCTGCGCGCGCTGTTCGCGCGGTTCGCGAGCGACGGCGCGGTGACGCTCGCGATGACGACGTTCGTCATCGTCGCGGATCTCGAGGGCCGATGACCGGGCGGAAGCTGCGCCTGGGCATCGACGTCGGCGGCACGTTCACGGACGTCGTCGCGATCGATGCCGCCACGCGCGCCCTGGTGGCCCGCGTGAAGGTCCCGACGACGCACGACGCGCCGGAAGGCGTCGCCGCCGGCATAGTCGCGGGGATCCGCGCGCTGCTGGCGCAGACGGGCATTGCGCCGGCCGACGTCGCGTTCATCGCGCACTCGACGACGCAGGCGACCAACGCGCTGCTCGAAGGCGACGTCGCGAACGTCGGCATCGTCGGCCTGCTCTCGCCGGGCTCGCTCCTGGCGCGCGCGCAGTTGCGGGTCGCGCCGATGCACCTCGCTCCCGGCGCGGTCTTCGCGCCGCAGACGGTCTACGCGCGCGCGAGCGACGAAGCCGGCGCGCGCGAAGCGGTGGAACGGCTGCGCGGCGCCGGTGCGACGGCCATCGCGGCGAGCGAGGCCTTCGGCGTCGACCGGCCGCATGCGGAAGCCGCGGCGGCGGAGTACGCGCGCGATATCGGCCTGCCGGCCACGACCGGCCACGACGTCGCGAGCACGTACGGTCTGCGCGCGCGCACCCGCACGGCGGCGCTCAACGCCGCGATCCTTCCGACGATGATGCGCACCGCGAAGATGACCGCCGGCGCGGTCGACGCGGCGGAGATCGCCGCGCCGCTGATGATCATGCGTTCCGACGGCGGCGTGATGGACGTCGGCGAGATCGAACGGCGCCCGATCCTGACGCTGCTCTCGGGACCCGCGGCGGGCATCGCCGGAGCGCTGCTCTACGAGAACGTGACCGACGGGATCTTCGTCGAGGTCGGCGGCACGTCGTCGGATTGCTCGGCGATCCGCGCGGGCGTGCCGCAGATGCGGCCGGCGAAGGTCGGGGGCCATCGGACGATGCTGCGCACGCTCGACGTCCGCACGCTCGCCATCGCCGGCGGTTCGATGGCGCGCGTCTCGGCGAACGCGATCGTGGATGCGGGTCCGCGCTCCGCGCACATCGCCGGCTGTCTCTACGCCTCGTTCGTCGAACCGGAACGCCTGGACGGTGCGACCGTGGAACGCATCGCCCCGACGCCGCGCGATCCCGCCGACTATGCGGTGCTGCTGACGCGCGACGGCGCCCGCGTCGCGCTTACGCCGACCTGCGCGAGCAATCTGCTGGGCTACGTCCCGGCGGACGCCTTCGCCGCCGGGAACGCCGTCTCGGTCCGTCGCGCGTTCGAGATCCTCGGCGCGGAACTCGGCGCCGGCGCGGAGACGCTCGCGACGCAGCTGCTCGAGGCGGCCTCGGCCAAACTGCTCGCGGGCATCGGCGAACTCATCGCCGATTACGGGCTGGATCGCGAGACGGTGGTGGTGGTCGGCGGCGGCGGCGGCGCGGCCGCGCTCGTGCCGTACGCCGCGAAGAAGGCCGCGCTCGCGCACGTCATCGCGCGCGATGCGGAAGTGATCTCGCCGATCGGCGTGGCGCTGGCCCTGGTGCGCGACGTCGTCGAGCGGACGATCGTCGATCCCACCCCGGACGACATCGTGCGCATCCGCCGCGAGGCTTCCGATCGCGTCATCGCCGCAGGGGCCGCGCCCGACCGGGTCGAGGTGACGGTGGAGATCGATACGCAGCGCAACCGCGTGCGCGCGACCGCGTCGGGCGCGACCGCGATGGTGGAGGCCGCGGCGCACGGCATCCGGGACGAGTCGCTGCGCGCGTCGGCCGCGGCCCGTTCGCTCCGCGTGCCGCCGCAGGACGTCCGCGAGGTCGCGCGCGCGGGCGCGCTGATCGTCTTCGGCGCCGGACGCGACCTGCGCGTCGTCGACGATCGCGGGATCGTGCGGATCGGGCTGCGCGGCGCGCGCGCGACCGCGACGACGGCCGGTGCGCTCGAGACGTCGCTGCGCGCCGCCATCGAAGATGCGACGTCGTTCGGCGACGTCGGCCGCGCGATGCCGAACGTGTACCTGCTCCACGGCGCCCGCATGGCCGACTTCAGCGGCCTCGCTTCCGCCGATCAGGCGATAGCGCTGGCCGTAGAAGAGATCGAGGGCCGCGATGAAGCGGCCCCCGTAGTGATCCTGACCGCGCCGAACCGCGCCTGAGTCACCTTCCGGCGAGTTTGCTGTGGGATCGGCCGTAGATGAAGTAGATGGGCAATCCGATGAGCAGCCACACGATGAAGCCGAACCACGGGATCGGGATCCCGATGATGTGACCGATGCCCGTCGAGAGCAGCGGGCCTGCGACGATCAACGCGAAGGCCGAGACCGCCGATAAGATCGGGATCAGCCACTTGCCGAACGGGACGGAGAACCCGGTCGAGTTCGGATAGCGGTTGCGAAGGATCGGCACCGCGATCGCCACCAGGATGAACGCGGCGAGCGTGCCCATGTTGGTCAGCGAGCCGAGCAGGCTGATCGGGGTGAACGCGGCGACGATCGCGATGAAGATCGTGAAGAGCACGGTCGAGAGGCCCGGCGTGCGGAACTTCGGATGCAGTTTCGCGAAGACGGGCGGAAGCAGTCCGTCGCGCGACATCGCGTAGAAGACGCGGATCTGACCGAACATCATCACGAGCAGGACGGTGGTGAGTCCGGCGATGGCCCCGACCGAGATAAGGGCGCTGGCCGCTCCCAGCCGCGGGATCTGATCGATCGCGTAGGCGACCGGCTGCGGCACGTTGAGGTGTGTGTAGCTGACGATGCCGGTGAGGATCGCGGCGACGATGATGTAGAGCACCGTGCAGATCGCGAGACTTCCGATGATGCCGATCGGCATGTCGCGCTTCGGATTCACGCTCTCTTCGGCCGCGGTCGAGACCGCGTCGAAGCCGATGTACGCGAAGAAGACGAAGAACGCGCCGAAGAGCGTGCCGCCCCATCCGAAGGGGAAGTACGGCGTCCAGTTGGCCTGATTGACGTGCCCGGCGCCGATGGCGATGAAGAACAGCACGACGCAGACCTTGAAGGTCACGATCACGTTGTTGACCATGGCCGATTCGTGCGTCCCTCGGTAGAGGAGCGTGCCGATGACCCCGATGATCAGGAAGGCCGGCAGGTTCATGAACCCGTGCAGCGGCTCGCCCGACGGTCCCGTGTCCCACATGTTGTGCTGCAGATATTGCGGGATCTGCCAGCCGATGTGCGACATCAGCGACGTGAAGTAGCCCGACCATCCGACGCTGACGGTCGCCGCGCCGAGCGCGTACTCGAGCACGAGCGCCCAGCCGATGATCCAGGCGAACCGTTCGCCCAGCGAGGCATAGGTGAAGGTGTAGGCGCTTCCGGCGACCGGAACGCGACTCGCCACTTCCGAGTAGCAGAGCGCGGCGAAGATGCTGACGACGCCGGCGATGATGAACGAGATCGTCAGCGAAGGGCCGGTATATTTGGCGGCCGCCACGCCGGTCAGGACGAAGATACCGGTGCCGATGATGGCGCCGACGCCCATGGCCATCAGCGAGACCGGTCCGAGGGTCTTCTTCAGGGTGGTCGGCGCCTCGACCGCGGTGAGATCCGCTTCGGGAGCGTTGCTCTCGGTCAGAAGGGCGTCGAGTGGCTTAACGCGTTCAAGCATGTCCCGCGAATACGCCCTTGCTCGCTGGGACCCTGCGACTTTAGACTTACGGCGCCTTCGTTCCGATATAGAGGCCGCGTCCGTTCAAGCCGACGGGGTCGTATTCGACTGCCAATTTCGCGGCATCGAAGGCGGCGCGATATTCGGCGTCGGTGAAGAGCGTGAGCCGGTGCGGTTCGGTGAAGGTGCGGATCCCGTCGCGCCCGGCGACGGTGAAATGGAAGTTCATGATCGAGACGTTCCCGTCGCGGCGGCTGACGCACATGCGCGAGATCTTCAGGTCCGGCTCGTCGACGAAGAGCGCGTTCACCAGGCCGTCTTCCCACTGCTCCGGCCGCAGCCACGGCTCGATCGCGACGACGCCGCCGGGTTTGAGGTGCCGGGCCATATCGGTGACCACTTGATTCAGGCGACCGCCGTTCGGAAGATAGCCGACCGCGCCGAAGAGGCTGACGACCGCGTCGAAGCTGCGGTCGAGTTTGAAGCCGATCATGTCCATGCAGACGAAGGCGACGTCCGGAAGCCGTTCGTGGGCGATGTCGAGCATCGCGCGATCGACGTCGATACCGGTGCAGTCGTACCACGCGCGCAGATGGTCGAGATGCCTGCCGGTGCCGCAGGCCGCGTCGAGCAGCACGTTCCCCCCGGAGCGCTTGCGCGACTCGACGACCTCGCGGATCTGCTCGGCCTCCTTCCGGTAGTCTTTTCCGGCCGCGCGATAGAGCGCGTCGTAGTACTTCGCAGAGCGCGCGTACATCAGCGCACGAAGCGGATCGAGAGCGGGTATCGGAACGGCCGGCCATTGCTGGCGGCGATGCCCGCGACGATGACGCAGACGAGATCGAAGATGCCGTAGAGCAGGCCGACCAGGATGCACGCGATGCCGAGCATGATGGACGGTATCGTCGGCCTGCCGTCGGCCAGGGTGCCGACGACGATGAAGACGACGTAGCCGACGATCGCGAAGAACCAGACGATCGATGCGGTGATCTGGAAGTTGAGCGCCTCGCGGGCGTGCTCGAGCGCGAACGGCGTCTTGTTGTCGCGGGCCATCAGATAGAAGACGAGCGGTCCGACGACGTGGATGAAGGCCATCCCGATCATCGCGAGCAGCCCCGAGAAGTGCGCGAACATCGCGCCGTTGCGCTCGGCTTGCGGAATCGTCTCTTCCATGGCTCGCCCTTTTGGCGGCTCGACGGAATGGCCTCCCAAGCGGGCGGCGAAGGCAGGCCGCAATGCGCGATTACGACGTGCTCGTCCTCGGCGGCGGCAATGCCGGCTGCGCGGCCGCGATCGCCGCCGCGCGGCACGGCGCGAAGACCTTGCTCGTCGAGCGGTACGGCTTCCTCGGGGGCACGGCGACCGCATCGATGGTCGGTCCCTGGATGACGTTCCATTCGGGAGAGCGCCGCATCGTCGGCGGCATCGCGCAAGAGATCGTCGAGCGCCTCGTCCGGTCGGGCGGGTCACCGGGCCACGTCGTCGATGCCTCCGATTACGTGCCGACCATCACCCCGTTCGATCCCGAGGCGCACAAGGCGCTGCTCTTCGAGATGATGCGCGAGGCCGGCGTCTCGCTGCTGCTGCATGCATGGTTCCTGCGCGCGGAGCTGCACGATCGTGCCGACGGAGGCGTCGAGGTCGATCGCGCGATCGTCGCGACCGTCTCGGGCGAGCGCGCCTATCGCGGGAAGATCACCATCGACGCCACCGCCGACGCGTACGTCGCCGCTTCGGCGGGCGTGCCGGTCCAGCAGGGCGACGCGCGCGGCCGCGTCCAGCCCGCGAGCCTCATGTTCCGTCTGAGCCACGTCGACCTCGATGCGACCGCCGCATATCTGCGCGCGCATCCCGATCAGATGCGCACCTCGCTCGAGGCGCACGAACGGAACGGCCCGGCGCTGACGGCGGTCGCCGGGCTGTACGATCTGTGGGAGTCGGCGCGCGCGGCCGGCGAGGTGGACGTGCCGCGCGAACTCGTCTCGTTCTTCATCTCGCCGTATCCGGACGAGGTGACCGTCAACATGACGCGCGTCACCGACGTCGATCCGCTCGACGCGGACGACATCACGCGCGCGGAGATCGAGGCCCGCGCGCAGGTGATGCAGCTCGTCCGGTTCTTCCGGGGGCGCGTCCCGGGATTCGCGAACGCCCGATTGGCCGCGACCGGCACCCAGATCGGCGTGCGCGAGTCGCGGCGCATCGTCGGCCGCTACACCCTCACGCGCGACGACGTCCTGCACGCGCGGCAGTTCGACGACGCGGTGGCCAGGAGCGCGTATCCGATCGACGTGCACAACCCTTCCGGCAGCGGGACCGCCACGCAGCGCCTCGCTCCGGGCACGGCCTACGAGATTCCCTATCGCTGCCTGGTGCCGGTCGATCGCGAGCAGCTGCTCGTCGCGGGCCGCTGCATCTCGACTACGCACGAGGCGCTCGCTTCGACCCGCCTCACGCCGACCGTGATGACGCTCGGGCAGGCAGCCGGAACTGCGGCGGCGCTCGCGAATGAGAGCGGCGTGCGCGTGGGGGATGTCGACGCACGGACCCTACGTTCCGCACTTGAAGCCGACGGTGTCGATCTTTCGCGATGAATCCTACCTTTAAACTCGCGCGCTACTACGGCGTCTCGATCGCGTTCGCCGATCTGGGCGAATGGGGCGTCGACGAACTCCGCTCCGAGTACGACCCCCAGGGCCCGAGCGTGCGCATCAACGTGCGCATCGTCGAGACGCTGCCGGCCGCCGAGGCGGGCGAATTCATCACCCTGGCGGTCGGGCACGAGCTCTATCACCATCGCGAGCACATCGGCGAGATCGAACGCCTGCCGGATCGCGCCGCGCGCGAGATGGCGGCCAACGAGTTCTCGCGCGAGCTGCTGCAGCGCGCGTGAAGCTGTACGCCGGCATCGACGGCGGGCAGACGTCGACGACCGCAGTCGTCGGCGACGAACGCGGCACCGTGCTCGGCCGCGGCGCGGCGGGTCCGGCCGACGAGGTCGGATGCGATGCGGGATCGACGCGGCTCAAGGACGCGCTCGAAGGCGCGCTCGCGGCGGCGCTCGACGATGCGGGCCTGCCGCCCGACGCGCGTCTGACGTCCGTCGTCGCGGGCGTGAGCGGCTACGCGGGACGGATCGCCGGCCGCGCGCCCGCCTTCGCGGCGGAGACCTTCGCGCTCGTGCACGACGCGCCGATCGCACACGCCGGAGCGTTCGGCGGCGGCCCCGGGGTCGTCGTCATCGCCGGGACGGGCTCGGTCGTCTACGGCGTCGCCGCCGATGGCCGCGCGATGATGGCCGGCGGTCTGGGATACGTGTTCGGCGACGAAGGAAGCGCCTTCGGCATCGCGCGCGCCGCCATCCGCCGCGCGGACGCGAGCGATGCGTTGCGGGAGCGCGTCCGCGCGTTCTTCGCCGTCGACTCGGCGCTGCAGGTCGCGCGCACGCTCTATGCCGGCGCGATCGGACGCGATCGCATCGCGGCCTTCGCCCACGCCCTGCTCGACGATCCCGACGAAGAAGTGCAGACCCTGCTCGATGCCGAGCTGGCGGCGCTCGCGTCGCAGATCCAGCGCGTCCGCGCCGCGCTGGACGTCGACGCGGTCGCCGCGATCGGAGGGATGACGAAGAGCGCGTACTATCTCACGCGCCTGCAGCGCGAGGTGCCGCTGGTCGAACCGAAGTTCGCGCCGGTCGTCGGGGCGCTGATCCTGGCGCGCGCGCGCGGGGCCGCCTGATGGACGCGCTGCGCGGCGGTCTGATCGTCTCCGTGCAGGCGAAGGCGCCGTCGCTGCTGGCCGATCCGCACGTGCTGGCGGCGATCGCGGCGGAAGCGGAACGCGCCGGGGCCGCCGGTCTGCGGATGCAGGGGGTCGAGAACATCGCGGCCGCGCGCGAGCGCACGCGCGTCCCGATGATCGGCCTCATCAAGCGCGACTATGCCGGCTACGAACCGTATATCACGCCGACGCTGGCAGAGGTCGAAGCGCTGCTCGCGGCGGGCGTGGAGATCGTCGCGTTCGATGCGACCGCGCGCCCGCGCCCGGGCGGAACCACGGTCGAGCACATCGTCGCCGCCATCCGAGCGGGCGGGGCGATCGCGATGGCCGACTGCTCCGTCGCCGAGGATGCCGAGCGGGCCGTAGCGGCGGGAGCGGCCATCGCCGGCTCGACCCTGGCGGGGTATACAAAGGAAACGACCGGGGTCGTCCTCCCCGCGCTGGATCTCGTCCGGGCCATCGTCGAGACCGGAGCCTTCGCCATCGCGGAGGGCGGGATCCGCACGCCCGAGCAGGCCGATGCGGCCAGCGAGGCCGGGGCGGATGCGGTCGTCGTGGGGACCGCGATAACGGACGTGGGCTGGCTCGTCGGGGAGTTTGCGGACGCGGTGGCAAAAAGAGCCCCTCGTTAAGCCCCTTCCAAGGCTAAAGTAGGTGCGGGCGCGGTCGCCCCTTACCTATATTTTAGGAAGCAGACGCACAAGTCGGGAGACAGACGTTGGTGGAGAACAGAGATCCGGTCGTGCACCTCGACCGGAACTTTTGGGTCGTTACGGCGGTATTGGCGGTCATCGCCGCGATCGGCGCCTGGTATTTCGGGACGTTCGACATCGCCAAGCTGCTCCCGGAAGCGGCCCAGCCGGCGGGCGACGTCGATCGCCTGACCCAGTTCCTGATGGGCTCGGGCGCCGCGCTCTTCGTGATCGTCATCGGCTACCTGATCTACTTCTGCGTGGCCTTCCGCCATAGGAAGACGGATCCGGACGACAAGATCGGCGTGCAGATCCACGACAACAACACGCTCGAACTGTGGTGGACGATCGTCCCCACGGTCTTCGTCGTGATCATGGCGTTCTTCAGCGTCAAGATCTGGTACAACATCGTGCTCGCGCAGCCGAACAACGGCGTCGTGGTCGAGTCGATCGGGCATCAGTGGTACTACACGTTCCGCTACAACAACGTGCACGGCGAGATCCCCGATGCGATGCATCTGGAAGCGGGCATCCCGGTCACCCTGCACGTGACGTCGAGCGACGTCATCCACTCGTTCTGGATCCCCGACATGCGCATCAAGGCCGACATGGTGCCGGGCCTCATCAACACGCTCCACTTCACGCCGATGATCCCCGGCACGTACAAGATCATCTGCACGGAGTTCTGCGGCACCCAGCACGGCACCATGGAGAAGCAGACGGTCGTCGTGGAAGACCACGCGCACTTCGTCGCCTGGTACGACGGCTGGGTGAACAAGACGCGCAACCTCAGCGACGCGCTTCCCAAGGTCGGCACCGGCGCGATCGCGCTCGCCGGCGGAGACGCGTCGGCCGGCGGCGCGCTCTTCTCGACGAAGTGCTCCGCGTGTCACGCCATCGCGCCGTTCGACAAGAAGGTCGTCGGCCCGGGCCTGCGCGGCCTGCTCGCCGATCCCAAGCACCCGAACCTCGTCAACGGCGACAAGGCTTCGCCCGAAGCGATCGCGGGTATCTTGCAGCACGGCTACAAGGGCGATATCGGCGTCATGCCCGACCAAGCGGCGAACGGACTGAGCGATAAGGACATCGCGAACCTCGTCGCCTTCCTGAAGAATCAGAAATAACCGGAGTTAGAATGTCTGAAGCAACCGTACACTCGGGCGGCATCGCGGACCACGTCCATCCGGAGCCGGAAGGATTCGTCCGCAAGTACATCTTCTCGATCGATCATAAGATCATCGGCATCCAGTACCTGATCACGGGCTTCGTGTTCCTGGTGCTCGCCGGTCTGCTCGCGGAAGTCATCCGCGTCCAGCTGATGCACGCGAACGGCGGCTTCGTCAGCGCCGACACGTTCAACGAGGTCTACTCGGTGCACGGGTCGGCGATGGTGTGGCTGGTCATCATCCCGCTGGTCACGGGCGGCTTCGGCAACTTCGTCTTCCCGCTGATGATCGGCGCGCGCGACGTCGCGTTCCCGTGGCTCAACATGCTCGCGTTCTGGATGTTCCCGCCCGCAGGCCTGATGCTGTTCAGCTCGTTCTTGCTCGGCGCTCCCGCGGCCGGCTGGACGGAATATCCGCCGATGTCCCTACAGGGCGCGGCCGGCACCTCGATGTGGTGCGCCGCGATCTTCCTGGTCGGCGTCTCCTCGACGCTGACCGGCATCAACTTCCTGGTCACCATCCTCAAGATGCGCGCTCCCGGCATGACGTTCACGCGCATGCCCCTCTTCGTGTGGGCGCAGTTCGCCACCGCGCCGCTCTCGATGGTCGCGACCACGGCGCTGGCCGCCGCGCTCGCCGCGCTCTTCATGGAGCGCCAGTTCGGCGTGCCGTTCTACGATCCGACCAAGGGCGGGTCGCCGGTGCTCTGGCAGCACATGTTCTGGTTCTACTCGCATCCGGCCGTCTACATCATGATCCTGCCGGCGTTCGGACTCGTCTCCGAGATCTTCCCGACGTTCTCGCGCAAGCCGATCTTCGGCTACAAGATGATCGCGTTCTCGTCGGTGGCGATCGCCCTGCTCGGCTTCATGGTCTGGGCGCACCACATGTTCACCTCCGGCATGGCGCCGCTGCTCCAGCTGCCGTTCATGGTGCTGACGATGCTCATCGCCATCCCGACCGGCATCAAGATCTTCTCGTGGGTCGCGACGCTCTGGGGCGGCGACATCCGGTTCACCACCGCGATGCTGTTCGCGCTCGGCTTCATCGCCACGTTCACGTTCGGCGGCATCACCGGCGTCTTCCTGAGCGCCGTCCCGTTCGACTTGCACGCGCACGGCACGTACTTCATCGTCGCCCACCTGCACTACGTGCTGGTCGGCGGTTCGCTGATGGGCATCCTCGCGGGCATGTTCTACTACTTCCCCAAGATGAGCGGCCGGATGCTGAACGAGACGATCGGGAAGTGGACGTTCTGGCTGTTCTTCATCGGCTTCAACGGGACGTTCTTGCCGATGCACTACCTCGGCCTGATGGGCATGCCCCGTCGCGTCGCCGAGTACGATCCGCAGTTCCAGCAGCTCAACCAGGTCGAGTCGATCTTCTCGTTCGTGATGACGTTCGCGCTGCTGCTGTTCTTCGGGAACATCCTGTGGAGCATCCGCAACGGCAAGAAGGCCGGTCCGAATCCGTGGGGCGCGCGCACGCTGGAATGGCAGATCCCCTCGCCGCCGCACTATTACAACTTCAAGCACATCCCGACCGTCTTCTCGACGCCGTACGACTTCGCGGAACCGCTGCCGTACGCGGGCCTCGAAGAAGAACTCACCGACTCACCCGGACCCCAGGCCGGACACTAGGAGCGATACGTGGCTGTAACTACCGTTCCGCACGCGGGCGTCCACGACGACGGTCCGGACCAGCTCTACGTCGAGACCAGGGAGCTGCGGCTCCAGGGCTTCTTGCTCTTCCTCGTCTCCGACGTCGTGCTGTTCTCGTCGTTCATCTTCGCCTATCTCTACCTGCGCAACACCGGTAACGTCTGGCCGCCGCCGGGCATCAACCGCCTCGACGTCGCCTTCGCGGCATTCAACTCGATGGTGCTGTTCGGGTCGGGCTGCACGATGCACTACGCGCTCGAGAACTGGAAGCACAACAACTTCGTCAAGTACGCCTGGTGCATGATCGCCACGATCGTCCTGGGCGCGATGTTCTTGGGCGGCCAAGGCTACGAATACACGACGCTCTACTTCCGCGACCACGTGTCGTGGGGCGGCAGCGGCATCTTCGGCGCCTCGTTCTTCACGCTGACCGGGATGCACGGGTTCCACGTCGCCGTCGGCGTCGTCTATCTCACCGTCTTGCTGCTGCAGTCGCTGGCCGGGACGTACACGAAGGACAAGTTCTTCGGCCTCACCGCGGGCACGCTGTACTGGCACTTCGTCGACGTCATCTGGGTCGTGCTCTTCTCGATCTTCTATCTGATCTAAGGCGGAACGCACATGAATTGGGTCATCGTCGAACGTTCGGTAGCCGCGGTCGGCTCGGTCGTGGTCTTCGTCGTCGCGGTCATCGCGCTGAAGAACGATTGGAAGACGCCCGGCATCGAGAACCACGTCTTCAAGATCATGCTCGGCCTGCTCGCGCTGGGCGGCATCATCGCATTCCTGGCCGGCATCGACGTGCTCGGCCGCTTCGGAGGCGCCGCCTGATGTACGATCAAGTCGACGATCGCGGCGTACCGAAATCCAAAGGCATCCCGAATGCCGTCCGCCTCGCCGCCCTGGTGGGCATCCTCGCGATCTTCGCCGTCGGCGGATCCGTGATCTGGAACGCGGCCTACGGGCATCTCTGGCCCGCCGAAAACGTCCAGCGAGTCCCGCTCAACGGCAAGTAGACGACCGACGCGGCGCCAAAAGCGCCGCGTCGCCTCTTGTCATCCCGAGATAGGTGCGCGGCACCCACCCCCATTGGGAGGCGGCCGGCTACCGCCTGGGTGCTATGCCGATGGCGAGAAGCGGGAGTTCGGCGTCGGGGAGGACGCCGGTCGGGCGGCCGTCGATGGTGTGGATGCCGCCGTAGTCGCTGAATTCGATGAGGGCGGGGATGGTGCGGTGCGGGAGCATCGTGCGGCCGAAGCACTCCCACTCGCCCGCGACCGTCTCGTCTTCGAAGAGCGCGGCCATATAGCCGCAGCCGTCGGCTTCGGAGAAGTCGTCGGGCGACCGGTAGCGCACGAACCCGTCGATCTTGTAGATCGGTTTGCGCGTCTGCAGGAAAGCCGCTAGGGGCGCGACCATCACGGCGATAGCATAGATAGCGAAGGCGACGGCACCGAGACCGAAGATGGGCGCGATCTTATAGAGGGTCGCATCGGTCGCGACGTGCTGCGAACGGTAGATGATGCCCCACGTGAATAACGAGAACAGGACGAATCCCAGGATCGGCTCGACCGCGATGGCCAGACGTCCGGTCACGCCGCGCCAGACGATCGTGCGTTCCGCCTCGGTCCACGACCGCTGTGCGAGCAACCGCGGGCGCTCCTCGACCTTCCGCTTCATCCCGTTTTCTTCCGGACTGCTCGCGGCGCTCCTCGCATGGTGCGCTCCCTCGCTCGCGCACGGCGCGTTTCGCGGAACGGTCCTCGCCGTGCAAGCGGCCTCCGGCGAAGCGGTCGTAGCGCGCGCCGCGACCGCGGACGAGCCGGCCGCGACCGCATCGTATCGCGTCGATGCGGCGACACTGGCGAAGATCCACCCCGGCGACCGCTTGGCCGCTACCGAAGACGAGAGCACGAAGCCTTCGACGTTGCGCGACGTGCTGGTCGAATCGACCGGCGGCGCGCTCACCGGCGGACCCGTCTCGCCGATACGCGAGGTCAAGGAGTTGGCGATCGGCGATCCGGCGCCGTCGCAGACCCTCGTCGACCAGGATGGAACGCCGTTCACGCTGGCGCGCTACGCGGGCAAGTACGTCGTCCTCGGGTTCATCTACACGCGCTGCCGCGACGCGCGCGAATGCCCGCTCACCACGGCGAAGTTCGGCTTGCTGCAGCGCACCTTCGCCAAGCGGGACGACGTCGCTCTGCTGGAAGTGACGATCGACCCGGCGTTCGACACGCCCGCGGTGCTGAAGAAGTATGCGACGTCCTACGGCTACGACCCGAAGCGCTGGACGTTCGCCGGAGGCGACGAAGAGAGCGTGCTGAACTTCGATGCGGCCTTCGGCATCAATCCGTTCGCCGATCCGAAGGTCGGCCTGATCCACGGCGAGACGCTCGCCGTCGTCGATCCGAAGGGCTTGGTCCGCGACCTGATCTACACGAACGCCTGGAGCCCGGGCGAGATCTCCTCGGACATCGACGGCCTCGAAGGCAAGGCGAGCAATCCGATCGCGCAATTGGATCTCTGGCTCTCGCGCGCGGCCGTCGCCATGTGCGGCAACAGCGTCAACGGCTTCGACGGCTTCTTCGACCTGCTCGTGGTCGTCGTCATCTTCTCGGCGATCGGTTGGGGCTTCTGGCGCCTCTACCGCGCGTTTCGCGCTACGACGGACTAACGCGCGGCGTACTTGAACGAGCCGGGCTGCCACTCGCAGCGCGTGCCGTCGTTCATCACGAACGTCTCGCAGCCGTCGACTTCCGGATTGAATTCGTCGTTGAGCGCTTTGGTCGCGGGCCAGTCCACGGCGCCGTCGGCGCGCGCGGCGGCTCGGGCCTTGGTGTACGAGAACTGCGGGTCTTTGGCGATGGCGTTGATGGCGCCGGCCAGGCGCTGTGCGTCGGTCACGAGGCTACTCTTGCGGAAGGGCGGCGCGGCGTTCCTTCGTGCGGTCTGCGAGCGAGGCCGTAATCCCCAGCGCGATCAGGGCGCAGGCGGCGAAGGCCAGATAGGCGTTGCGATAGCCTTCGTCCGTGCTGTGGGCGGCGTTCATGATGCCGCCGGCGAGCGATCCGCCGAGGATCTGTCCGACGATGAGCGCCTGGCTGAGCAAGCCGATCGCGGTGCCGCGCGTCGCTTGCGTCGTCGCGTTGGTGACGATGTAGCGCGTCGGCGCGCCGAGCAGCGCGCCGAATCCGACGCCGGCGACGACGATGGCCAGGAGGCTCAGCCAGATGGAGCCGAAGCCGACCGCGAAGATCGCCAGACCCGCCTCCGCGCAGAGCGCGCCGCCGAGGAGGACGTCGCGGCTGCCGATGCGGTCGAGCGCGCGCCCCGCGAACGGGATGACGGCGACGAAGACGAGCGCGCCGAGCGCGGCGATGAAGCCGGCGGCGACGAGCGAGAGCCCCTGCGCGCCGACGAGGACCGTGGGGATGAAGAAGAGCGAACCCTCGAGCACGCCGATGATCAGTTCGAGCGCGTACGTCTTGGCGATCTGCGGCGCGGCGACCAGCGACGGCGGCACGATCGGATTCTCCGCCGAGCGCTGGACGAAGACGAAGCCGACGAGTACGATCGCGCCGAGGATGGCGATCGGCCAGCGCGTCGCGGTCACGCCGTACATCAGCGCCAGCAGGCCGAAGCAGAGCGTCGCCAGACCGAACACGTCGAGCGGTCCGCGCCTGTGCGGAGCGAGGGTCGGCACGTACCGGAACGCGAGGCGGATGACGATCGCGGCGAGCGGGATGTTGAGCGCGAAGATCCAGCGCCACGAGATGAAGTGCGTGACGACGCCGCCGAAGCTCGGGCCGACGATCGCGGCCAGTCCCCAGGTCGCGGCGACCATGCCGAGCGCCGCGCCGCGGCGGTTCTCCGGGACGACGTCGCCGATCGCGGCGGTCGCGACGGGGAAGATGCCGCCCGCGCCCAGCGCTTGGATCGCGCGCGCCAGCAGCAGCACCGGATAGTCCGGCGCGAAGATCGCGAGCAGGCTGCCGGCCGCGAACGTCGCGACGCAGGCGACGTAGACGGAGCGGCGGCCGTATCGATCCGCGAGCGTCGCGGCGATGGCGATCGAGGCGACCGTGACGAGCAGATAGAGCGTGAAGAGCCAGGCCGTGTCGCCGGTCGCCACGCCGAAGTTCTCGGCGATCTTGGGCAGCGCGGGCGAGAGCACGCCGAGATCGAGGGCGCCCGCGAACACGCCGAGGCCTAGGGTCAGCAGCAGCGGCAGATCGAGGTCGTTACGCAAGGAAGATACGATCGGCGACCATCGCCGCGCACATCAGCGCGAGATAGAGCAGCGAGAAGGTGAACATGCGGCGGGGCCAGATCTTCCCGCTCTCGCGCAGCGTCTTGAGCGCGTCGTAGAAGAAGATCCCGCCCAGCACGAGCGCCGCGACGAAATAGACGAGTCCCATCACGTGCAGCGGATAGAGCGCGAGCGACGCGACGACGAGCACCGCCGTATACGCGACGATCTCGACCTTCGTGCGCGCTTCGCCGACGACGTTGGGAAGCATCGGCACGTGCGCCTTATCGTAGTCGGACTCGGCGACGAGCGCGAGCGCCCATGTGTGCGGCGGCGTCCAGAGGAAGATCAGCGCGAAGAGGCCCAGCGCGGGGCCGCCGATGTGCCCGGTCACCGCGGCCCAGCCGACCAGCGGCGGCACGGCGCCGGCGGCGCCGCCGATGACGATGTTGAGCGGCGTGCGGCGCTTGAGCCACATCGTGTAGATGCCGACGTAGTAGACGTTGCCGAAGAGCGAGAGCCAAGCCGCGAGCGGATTCGCGAAGACGTACAGGACGGCGAACGACGCGACGCCCAGGCAGACGGCGAAGATCGTCGCGTTCGTCGCGGTGATGCGTCCGGTCGGGAGCGGCCGCCCGCGCGTGCGGCGCATGACGGCGTCGATGTCCGCGTCGTAGACGCAGTTGAGCGCGCCGGCCGAGGCCGCCGCGAGCCCGCCGCCGAGCAGGGTCCAGAACGTCAGCCAGAGCGACGGGATGCCGCGCGCGGCCATCACCATCGCGGCCAGCGTCGTGACGAGCAGCAGCACGATGATGCGCGGTTTGGTGAGTTCGAAATACGATGCGAAGATCGATGCGTTCTCGGTCGGCGCTCCGGGAGTGCACGACTCCGGTGCCAGGCGCGAGAGCGTCGACTTCATCGCGCGGTCGCCGCTTCCGCGTCCGGCTCGCGCGCGTCCAGCGCGGCGAATATCGCGCCGACGACGAACGCGAGGAAGACGAGCGCGGCGTTCGCCGCGTGCGCCTCGCGCAAGTCCATGGGCAGGCGCAGGACGACGTTGAGCAGACCGAGCAGCACCTGCACGAAGACCAGCCCCAGGCCGAGGCTCGCCGTCGCGCGCACGCGCGGCGATGCGGCGCGCAGCCAGACGAGCGCGCACGTCCCCGCCGCGACGACCGTGGTCGCGAACGCGACGAAGCGGTGCAGCATCTGGACGAACTGGCCGGGCGTGTAGACGACGACGTTGCCGGCGCATCCGGGGATCGAGATGCAGGCCAGACCCGCGCCCGACGAACTGACGTACGCGCCGACGCACATCGTCGCGAACGCCAGGAGCGCGGTCGCGAAGAGCGCCGTCGGGATCGCGTCGGTCCCCCGACCGGGATTCCGCGCGCCCGCGCCCGGCGCGACCGAGGCGAGGATCGTCATCGCGGTGAGCGCGGCGATGAAGGCCATGCCGGTGCCCCAGTGGAGGACGACGGACATGGGACTGTTCGAGAGATGCACGGTCGCGGCGCCGAGGAGCACCTGCACGAGGAAGAGCGCGACGATCGCGACGGCGACCGGAGCGATCCCCGGAGCCTTGCGCCGCTTCCAGGCGGCGACGACGACGCCGATCACGAGCGGGAGCAGCAGCATCGCGAAGAGGCGGTGCGTCCATTCCCACAGGCTGGTCCCGTTGAGCGGGCAGGCGGGCCACTGCGGACAGGTCATCCCGGCCCCGTTGATGCGGGTCCACGAGCCGAGCAGTATCGTTCCGAAGGCGTCGAGCATCGCCGCCGCGGAGAGCCATCGCAGGGTCGTCACTAGACTGTAAAGTCTAGCCGGAAGGACCCCTTTCGAGCAACGACAACGGTCAGCAGCCGTGGGTGGCGCCGGTCACGTGGGATGCCGCCATCGATTCGTCGGAGGCGATCGCCAACTGCCGGAGCTGGAAGTCCTTGGCGGCCGATGCGGCCATCTGCCCGAGGGTCGGCCGGATGTTCCGGTAGGGCGAGAAGACGCCTTGGGGCTGACCGGTCCGCGTGCCCGCGATCGGCGGAGCGGCCAGAGGCTTGGTCGGGCTCAGTTCGCCGATCGAGACCGGCCGCTGGTCGGGGCTGCCGAAGATGGCGATATCGATGTTCTGCTGCGATTCGTCGAGCGAGGACATGTCGTAATAGTCCGCGGTCGCGAGCATCCCGTTCAGATCGCGGGCCACCTTTTTCTGCCGCCAGATCGCGCCGCCCAGCCAGTCGGCGAAGGCCTTCAATTCTTTCTTCCGCTCGGGGTCGGCCGATTCGGCCGCGAGCTTGCGCAGGCGCTTCACCTCGCCGTCGCCATCGGTCGCTTGTCTGTTCAGCTTCTTGGCCAGATCCCCGAACGCGTCCATCGAGTTGCGGTGCTTGATCACGTTCTGGTCGACGTCCGCGGCCGAGAGCGCCTTGATGGTCTCGTCGAGGGTCGCGTCGTCGGCGAGCGCCGCCGAGATCGCCGAGTTGGCCCGGGTCGCGATCTCCGCGCAGATGGTCGTCGCATGCACGGTCGCGATGGTCTTGAGCGGCCCGGGCGTGGCGGTAGCGGCCGGAGCGGGCGACGGCAAGGGCGATGGGGATGCGGCGAGGACCGCCAGGACGAGCACCTGCAGCATGAAGCGTTCCTTTAGGGTACGTTACCCCGGATTCACTGGTAGAACCCTTCATCGAACCCTTATGTGACAGTGCGGGCCCGCCCGGCAGGCGCGGCGAATCCGGGGCCGACAGTGCGGAAACGTGATGGGCTTAAGGGGTCGTGGCGATGGTGGGCTTTGGCCGCCGTGCTCGTGCTTTCCGGATGTCGCGAAGTCCGCGTCAAGACGTACGGTACCGGCACGACGACGGTCGCCGGCGGCAACCAGATCGTGGTCGTGCGCGACAACGCGAAGTTGGAAGAACTGGGCATCCACGCGTCGCTGCACTTCCGTTCGGAGTTCGGCGTCGCGCTGCTCATGGGACCGCACAAGCGCAGCGGGTATCGCCAGGTGATCGAATCGATCCGCGCGAGCGACGAACGCGTGCGCGTGGTCGCGTTCGAAGAGGAACCGGCCGACGGCGGAGAGCCCTCGCGCGACTATCGCACGTACACGCTCTGGGTCATGCCCGGCGCGGTCTATCGCCGCGGCATCCACGTCGACGTGGTCACGCCCTCGAACGATCCGGTCGCGTCGACGGAGCTTCCGTAGCCGCGTTGCGACCCGTCTATCGTCTCGATCTCGACATCGTCGCGCGCAACGCCGAAGCGTGGGCGGCATATGCCGGCGTTCCGGTCCGCGCCGTGCTCAAATGCGACGGCTACGATTGGGGCGCGCCGCGTCTGGCGCGCGCGCTCGGGGCGCACTGCGAGGCGTTCTGCGTCGCCGATGCCGACGAGTTCGCATCGCTGCGTCCGCACGCGACGCTGCCGATCGTCGTGCTGGGAAGCATCGGGCCCGAGCGCCTGGGCGAAGTGCTCGACGGCGGCGGCGTTCCGACGATCGGCACGCGCGAGGAATTGGCGATCTGCAGCGAGTGGGCGGCGGCGCGCGAACGGGCGCTCTCCGTGCGCGTCGGCGTCGTCCCCGCTGCCGGATGGAGCGGCCTCGACCTCGAGGCGCTCGCGGCGTTCGCGCCGGCGCTCGCCGACGAAGACGTAGAAGTGGAACTCTGGACGCACCTCACCGACGAGCGCCGCGCTCCGGAGCAGCTCGCGCGCCTACAGGAAGCCGCAGCGCTCTTGCGCCGCGCCGGCGTCAACGTGGCGCGCATCGAGAGCGCCGCGACGTTCGCGACCGCGCAGAAGAGCGCGGACGGCGAGAGCGCGCGCATCGGCATCGGCCTCTTCGGCGCGACCGGCGGCACGCGCGTGCCGGGCGTGCGATGCGCGATCGCCCTTTCCGCACCCGTCTTGCGGGTGGAACGCTTTCCGGCCGGATCGTTCGCCGGCTACGGTACGACGCCGCTGTCGGAAGCGACGCGCATCGCGACCGTCCGCTGCGGATACGGCGACGGCTATCCGCGCGAGACGGGCGAGCGCGTGCTCGCGGTCGGGATGCAGTACGCGCTGATGCGCGCGCGCGACGAGGAAGGCGGCGCGAGCACGCCCATGCTCGGACCGGAGACCGATCTGGATGCACTTGCGGCCCGTGCGGGTAGAAGCGTCCACGAGATGGTCACGGCAATGGGGAGCGCCGCGCGCGTGTCGGAGACCCGATGAACATCGAACGGATCGGGCTCGTCATGGAGCCGAACGGCGACCCGCTCGAGGTCGAGGGTACGCTCAATCCGGCAAGCGCCCGCACGCGAGACGGGAAGCTGCTGCTCTATCCGCGCGTCGTCACGACCGGGAACATCTCGCGCGTCGGCATCGCCGAGCTCGCCTCCGCGGCCGACCGCGACTTCGGCGTCCGCCGCGACGGCTACGCGCTCGAGCCGGAGACGCCGTACGAACTGCGCGAGCGTCCGGGATTCGGCTGCGAGGATCCGCGCGTCACGTACGTCGACGTGATCGGCAAGTACGTGATGGCGTACACCGGATACGGCGTCGAAGGCCCGCGCATCGCCGTCGCCATCTCGGACGACGCGCGATCGTGGCAGCGGCTTGGCATGGTGCGTTTCGTCGGGCCGGGAATGGCGGCGGGCGACGATAAGGATGCGGCGTTCTTCCCGGCGACGGTGCTCTCGCCCGCGGGCGTCGAGTCGATCGCGTTCTATCACCGGCCCATGTTCCACATCTCGGCGGTCGACGACGGCGCCTCCATCGACTTCGTCCAGCGCCTGCCCTTCGTCGATCGCGAATCGATCCGCATCGCCTACGTCCCGCTCGAACCGGTGCTCGCCGACATCAACGCGCTGCTCGACGTCGCGGAGAGCGCGCTCGTGCTCTCGCCCGACGAGCACTGGGGCTCGACGAAGATCGGCGGCGGCACGCCGCCGGTGCGCATCGACGAAGGGTGGGTCTCCGTCTTCCACGGCGTCGACGTGCTCGAGTCGACCGGCATCCGTCCGAAGTTCCGCTACTCGGCGGGGCTCGTGATGCACGACTTGCGCGAACCGCACAAGGTCATCTATCGATCGCCCGAGCCGATCCTCGCTCCGGAATCGGAACGCGAGCGGAACGGCATCGTCGATAACGTCGTCTTCCCGACGGCGATCGACCCCCGTCCCGACCTCGGTCCGCGCGTCTTCGACATCTTCTACGGGATGGCCGACTATTCGATCGGCGCGGCGCGCCTGCGATTGTGACCCGCGGCCTCGGCCGGTACTTCGCGATCGCGACCCTCGTCGTCGTCGCCGTCTTCGCCTATGCCGGCTTTCGCTGGATGCAGACCAAGACCGACATCCGCATCGCGTCGGTCCGGGCATCGATGGCGCCGCGCCCCGATGGGACGGGGAGCAAGACGGGCCTGGGGACGAGCGGGTTTCTGGCCGATGCGTCTTGGGCGCTCTCGACGCTGCCCGAGTGCCTGGACCAGACCTCCGTGACGCGGGGGGATCGCGCGTTCGTCATGGCGGCGATCCCGGCGGGCGCGCGCGAACTCGCTCCCGGAGCGTCGTTGATCTATGCCGACTGCCGCATCGCGGTGGAAACGGACGGGGTCGTGGTGCATCGCGGCCCCGATACGCTGCGCGTGCCGGCGCCGGTCCGGCTCTTCCGCAGCGGCGCGCATCTCTACGTGCTGGTCCGGCGGGGCGCGGGCGCGCAGTTGCGCGCTTACGTTCCGTCGAAGCTCTAGCGGCCGATGTCCATTGCCGAAGAAGTCGCACGGCGGCGCACGTTTGCGATCATCTCGCATCCGGACGCCGGCAAGACGACGCTCACCGAAAAACTGCTCCTCTACGGCGGCGCGATCCAGACCGCCGGTCAGGTCTCCGCGCGCCGGCGCCAGCGCGCCGCGACGAGCGACTGGATGGAACTGGAGAAGCAGCGCGGCATCTCGATCACGTCGACGGTCCTGCAGTTCCCCTACGAAGGCTACACGGTCAACCTGCTGGACACGCCGGGGCATCAGGATTTCGGCGAGGATACCTATCGCACGGTCCTCGCGGCCGACGCGGCCGTGATGCTCGTCGACGCCGCTAAGGGCGTCGAACCGCAGACGAAGAAGCTCTTCGCGATCTGCCGCGCGCGGCGCATCCCGCTCTTCACCTTCATGAACAAGATGGATCGGCCGAGCCGCGATCCGCTCGAGCTGCTCGACGAACTCGAGAGCGTGCTCGGCATCCACGCGTTCCCGATGAACTGGCCGCTGGGCAGCGGCGATACGTTCAAGGGGGTCTACGATCGCGCCGCGCGCGAGATGCACCTCTTCGAACGGAGCGCCCACGGCGCCAAGCGCGCGGCCGTCGCGGTGACGAGCATCGACGATCCGGCGCTGCGCGAGATGACGGACGAGCAGACCTACGCGCAGTTCCGGGACGGCCTCGAACTGCTCGACGGCGCGGGCGCGGCCTTCGACCGCGAGGCGATGCTGCGCGGCGACGTGACCCCGGTCTTCTTCGGCAGCGCGGTCACCAACTTCGGCGTGCAGCTCTTCCTCGACGCCTTCGTCGCGATGAGCGTCCCGCCGCGCGAGCGCGGCGGCATCCCGCCGGCCGACGAACGCTTCTCCGCGTTCGTCTTCAAGATCCAGGCGAACATGGATCCGCGCCATCGCGACCGCGTCGCGTTCGCGCGCGTCTGCTCCGGGTCGTTCTCGCGGGACATGAGCGTGAAGAACGCGCGTTCCGGCGCGACGGTCCGGCTCTCGCGCGCGATGAAGCTCTTCGCCGACGATCGCGAGTCGCTCGACGAGGCCTACGCCGGCGACGTCGTCGGCCTCGCCAACCCCGGCGTCTTCGCCATCGGCGACGCCATCTATCAGGGCGCCGAGGTGCCGCAATTCGAACCGATCCCGACGTTCGCTCCGGAACATTTCGCTTCGGTGCGGAGTATCGACAGTTCGGGATACAAATCGTTCGGCAAAGGCATCGCGCAGCTGCGCGAGGAGGGGGCGATCCAAGTGCTCTACCCGTGGGGATCGCCGCGGACGGAACCGATCCTGGCCGCGGTCGGCGCGCTGCAGGTCGAAGTCGCGACGTACCGTCTCGAGAACGAATACAACGTCAAGACGTCGGTGACGGAACTGCCGTACGAGCTCGCCCGCTGGGTGGCGGGGCCGGCCGAGGCGATCGCCTCGGCGCAGTGGCCCTCGAACGCCAGGCTCGCCGAGGACTGGGACGGACGTCCGGTCGCGCTCTTCGAGAGCGAGTGGAGCGTGGGTCTGGCCCGGGACTGGAATCCCGCATTGCAATTCCTAGAGTTCGCGGCGGTCGGATCGCCGCTGGAGGTTTCCGCATCGTGAGAAGAACCGCGCTCCTGGCCCTCTGCGCGCTCGCCGCGCTTTCCGCATGTTCGTTCCAGAACAAGGACGAGAAAGAGGCGCAGAAGATCACGGAGGCCATCGTGGCCAACGATCTCGCGCCCGTCAAAGACGACATCTCGCCCGGCGTGAACATCACGCGCGTGCAGGTCGCCGAATGGAGCGAAGAGCTCGCCGCGCAGGGCAAGCTGAAGTCGCTCAAGGAGAACGCCACCTGCGATCCGGGCTGGCACTGCTTCGACGTCGTCTTCGAGAAGTCGAATTACGACGAGAAGATGCAGCGCGACGAAAAGGGCAAGATCCTCAAATTCAACTTCCACCGGTCCGACGCGGTCGCGCCCGCGAAATGATGCCGGACTTCGCGGCGGTCCGCGCGGCCGCCGCGCGGATCGCCGGCGTCGCGCACCGCACGCCGGTCGTCTCGTCGCGGACGCTGGACCGCATCGCCGGCGCGCAGGTCTTCCTCAAGTGCGAGAACCTGCAGCGGATGGGCGCGTTCAAGTTCCGCGGCGCCTATAACGCGCTCGCCTCGCTTTCGCCCGACGCGGCCTCCCGCGGCGTGGTCGCGTTCTCGAGCGGCAATCACGCCCAGGGCGTCGCCTACGCGGCGCACCTGCTCGGTCTCGCCGCCACCATCGTGATGCCGAGCGACGCGCCGGCGGGAAAGGTCGAGGCGACGCGCGGCTATGGCGCGCGGATCGTCTTCTACGATCGCGCCACCGAAGATCGCGATGCGATCGCCCGCCGCCTGGCCGGCGAGACGGGCGCCACGGTCGTCCCGCCGTACGACGACGCGGCGATCGTCGCCGGCGCCGGAACGGCGACGCTCGAACTGCTCGACGAGACCGGATCGCTCGACGCGATCGTCGTGAACGTCGGCGGCGGCGGATTGCTCTCCGGCACCTGCATCGCCGCGCACGGCATGGATGCGGGCATCGAGGTCTGGGGCGTGGAGCCGGAAGCGGGCGACGATTTCAAACGGTCGCTCGCCAAGGGCGAGCGCGTGAAGATCCCCGTGCCGCAGACGATCGCCGACGGTCAGCAGACGCAATCGCCGGGCGCGCTCACGTTCGCGATCGCCAAGGAGCGATGCGCGGGCATCGTCACGGTCGCCGACGACGAGATACGCGAAGCGATGCGATTCGCGTTCGAACGGCTCAAACTGGTCGTCGAACCGAGCGGCGCCGGCGGCGTCGCGGCCGTCATGCACGGCCGCCTTCCGAAACGCTACGCGCGGATCGGCATCATCCTCACCGGCGGCAACGTCGATGCGGCGAGGTTCGCCGCGCTCCTGGCCTAGCCGTCGTCCGATTCGAAGGTGACGTCTTGCAGGCCGGCGTTCTTCGCGGCGTCGAGGGCGCGTATGACGAGCCGGTACGGCGCCGTCATGTCGGCCTCGAAGCGGACCGTCGTCTTCGCATCGCGGCGCGCGACGGTCGCGAGCGCTCCGTAGAGGCCTGCTTCGGTGACCGGCCGCTCGTCGACGAAGATGCGTCCCGCGGGCGAGACGATGACGTCGACCGTCGCGTGTTTCGGCGCGTGCGACGCGCAGGCGCCGCACGCGTTCGGGAGGCTGCGTTCGAAGCCGCTCGGCGCGACGAGCGCGGCGAGCACGACGAAGATGATGAGCAGGACCAGGAGCACGTCGGTGAAGGGCGTGACGTTGATCTCCGCCATCGTCTCGGCGTCGACCCGATTCGCTGTGAGGTTCATACCGGCGTAGCGCCGCGGCGCGCCGCCCTGTGACTACCTCAACGCGGCGCGCGCCGCGGCGATCTGCTTCGCGAGGTCGTCGTCGCCGACGAACCGGGCGGTGAACGTCGCATAGTCGAGATGGCGCCGCGCCTCGCCCGCATTTCCGGCGGCGGCGTACGCCCGTCCCGCCGCCAGATTCGCGCGCGCGAGCTGGAGGTTGAGCGGATCCTTGGGATCGGTACGCGCGGTCGCGCTGCTCGCCTCGCATTGGACGATACCGGCGGCGAGGTCGTCCAGGCGATCGGCCTTCTTCGCCGCGGGATCGGCGCCGCCGGCTTCATCGTCGATGGCGCGGCCGATGCCCGCGGGGTCGCACGGGTTCGTCGCGCCTCCCGAACAGGCGGCGAGCGCGCCGAGCAGGGCGAGTGCGGCGAAGCGTTTCATGTGGGTGGTGCGGACCTTCCCATGGCGTAGAACTCGTCGTTGGGGCGCATGTCCATCAGGCCGGCCATGCGATTGGAGAAGCCGAAGAACGCGGCGATGGCCGCGATGTCCCAGACGTCGCCCTCGGAGAATCCGGCCGCGCGCAGCGCCGCGATCTCGTCGTCGGTCGCGGCGAAGCCCGCTTCGTTGACGCGCGATGCGAAGCCGAGCATCGCCCGCCACCGCGGGGTCAGGTCGGCGGTGCGCCAGTTGTTGGCGATCTGCTCGGCCAGACGCGGATCCTTGCCGAGGATCCGCAGCGCGGCGCCGTGCGCGACCATGCAGTACTGGCAGCGGTTCTCGCTCGACACCGCGACGACGATCGCCTCGCGTTCGGCGCGCGAGAGACCGCCGGCGCCCTTCATCAGGACGTCGTGATAGGCCATGAACGCGCGGAAGTGTTCGGGCCGTCTCGCGTACGCGCGGAAGACGTTGGGGACGAAGCCGATCTTGGCGCGGTTCTGCGCGTAGACCTCGGCGACGTCCGCGGGGAGCTCGGCTTCCGCCGGCTCCCCGAAGCGCGAGACGCGCACTACTTCGCTTTGATGTCGCCGCAGGAGACGTACGTCGCGAGGTCGCTCGTGCTCTTGTGCACGTTGATCGCGTAGCTGCTCTTGAGCAGTTGGGCGATGGTGACGCCGGCGACGACGCTGGTGCCGTGGCCGTCCGCGGTGTTCTGCAGCGGCCATTCCGGCGCCTTATTGATCTTGTCGCAGGTTCCGGCGTGGATGTGCGTCGGCTGCGCGCCGTCGCCGTGCGTCAGCGAGACGACGACTTTGACGCCCGCCGAGGTGTCGGTCAAGACGGCGGTGCCGGTCTCGCCGCTGCCGTTGAGCGCTTTCATCGTCACGGTCAAGGTCGTGGGCGCCATGGCGGCGCCGGCGACGCCGAACGCGATCGCCGCGAAGGCGACGGCCGCGAGGGTCGAACGTACGAACGTTTGCATGCTGAGAACTCCTTAGTGTGTGAGAAGGGCATTATGCGCTTGCGCTAGGGCGGTTGCGAACGCCTGCCGCGCCTGCGCGGTCGGCACCGCGTCGACGCCGTCCACCGTATCGAGCAGTTGCGAGCAGCGGCTCCAGGCGGCGTCGAGGGCGTCGCCGCGCTCCGTCGCCTTCGCCAGGCGCGCCGCCAGTGCCGCCAGATGGGTCTGGTCCATGCAGGCCGCCAGACGATCGGCCATCGCATACTGCAGTCGCAATTGCGCGGCCGTCATCCGCACCCGCGGGTCCATTTTCACCGTCACCGTGCGGGTCGAGATGCGCCCGTCGACGTCCAGCCGGACGGCGTACGTGCCGGGAGCGACGAGCGGCCCTTCCGGAACGCGCGGCGTGTCGCGATAGACGGCCGAGATGGGCAGATCGTACGCGTCGGCGAGCGGCGCCGTCTCGCGCAGGTCCCAGACGAAGCGATGCATGCCGGCGGTGCGCGCGGGCCGGACCTGCGGACGCTCCCACGCCGCGGGCTTGTCCAAGCCCTCGATCGGTTTGCGATCCGGATCGTCGCTCGCGTAGGAACGCAGCACGCCGCTCGGGCCGACGATGCTGATGACCACGCGCTTGGCGTCGGAGCGGAGCGCATAGTCCAGGATCGCGCCGTCGGGCGGATTCTGACCGTGCGGTTCTTCGGGCGGGAGCGGCGTATCGGTATTGATCGAACGGCGCACGCGATAGGCGGATGCCGGCGCGAAGAACCGCACCGCGGGCGTCGACGCGTCGCGCGCGAGTTCGCGGATCGGCTCGATGTCGTCGAGGATCCAGAAGCCGCGGCCGTGCGTCGCGATCGCCAGGTCGTTCCCGTGCACGACCAGATCGCGCACCGACGTGTGCGGCAGGTTCGACTGCAGCGATCGCCACGAACGGCCGTCGTCGCTGGAGAGATAGACGCCGCTCTCCGTCGCGGCGTAGAGCAATCCGGCGACGTACGGATCCTCGCGTACGGCGTTGACAGGCCCCGACGGCAATCCGGCGGAGATGTCGGTCCACGTCTTGCCGCCGTCGTGCGTGCGATAGACGTACGGGCGCTGGTCGTCAAGACGGAAGCGGTTGACGGCCAGATATACGGTGGCGTCGTCGAAGCGCGACGCGTCGATCTGCGCGACCTTGCTCCACGGCGTCAGCGCGCGGGGCGTGACGTCCCTCCAGTGCGCGCCGCCGTCGCGCGTCACCCAGACGAGGCCGTCGTCGGTGCCCGCCCAGATCGTGCCGCGATGCACGTACGACGGCGCGAGCGCGTAGACCACGCCGCGATGCGTCCCCTTGGCGGGGTCGGTCGCCTCGAACGGAACGATGGTCGCGGGGATCGCGGGCTTCGCGCGCGTGAGATCCGGGCTGATCTTGCGCCAGCTCGCGCCGCCGTTCGTCGTCGCGAATACGGTGTTCGCGCCGAAATAGAGCGTGCGCTTGCCGATGGGGTCGAACGCCAGCGGCTCCGTCCGCACGGTGCGCGCGCTCTTGGAACGGAAGACGATCGGACTCACCTCTTGCGCCTGGCCGGTCGCCTCGTCGAAACGCTCGACCTTACCGCCGAAGAAGACGCCGGGGTGCGACGGATCGGGGATCACGTAGCCGTATTCTTCGGCACCGGCGGTATGCCAGTCGCGCTCGTCGATCTGTCCCCAGTCGCCGCGCGAGAGCACGCAGGCGGAGCCGCTCTCCTGCTGGCCGCCGCAGACGCGATACGGAAAGCGGTCGTCGGCGCTGACGTGATACATCTGCGCGGTCGGCTGGTTATACCACGACGACCAGGTCGCGCCGCCGTCGAGCGAGATGGTCGCGCCCTGATCCACGCCGAGGAAGATGTCTTCCGGATGGTTCGGGTTGATCCAGATCGCCTGATAGTCGTCGCCGCCCGGCGCGCCTTTGAACGCCGTCACCGTCTTGCCGCCGTCGTCGGAACGATAGGCCGAGGTGTCGGTGACGTAGACGCGGTCGGCGTTCTTCGGATCCACCGCGACGGTGGCGAGGTCGGCGCCGCGCTCCGCGATGCCGGCATAATCGTTCGTCCGCATCCAATGCGCTCCCGCATCGTCGCTGCGGTAGAGCGCGCCGCCGGCACCTCCGTCCGCATACGAATCGGCGTAGAGATAGACGACGTCCGGATCGCTCGGCGCGACCGCGACGCTCGCCCGCCCGAAGCGCGCCGGAAGGCCGCCGCCGAGCTGCGACCAGGTCGTGCCGCCGTCGGTCGACTTGTAGAGTCCGCTCTGCGGGATCTCGAACGAACTGCCGATCTCCCACGGCGCCTGCCGTGCCGACCACATCGTCGCGTAGATGGTCTCGGGGTGATGCGGATCGAGGCTCAGCGAGAACGCGCCGGTATTCTCATCCTTGTAGAGCACGCGTTCGAACGTCGCGCCGCCGTCGGTCGAACGATAGACGCCGCGCTGCGGGTTGGGACCGTACGGATGGCCGAGCGCGGCGACGTAGATGCGGTCGGCGTTGCGCGGATCGACGACGATCGCCGGGATCTGCTGGGCGTCGCGCAGTCCGAGATGCGTCCACGTCGCGCCGGCATCCGAAGAGCGATAGACGCCGTCGCCGATCGCGAGGTCGGGACGCTGGCGCCCTTCGCCGCTGCCGGCGTAGACGACGCGTTCGTCGGACGGCGCGACGGCGAGGGCGCCGATCGATCCGGTGTCTTGTCCGTCGAAGATCGGGCGCCAGGTGCGCCCGGCGTCGCCGGTCTTCCAGATGCCGCCGTTGACGGCGCCCATGTAGTAGGTCTTCTCATCGCCCGGAACGCCGGCGACGGCGGTGGTGCGTCCGCCGCGCAGCGGACCGATCTCGCGCCATTTCAGCGCGGCGTACCGCGAGGGCGCGAACGTCGCGGCGTGCGACGGGGCGGACGCGAGGATGATGGCGGCCGCAAGCGCAATTGCGGCGATACGGACGAACACGACAGACGGACCCTCCAGATCGCGATGCTTGGCCGCGACGAAAGCAGGGGCCTGGCGGCGCGGCGCCAAGGGCTTGCTTCATGAGCATCGCACGCGCATCCGTCCTCCTCGCGTCGCTCGCGTCGGCACTGGCCTTCGCGCAACTGCCGGCCAGCGCCGACGGGACCGCCGATCTCCGTTCCTTCATCACGCTGACGAAACCGCTGACGTTCGCCGGCATCGTCGGATTGCGCGGCAAGCTGCTCCCGAAAGAGACGGACGAGTGGACGTCGCCGATGCGCTACGGGCCGTCGCTTCGGCGCTGCCTCGTCGTCGATCTCCCGTCGCTGACCGCGATCATCAGCGGCGGGCACGACGTCGCATCGTCGGCCATCCAATGCGACGGCGCGCGGCGGCCGGTCGCGCAGAGCGCGCTGGTCGCTTGGGCCGTCGCGACCATCTCGCCGCTGCTGCCGGGCTATACGATGAAGCGCAATCCGGCGCGTCGTCCGGGCGATCGCTCGAGCGTCGTCTGGAAGAACGCGCGCGGCGTGACCTTCGACTTCATCGCGATGGGCCCGAAGGACCCCGCCGGCTACAACGTCTCTATCGAGATCCCCAACCCGTCGACGCCGAGTCCCGAACCGACGGACGAGACTCCGTAACTAGCGCCGGTTCGCGCGCGAGGCGATGCGCTTGCGGTTCGGCCGGAAAGGCGCGCCGGTCTTGTAGGCGCCGCCCTTGGGAAGATCTTCGTCGACGTCGTCGCAGCCGATCGGCGTGAAGTCTCGGCAGTCGTGCGGGCGTCCCTCGTAGACGCCGCAGTAGTAGTGTCCCGAGCCGTTGCCTTTGAGGAAGACGCAGTTGTCGGCGAGATCGTCGGTGACTTTGCGCACCCACCCGACGTGGAAGCCGTCGGCGGAGGGCCGCTCGACGACGTACTCCTTCATCACCTGCGCGTACGTGAGTCCGAGGTGGTCCGCCAGTCGCTTCACGTCGGACTTGCTGACGAACGGCTCGTAGCCGGCGCAGCATTCGGCGCAACCGGGCGGGCACGCGATGTTCTCCGGCATCACCTTGAAGTTCTTGCGGGCCAGGTCGATGACTCTGCCGATCGCCTTGACGAACTCGGGATCGTCGTTATATTTGTAGACCCATTCCCGCTTGGTGATCTCGTTCGCGTTGTAATAGCGCTCCGTCCGCTCGTCGAACTCGATCGTGATGTGCTCTTCGTCGATCTCGATCTTATTGACGTGCTCGATCGGGCGGGCGTCGAGCAGTTCGGGATGGGTGGGCTGGCCGGTGCGGCGCGTGAACTTGCGCAGGGCGAGAAGGTCGATGGTCTCCATAATCCGGGCAATTGTTCGGGGACGTGCGGGTGCCGCCTGTTCGCCTGCGGTAAATATCCCGCCATGCAGACGGCAATCGGCGTAGATCTCGGCGGCTCGCACGTAGCCGCGGGGGTGGTCACGGAAGACGGGAAGATCCGCTCGCAGCACGATCTCGACCTGACGGACCTGCAGTTCGACAAGGTCGTCGACGCGATCGTCTCCGTCGTCCAACTCGCACTCGAGGACGCGGGGAAGAAGATCGCCGGCATCGGCCTCGGTTCTCCCGGCAACGTCGAACCGAAGACCGGCGCCATCCGCTACTCGCCGAACTTCGGATGGACCGACGCGCCGCTCGGCGCGACCTTGACGAAGCGCCTCGGCCAGCCGGTCTTCGTCGCCAACGACGCGCGCTGCGCGACGCTCGGAGAATATACGTTCGGCGCGGGCAAGGGCACGGAAGATTTCGCGCTCCTGACGCTGGGCACCGGCATCGGCGGCGGATTCGTGGCGGGCGGCCGGATGGTCATCGGCCATCGCTACGCCGCGGGCGAAGTCGGACACCATCAGATCCGGCCGGAAACGGGCTTCATCTGCTCGTGCGGCAAGCGCGGCTGTTTCGAAGCGCAGGCTTCGGGGACCGGGCTCATCCGCCACGCCTTTGCGGTCGCTCCGTCGTTTCCGCGCAGCGCGATGCTCGACGTCCCGCGCGAGAAGCTCAGTTCGAAGAAGATCCGCAAGGCGGCGCAAGCGGGCAACGGCCACGCGCTCGCGGCTTGGAATAACTATTGCGACGATCTCGCGACCGGCCTCACCAACATCATCGAGTTCGTCAACCCGAAACTGATCGCGCTCGGCGGCGGAGTCGCATCGGCCGGCGATTTCATGCTCGAGGCGGTGACTCCGCGCGTGGACCGGCTCACGACGATGGTGCCGCGCGGCACGACGAAGATCGTGATCGCCCGGCTCGGCAACGATGCGGGCCAGGTCGGTGCGGCGACGATGGCGTTCCGCGGCGGACTGAAGACGGAGAAGTGACCCGCAAGCTCGCGCTGGTCACCGGCGCGTCCGGCGGGATCGGGCTTGCGATTGCGCGGCTGCTGGCGCGCGCCGGATACGATCTGGCGCTGGTCGCCCGCACCGCGGCGAAGCTGGAATCGGTCGCGACCGAACTGCGCGCCGCGGGCGACATCGTCGTCACCACCTTCGCCGCCGATCTGAGCGCGCCGGGCGCGGCGCGCGCGGTCTTCGACCGGATACCGGCGTGCGACGTGCTCGTCAACAACGCCGGCTTCGCGAGCAACGGCGCGTTCGCGGAACTCGAAGAGCAGCGCCTGTTCGACGAGATCGCGCTCGACGTCACCGCGCTCACGCAGCTCTGCCGCCTCTATCTCCCCGGCATGATCGAACGCGGGAACGGCCGCATCCTCAACGTCGCCTCGACGGCCGCCTTTCTTCCCGGTCCGGGGATGGCCGTCTACTACGCGAGCAAGGCCTACGTGCTCTCGTTCTCCGAAGCGCTCGCCGAGGAGCTGCGCGGGACGGGCGTCACGGTCACGTGCCTGTGTCCCGGAGCGACCGCGACCGGTTTCGCCGAACGCGCGCGGATGCTGGATACGCCGCTGATGCGCGGACCGCAGGGCGACGCGGCCGACGTCGCGCGCGCCGGCTTCGCGGGCATGCTCGCCGGCAGGCCGGTCGTCGTACCGGGCGTCACCAACAAGGTCTTGAGTTGGACGGCACACCTCGCGCCGCGCCGCGTCCTGCTGTGGCTCTCCAGGAAAGCGGTCGAACGGAATTGACGGCCGCCGGCGTTTCCGCCGGCGCTCATCCTCGCGCGCAGATCCCGGCGACGAACGCGGCGATGCGCCGGGCGGCGTCGCGCGGCGCGAGGGCGGCTTGGCGCTCCCGGATGGCCGAGAGCCGGGGCGGGTCGGCGAGCAGGTCGCGCACGGCGTCGACGACGCTGGAGGGGCCGCGTAGCGCGACGGCCCCGATATCGTGATCGCGCACGAAACGCACGTTGCCGAGTTCTTGGCCGGGCACGTAATCGTAGACGACGATCGGAAGCCGCGCCGCGTCGGCTTCGGCGATGGCGCCCGGTCCGGCTTTGGTGACCAGCAGATCGACGGCGCGATAGAGCTCGGGGATCGCATCGGTGAATCCCAACGCCGTGAGCGGCGACGGGAGCGAGGGCGCGGCCTCGACCAGTCGCGCGCGCATCGCGTCGTTGCGCCCGCAGACGACGACGAGGTGGATCCCGAGGTCGGCCTTGGCGAGCGCGATCGACGTGTCGTAGAGCTTGCCGCCGCCTTCGCCGCCGGCCATCAGCAGTACGATGGTGGCGGCGGCCGGCAGTCCCAGCCGCGCGCGTATCTCCGCTTGCGTCCCGCGGACGTCTTCGAAGCGCGGGTGGATGGGATGCCCGATCAGATGCAGCCTCTCCGGTGCGATGCCGCGCGAGAGCGCGCGATCGTAGACCTCTCGCGCCGGCACGACGACCGCATCCGCCAGCGGTGAGAACCACGATTCGTGCGCGTCGCCGAGGTCGGTCACCACGGTGACGAACGGCACGGCCTGCATGCCGGCGTCGTCGCGCGCGCGAATCGCCGGTTCGTTCAGCAGCGGATGCACCGAGATGAGGACGTCCGGCTTGTAGGACGCGTAGAGCTCCATCAGGCCGTTGCGGTAGAGCGGTGTCGTCAGGCGGACGAGCAGCCGGTACCGCCGGCGGCCGTTGGTCGCGTGGAAGAGCGCGCCGTAGACGGCGGGAGCGTACTTCAGCGCGGTGGAGTAGGCGTTGCCCAACTGCGTGAGCGGATATTTGAATTGCGCGGCGACGTCGTCGATGCGGTGTTCGAAGCGCGGATCGGTCCGCTCGTCGAGCGCCGCCGCGATGGCGTTGGCCGCGGCGCGATGGCCGCCGCCGGTGTCGGAGATGAGGAAGAGCGCGCGCTTCGCGAGCGCGGTCAACCCGCGGTGCCGCTTCTGCGCAACGTGGCGTTGCGGACGCGCCGGCTCGTCGGTTCGAACCATGCCAGCAGCGCGCGCGCGGGCGCGTCGTAGAACCGGAAGATGTCGCCGAACTCGACGTCCGGATCGCGATGATGGCCGTCGTGGTCTTCGGGCGCGACGATCTGCATGGCGCGCAAGACCGCGCGCAGCGGCGCCGGCGTGCGCCAGCCCAGGTCCGTCGTATGGCGCCACCAGACGTGCAGCTGTCCGAGCGCGAGACCCAAGACCGCGCCCTGCCAGGACCACCGCCACGCGAGCGCCGCGACCGCGAGATACGGGATCGCGCCGAGGACGCCGTCCAGGAGGATGGCCGGATCGCGCGAGAGCACCGCATGATCCCAGTACGAACGGCGACGGTCGTGGTGCGTGCGCAGATGCAGCGTGAACCAGAGATGCTGGGGCACGTGGTAGAAGAACGTCGAAGCGAGATCACCGACGACGAGGACGACGAGCGCTGCTGCTGCCACTGCCATACGGGATCCGATACCTCAAGACGTGCGCCGGGGTTGCGCTCGCAATGTTGTGCGCCTGCGCGAGCCCCACCTCCGCGCCGCATCGCATTCCGGCGCGATGGATGCCGCGCATCGAGCACCTGCGCGACGTGGCCTTGCGATGGCCCGACGACCGCGCCGACCGCGACGCGATCTACGGCGCGCGTCCGCTCTACGACGGTCCCCCGGTCGCCGGCGCCGAACTCGCCATCACGCGCGCGATCCTGCACACGAATCTGCGCGTGCAGCCGCTCGCCGCGCTGCGTTTCGCGATCGAGACGACGCGAGCCGCGCGCCGCCGCGGCGTTCCGCCGGAGTTCCTCGCGGCGCTGCTGCTCCAGGAGTCGGCATACGATCCGCGCGCGCTCTCGAGCGCCGGAGCCGTCGGCATCGGCCAGTTCACGCTCGAGACGGCGTCCGACTACGGCGTCGATCCGTTCGATCCCGATGCGTCCATCGCCGGTTCTGCCGCGCTGATCGGCGGCTACGTCGCCGCCTATCGCGGACGCTTCGCCGATCCGTACGGCGTCGCTCTCGCCGCCTACAACGCCGGCCCCGGCGCGGTCGAGCGGTATCGCGGGGTGCCGCCCTACGACGAGACGCGGACCTACATCGAGGATATCGCCGAACGGCAGGCAAGGGTCTACTCGTACGAAAAGTAGCGGGCATGAAACGTACGTTTGCGGCCGCTTGCGGCCTGGTCTTCGCCGCGGCGCTCGCGGGCTGCGGCAGCACCACGGACAGCCTCGATTTCAAAGTCCCGCAGGGCTACAGCTCCAAGATGAATACGTTCGTCATGAGCATGTGGACGAAGGGGACGACGCCGGGCGGCGCCGATTCCGTCATCATCCTGTTCAAGTCGCCGGTGAAGGGCGATGCCAAGATGAAGCTCGATCCCACCGAACTGACGACGTCGAGCGGTACGAAGAACCTCAAGGTCGATTCGAGCGCGAACATCCAGATCTGCGGCGCGCATCCCGCGATCCTCGTCAAAGGTACCGGTACCAGCGAACGGACCAAAGGCAAAGACGAGAACCTCGAGATGCTGATGACGAACTGGGACGGCACGATCTATATGGCGATGTATGCGTACCCGACCACCGAGAAGCCGGACCCGGCCGCCGAAGACGCGATCAAGACCGTCTGCGAGAAGGGCAAGTAAGTCCGAGGACTGATGCGCCGGCTGTTCGCGCGACAGCCGCTCGAATGGACCGCATCGCCAACGCAGGGCCCGGCGTTACGCCGGGCCCTCCGTTGGCCCGCGCTCACGTGCATCGGGCTCGGCACGATGCTCGGAGGCATCTTCCCGACGGTCGGCCCGGGCGCGCTGCACGCCGGCCCCGGCGTCGTCATCTCGTTCCTGCTCTCGGGGCTCGTCTGCGCCGCGGTCGCACTCTGCTATGCCGAGTTCGCGGCGATGGTCCCGGTCGCCGGGAGCGCCTACACGTACGCCTATGCGACCCTCGGCGAGATCGTCGCCTGGATCATCGGGTGGGATCTCATCCTCGAATACGGCGTCAGCGTCGCGCCCACGGCGTCGTCGTGGTCGTCGTACGCGCAGGGCCTGATCGGCGAGCTCTTCGGCTGGCATCTCCCGGCGTGGGCGACGATCGCCTCGATCGACGTCGCGAAGGGGCACTACCAGATCGATCTCATCGCCTTCGCGATCACGCTCGTCGTCACCGCGATCGTCGCCATCGGCATCCGCGAATCGTCCAACGTCAACGCGGGCTTCGTCGTCGTCCAGATCGTCGCGATGGTCGTCTTCATCGCGGCGACGATCCCGTTCGTCCATCCCTCGAACCTGCATCCGCTCGCCCCGTTCGGATGGAGCGGCATCGTGGGGAGTTCGGCGCTCGTCTTCTTCGCCTACATCGGCTTCGACACGGTGACGGTCGCGTCCGAGGAGGCCGTCCGCCCGTCGCGCGACGTCCCGATCGGGATCATCCTCTCGCTCGTCGTCGGCGCGCTGCTCTTCTGCGCGATCGCCTTCGTGACCGTCGGCGCGCTGCCGTTCGCGAGGATCACCGGCGACGGCGGCGCGGCGATGCTCGACGTCGTCAACGGGACGAGCCATAACTTCTGGCTCCTCATCGTCGTCGGCATCGGCGGCATCGCGGGCAACCTCACCGTGATGCTCACCTCGCTGCTGGGACAGATCCGCATCTTCTACGTGATGGCGCGCGACCGGATGCTGCCGCCCGGCGTCTCGAAGGTCTCGCCACGCTTCCTCACGCCGGCGCGCACGACCGCGATCACCGGCGGCGTCGTGGCGATCTGCGCGGCCGGTTTTCCGCTCGACGTGCTGCTCAAGTTCGTGAACATCGGCACGCTCTCCGCATTCGCCATCGTCTGCATCGGCGTCGCCGTCCTGCGCGTCGCGCGTCCCGACGCGCATCGTCCGTTCAAAGCGCCGCTGGTCTGGATCTTCACCGTTTTCGGAGGCGTCGGCTGTCTCTACATGATGTCCGGCCTCGACGCGCTCACCTGGGAACGCTTCGGGATCTGGTTCCTCGTCGGCATCGCGATCTATGCGGCCTACGGATACCGGAACTCCCGTCTGCGCGCGGCGACGCGGCCGCCGGCCTAGACCTCGTTCGGCACCGCCTCGAAGATCTTGCGGAAGAACGCGAGCGTGAGTCCCCACGCGTCCGCCGTCGCCTGCGCGACCGCCTGATCCGACGCGTCGCGCTTCTGCGCGAGCGCGTCCTGCGTGCCGTGGCGGAAGAAGGCGTGACCGACGCCGGGGTAGACCTGCACTTGGAACGCCTTTCCGGCCGCCCCGAGCGTCGCGATCGTGCGCGCGACCGCTTCGGGCGGGATGCCCGTATCGTCGCCGCCGTAGACGAGCAGCAGCGGACACGCCACCGCATCGACGTCTTCCAGACCTTCGGGTTCGCCGCTCAAGAACGGACGCGTGATCTGACCGCCGTAGAAGCAGACCGCGCCTTTGAGCCCCGGCAGATCCGCGGTGACGAACGCGACGGCGCCGCCGAAGCAGAAGCCCCACGTCGCCACGTTGCCCGGTTTGACGAAGGGCTGCGCGTCGAGCCAGGCGATGGCGGCGGCGATATCGGCATGCATCGTCTCGCGGGTGACGGTCTTGCTCGCCTCGATCCCCACCTTGACGCCCTCTTCGCCGTAGCCCGGGTCGAAATGCGGGTCGTAGCGGTGGTGGACGTTGATCGCCAGGGCGACGCCTCCGGCTCCCGCGACGTGATCGGCGATGGCGCGCATCTCGGCGGTGATGCCGAAGATCTCGGGGATGATGATGACGGCGGAGTGCGGCCCGGAACCCTCTTCGGGTCGGGCGAGATACCCGGCCATGCCGGTGCCGCTCACGGGTACGGTGACGTCCTGGTTCAGCATAGCGTTACCCCCTTGATGACAGGCCTTTTCTCCCCATCCGCGCATCCTCCTAACCCGGCCCTGGGTTGGAACGGAAAATATCGGGAAAAGGGGCCCCAATGCATTCGACGCTGACCACGATCTCGGACCGTCTGGAGATCGTGACCGTCCCGCACCACGCGCGTACCGCCGGCTTCCGCGAGGACGTCGCGACGGGTCTGACCGCGCCGCAGAAGCATCTCTCGTCGAAGTACTTCTACGACGAATTGGGGTCGGCGATCTTCGACGCGATCACGCATCTGCCCGAGTACTACCTCACCCGCGCCGAGACGGAGATCCTGCGCGAATCGGGTTGGGACATCGTGCGGGCTCTCGAAGAGCCGGTCGAGTTCCTGGAACTGGGCAGCGGCAGCGCGACGAAGACGCGCATCCTCATCGACGAAGCGATCCGCGCGCAGGGCGCCCTGCGCTACAGCCCGATCGACATCTCGGCGGAGGCGCTCGAAGCCAGCGCCCGCGCCCTCGCCGACGCCTATCCGCAGGTGTGCATCCGCGGCTACGCGGCCGACTACTTCGACGTACTCGGTTCGCCCGTACTCGTGCGCGAACGCCGCGTGCTCGCCATGTTCATGGGGTCGAACATCGGCAACTACGATCCCGTCTCGGCCGCGGCGCTCCTGCGCAGGATCGAGGCGAGCCTGCAGCCCGGAGACGGACTGCTGATCGGCGCGGACATGAAGAAGGAGGCGACGACGCTGGAAGCGGCCTACGACGATGCGGCCGGCGTCACCGCGGCGTTCGACAAGAACCTGCTCGCGCGCATCAACCGCGAACTCGGCGGGACCTTCGACGTGCGCGGTTTCGACCACGTCGCCGTCTACGACGAGAAGCGCGGCTGCGTCGATTCGTTCCTCGAGGCGACGCGCGCGCAGCGCGTGCGCGTCGAGGCGATCGGACTCGAGATCGCCATCGCCGAAGGCGAGCGGATCCACACCGAATCGTCGTATAAGTTCGATCGCGATTCGATGGCCGCGGCCGTCGAAGCCGCCGGCTTCCGCCTGCAGCGCACGTGGACGGACGCCGCCGAGCGCTTCGGCGTCCACCTCTGCATCAAGACCTAGGACGCTCTAGGGTCGGTCGTCTTCGCGGCGAAATCGTCCCGCATGAAGATCGCGCGCATCGCTCTCATCCTCGCATTCCTCTGCTCTGCCGTCTTTTCGGCACAACCCGCTTCCGCGCGGCTGATGCAGGCCGAGGACTTGTTCAAGTTCTCGCTGCTCGCCGGCGCGCAGATCTCGCCCGACGGCCGGTGGGTCGTCGTCGAGCGGCAGCGGCTGAACCCGCAGAAGGACCTTTACGAATCCACGCTGCTGCTGGTCGACGCGGCGACGGGCGCGACGCGCGACGTCACCAAGGGGCTGCACGACGGCGGCGCCGCATGGATGCCGGATTCGCGAGGGTTCGCGTTCGTGCGTCCGGGCAAGGATAAGAAGCCGCAGATCTTCAGCTATCGCCTGCGCGACGGGAAGATCGCGCAGCTGACGCACGCGAAGGACGGAGCCGCAGGCGCCGTCTACTCGCACGACGGCAGGCGCTTCGCCTACACCGTGGTCGCGACGGACGCCGCTCCCGCGACGTACGTGGATTTCAAGAACGCCGGATACGCGCCGAAGGCGGCGCAGCGCAAGAGCGACATCCGCCAGATCACCACGATGCACTTCGACGCGAACGGCGCCGGGTACGTCTACGACCAGCATCCGCATCTCTGGATCGCGAACGCCGACGGCAGCGGTGCGCGCCAGCTGACGTTCGGATCGTGGGGCGAGAACTTCGGCGGCTGGTCGCCGGACGATACGACGATCGCGTTCGACTCGCTGCGTTACGAGAGCCCGACCTTCGGGCCGGACGACATCTACACGATCCCCGCGGCCGGCGGGAAGATGCGCAAGCTCGCGAGCGGCAATCCGGCGAACGCCGGGGAGACCTACGCGCGCAAGGGCGATCGTCTCTGGTTCTTCACCAACACCGCGGCCGAGATCATGGACCCCGACACGTATCCCGCGCTGGTCAACGCCGATCCGCTCGGACGCGACGTGCGTACGCTCGTGCCGAGCAACACCACGCTCTTCGGCGACAGCATCCTCGCGGATATGAAAGAGGGCGGCGGTCAGTGCGGCCCGCTCTTCGCGCCGGGCGACGGATCGTTCGTCATCAACGCGGACGCGCCGGGCTACGCGAACCTCCGCTCGGTCGATGCCGCGACGGGCGCCATGCACGACCTGACGCCGCCGCGCGGCGAGGCGTGGTCGTGCTCGATGAGCGCGGACGGCAAGAAGATCGCCTATCTCTACAGCGATGCGACCCACCCGGCGGACGTCTTCATCACCTCCGGATCCGGCGGCACGCCGCGCCGCCTCACGAGCGTCAATGCCGCGCTGCTCGCGCGGCTGACGCTTGCGAAGCCGCAGGCGCTCGCCGTCACCGACCCGGCCGGCACGTCGATCCCGGCATGGATCCTTCCCGCGACGGGCGGCCGCGGCACCAAGCATCCGACCATCCTCGACATCCACGGCGGACCGGCGACGCACTTCGGCGACTCGTTCTTCCAAGAGTTCCAGTACCTCGCGGCGCGGGGCTACAACGTCGTCTATGCCAATCCGCGCGGCAGCACCGGCAGCGGTTACGCCTTCCAAGAGACGCTCGCGCGCAACTGGGGCACGGTGATGTTCGACGACCTCCAGGCGGTGATGGACGAGGCGGTCAAGCGGCCCGACGTCGACGGATCGCGCCTCGGCGAATCGGGCGGTTCGTACGGCGGCTACGCGTCGCTGTGGGTGATCTCGCATACGGATCGCTACAAGGTCGCGATCGCCGAACGCGTCGTCAGCAACCTCGCGACCGAACAGCTCGCCGCGGACCTCGCCTCGGACAACGCGCTCGGCGGCAAGTACGCGTGGGGTCTGCCCTGGGAGCCGGGCAACACGTATCTGGCGCAATCGCCCATCAGCTACGTCGCGGACGTCCATACGCCGCTGCTCATCCTGCACAGCAGCGACGACATCCGCACGCCGATCGATCAGACGCTCCAGGAGTTCAACGCGCTCAAGATCCTGGGCCGAACCGTGAAGTACGTGATGGTCCCGAACGAGACGCACGACCTCTCCCGCACCGGTTCCCCGATCCACCGCGTCGAGCGCCTCCACATCCTCGCGGACTGGCTCGACGCGTATCTGAAGCCGTAGCCTACCTGCCGCGCGCCGCCCCGCGTTCGGCGGCGCGCAGGGCGGCGTCGGCGAGGACGGCGAGGGCCATCGCGCAGAGCGAACCGGCGACGATGCGATCGTTCTGCCTGTAGGCGAGACCTTCGAAGATGAGCGTGCCCAAGCCGCCGGCGCCGACGTAGGCGGCGAGGGTGGCGATCGCGATCATCGCGACCGTCGCGACGCGCACGCCGCCGAGCATCGTCGGCAGCGCCAGCGGAAGTTCGACGCGGCGCAGCGACTGCGCGCCGGTGAACCCGAGCCCGCGCGCGGCGTCGACGGCCGCTGCCGGGACGCCGCGCAATCCGGCGACGACGTTGCGCACCAGGACGAACTGCGCGTAGCCCGCGAGCGCGACCAGCACCGGCCAGAAGCCGAGTCCGAGGAAGCGCACGAGGACGGCGAGCAGGGCGAGGCTCGGAATCGTATAGACGGCGCCGAGCGCGCCGAGCAGCGGCGTCGCGACGCGAGGGTTGCGTGCGGCAAGGATGCCGAGCGGCAGGGCGACCGCGCAGGCCACGGCGAGCGCCGCGAGCACGAGCAGCACGTGCGCGCCGCCGAGCTGCGCGACCCGGCCGGCATGCGCGAGGAGGTAGGTCACGACGCCGCGCGCCGCGCGCGCTGCAGGCGGAACGCCCGCGATTCGTCGTCGCCGAAGAGCGCGCGGACGTAGTCGTCGCGCGGGTCCTCGAGGATCTCGACCGGCGTCCCCTCGCGCACGATGCTCCCGTCGCGCATGACGACGATGCGGTCGGCCAGCCGGAGCGCCTCGTCCACGTCGTGCGTGACGAAGAGCACGGTCGTGTCGAGCGCGCGCGCGATCTTCAGCAGTTCGTCCTGCAGCGACGCGCGCACGATGGCGTCCACGGCGCCGAACGGTTCGTCCATCAGCAGGGCGTGCGGGCGCGCGGCGATGGCGCGCGCGACGCCGACGCGCTGCGCCTCGCCGCCCGAGAGGTCGCGCGGATAGCGCGCGCGATAGCGCGCCGGATCGAGATCGACGAGCGCGAGCAGTTCGTCCACGCGCGCGGCGACGTCCGCCTTCCCCCAGTCGAGCAGTTCGGGTACGACGGCGACGTTCTGCGCGACCGTCATGTGCGGGAACAGGCCGACGGCCTGGATAGCATAACCGATGCCGCGCCGCAGGATCGCCGGGTCCATGCTCGCGACGTCGACGCCGTCGAGGGTCACGCGCCCGGCGGTCGGGACGACCAGGCGATTGACGGTGCGCAAGAGCGTCGACTTTCCGCACCCGGACGGCCCGACGATGACGGTGAAGGATCCCGGCGCGACCTGCAGATCGACGCCCGCAACGGCGGCGCGATCGGCGCCTTCGTAGCGCGCGCCGACGTCTTCGAAGGCGAGTGCGGCGCCGCTCAGGATCCGTGCGCCTTGAGAAACGTGGCGGCGACGTCGGCCGGATCCTGCTTCTCCGCTTCGACGGCGAGGTTCATCGAGCGCGCGATCGCGTCGGTGATCTTCGCGGAGATCGCGTCGAGCGAGCCGATCTCCGCATGCCCGGCGAGCGTCTGCGTGCGGACGAACGGCGCGGGGTTGTAGGCCGGCCAGAAGTGCCGGTCGTCGACGAGCGCGACCAGGTCGTTCGCGGCGATCGCGCCGTCCGTCGTGAATGCGGTTGCGACGTCCGCCTTGCCTTGCAAGAGCGCGTCGTATTTGAGCCCGATGTCGTACGATTTCGTATCCGCGAATTTGAAGCCGCCGTAGAATTTCTGCAGACCCGGCAGGCCGTCGGCGCGCGAGAGGAACTCCGGGATCGTCGCCAGCCGGAGTCGCGGCGCGACCTTCGCCAACTGCGAGAGCGTGGCGATGCCGTACTTGCGCGCGATCGCCTTCGTCGTCGCGAGCGCCTGCGAATCGTTCATCGGCGCGGGCCGCATCACGGTGATGCCTTTCGCGAGCATGCCGTCGCGGACGATCTTCTCCAGCGCGGCGGCGTCGCGTACGGGAGCGTGGTGCAGGATGTCGACGAGCGCCGTGCCCGTATATTCGGGATAGAGGTCCACGTCGCCGCGCTGCATCGCCGCCATCACGATCTGCGTCGAACCGAGGTTGAACTTCCGTTCCACCCTCAGACCGCGACGCTCGAGCGCCTGCGCGTAGATCTCCGCCAGCAGGATCTCTTCGGTGAAATTCTTCGAGGCGATGCGGATGGCGCCGGCGCCTCCTCCGCAGGACGGCAGGAGCGCCGCCGCGCCGATGATGCCCAGGGCCTGCGCGCGGGAGAGGGTCATGCGTGTGCTCCGATCCGTTTGACGATCGCGCCGCCGAGCGATTCGACGGCGAAGGCGAGGATGGCGACGGCGAGCGCGCCGCCGTAGAGGGCGGATGCATCGCCGGTCTGCAGACCGCGCACGATGTCGTCGCCGAGGCCGCCCGCGCCGACGAACGTGGCCAGCGTGGCGCTCGCGACCACCTCGATCGCGGCGGTCCGGACGCCGGTCGCGACCGCCGGCAGGGCCAGCGGCCACGAGACGCGCGCGAACGCTTGCGCCGCCGTCATCCCCATTCCCCGCGCCGCATCGAGCGCGGCCGGATCGACGCCGCGCAGGCCGACATCGGTGTTGATGACGATGGGCGGGATGGCCAGCAACGTGAGGGCTACGACGGCAGGCCAGAAGCCGACCCCGAGCAAGGGCAGCATGAAGGCCAGGACCGCGAGGCTGGGGAGGGTCCGCCCCGCGGCGGCGACGGCGAGGATGGCTCCGCGGCCGATGCCGGCGTAGGCGGCGGCAATGCCGAGCGGGACGGCGATCGCCGTCGCGGTGGCCAGAGCCGTCCCGGCAAGGGCCACGTGCGTCCGGACGTCGACGAGCAGTGCGGGGTCCACGCGCTGGACTTTTCCCCTCCGATGCCGAACCCATGCGGACGATGCTCCAGCATTCCGGTGTCGGAGAGCCGGCGCGCATGGCGCCGCCGCTCGAGGACCCATCGCTCTATATCAGCCGCGAACTCTCCTGGCTCGCCTTCAACGACCGGGTGCTCGAAGAAGCGCTCGATCCGCAGACGCCGCTCATGGAGCGGCTGAAATTCGTCGCGATCTTCGGTTCGAATCTCGACGAGTTCTTCATGATCCGCGTCGCCGCGATCAAGCAGCAGATCGCGGCGCAAGTCCTCCGCCGCAGCGACGACGGACGTTCGCCCGTCGAACACCTCGACGCGATCGCGACGCGCCTGCGCCCGTCGCTCGCGCGGCAGATGCGCGTGCTCGGCGAAGAGCTGTTCCCCGCGCTCGAACGCGAGGGCATCCGCATCGTCCGCGTCGGCGAACTCGACGAAGAGACGCAGGTCGCGTTGGAGCGCGTCTTCGACGACCGCATCTTCCCGGTGCTCACGCCGCTGGCGGTGGACAAGGGGCATCCGTTCCCGTACATCTCGAACCTCTCGCTCTCGCTCGCGGTAGAACTCGAAGAGGTGACGCGCGAGGGCGTGCGCCTGCACTTCGCCCGCGTGAAGATCCCGCCGACCTTGCCGCGCTTGATCCCGGTCGAAGGCGGCGCGGCCGGCGGGCGCCGCTTCGTGCTGCTCGAGGACCTGATCGCGCACCACCTCGATGCGCTCTTCCCGGGAATGGAAGTGCGCGAGACGTATCTGTTCCGCGTCACGCGCGATGCCGACCTGGACGTACAGGAAGACGAAGCCGACGACTTGCTCGAAGCGATCGAATCGGAACTGCAGAAGCGCCGCTTCGGCGAGCCCGTGCGCCTGGAGATCGAACGCGGCATGCCGGAGTACATGCGCGATCTGCTGCTCGACGCGCTCGATCTTTCCGAGACGGACTGCTACGAAGTCGACGGGCTGATGGCCCTCAAAGACCTGTGGTCGATCGTCGGGCTGCCCGACTACGAGCGCCTGCGCGATGCGCCGTTCACGCCGGCCGTGCCGAAGCGGCTGATCGGCGTGACCGACATGTTCGCGGCCATCCGCGATGGCGACATCCTCCTGCATCATCCGTACGAATCGTTCGATCCGGTCGTCCAGTTCGTCCAGCATGCGGCGGTCGATCCGCGCGTCCTGGCCATCAAGATGACGCTCTACCGCACCTCGGGCAACGCCTCGCCGATCGTCCGCGCGCTGCTGGAAGCGGCCGAGAACGAGAAGCAGGTCGCGGTTATCATCGAACTCAAGGCGCGCTTCGACGAAGAGAACAACATCGAATGGGCGCGCCGCCTGGAACGCGCCGGCGTCCACGTCGTCTACGGATTCGCCAACCTCAAGACGCACGCCAAGGTCACGCAGATCGTGCGCCAGGACGAAGACTCCATCCGCCGCTACATGCACTTCGGGACGGGCAATTACAACGAGAAGAGCGCGCGCCTCTATACGGACTTCAGCCTGTTCACGTGCCGGCCGGAACTCGGCGCCGACGCGACCCAGCTCTTCAACGCGCTCACCGGCTTCTCGAAGGTGACCGATTACGAGCGTCTGCTGGTCGCCCCGGTGACGCTGCGCCGCGAACTGGCGGCGCTCGTCGAGCGCGAGACCGAACACGCCCGCGCGGGCCGGCCCTCCGGCATCCGCGGCAAGCTCAACGCCATCACGGATCCGGAACTGGTGCGCGCCTTCTATCGGGCCTCGCAGGCCGGCGTCCCGATCGACCTCATCGTCCGAGGGATGTGCTCGCTCCGTCCCGGCGTCCCCGGGGTCAGCGAGACCGTCCGCGTCCGGAGCATCGTCGGCCGGTTCCTGGAGCACGCGCGGGCGCTCGTCTTCGAGAACGGCGGCGAGCGGGAGGTCTTCATCGGCTCGGCCGACGTGATGGCGCGCAACTTGGATCGCCGCGTCGAACTGATGGTCCCGATCGAGGACCCGCTGGCGGCGGAAGTGATCTACGGACAGATACTGGCCGTCCAACTGGCCGACAATCAGCGGAGCCGCGTCCTCGAATCGGACGGCTCATACCGGCGGGTCGCCCCCACCGGAACGGGGGTCCCGGTCGACTCCCAAAGGGTGTTCCTGACCCAAGCCTCTCTCTGAGCGAGAGGCAGGGTTAGACATAATCTTCTCTTAATAATCCCCCGGTACACTATCCCGGTACACCGAGACCACTAGGGGCCCCGGTGTCTTTTTGCTTAGGAGGACGTGTTGAAACTCTTCGTACGCATCCTCGCCGCTGTCGCAATTGCGGCGCTCACCGTCGGACCCGTAAGTGCGGCGACGGTCACGGGCGCGGCCGCGACTACAGTGGCGCAGGCTGCCAGTTCCGGATCAGTATCCGGAACACTAACCGACTCGGGCGGTGCGCCGGTCTCTTCGGCGACGATCCGCCTGACCGGCCCCGGCTCTTACTCCACCACGACCGACGCCAAAGGCGCGTTCAGCATCGGCGGAGTCACTCCGGGTATCTATAGCGTCTCGGCGCAGCGGCCCGGTTACGTGACCGCGACGGTCGACGACCTCGCGATCATCTCGGGGACGAACTCGACGGTGAACGTCACCATGGCGGCCGTCACGTTCACCACCATCCGCGAAGTCGCGCACGTCACCGCGCGCGGCCGCACGGTCTTCAACACGTCGACGGCATCGTCGGCGGTGGTGACGGCTCAGGACTTCCAGGACCAGGCGCAGACGCAGGTCGCGAAGGTCCTCGACGAAACGCCGGGTATCGTCATCGATCACCCCGGTACGAGCGCCACGTACGCGGCTCCGGGTGCGATCACGTTCCCGTCGATCCGCGGTTCGCTCGGATTCGAAACGGCATCGCTCATCGACGGCCACCCGCTCGCGGTCGGCACGTTCGGCGACTACGTCACGACGTTCCTCAACTCGTACTTCCTGACGACGGCCGAAGTCGTCAAGGGACCCGGCGCGGCCGCTCCCAACGTCAACTATGCCATCGGCGGTCTCGTGAACTTCCGGACGAAGGACCCGACGCGGATCCCGACGTTCAACGCGCAGTTCTCGACGAACACCAACGGCGGCAAGACGATGAACCTGCTCTACACGGGCAGCACGTCGAACAACAAGATCGGCTGGGTCCTCGGATACGGCGACTACGGTCAGGTCGGTCCGCTCGACAACCAGAGCCAGCTGTGGGACATCCCGCGCTTCGCGTTGGTGAACGGCGTGAGGTTCAGCGGTTTCACGACCAACCCGATCTACAACTACAAGACGAACGGCGTCTGGAACAACCCGTCGATCGATAACGCCCAAGTGCTGGCGTGCTGCTTCCAGGTCAGCCACTCGTACAGCAACAAGACCGAGATCGCCAAGATCCGTCTCAACCTTTCGAGCGCGACGTCCATCACCGGGTCGTACCTCGGAAGCCAGACGTGGACCGATCAGAACGGCAACCACGTCATGGGCTACGATCAGCAGTTCACGCCGTGCGGACCGAATGCGTCCGGCGGCAGCAACGCTTGCCCCGGATACACGGGCTCCCTGGTCGCGGGCAGCCGGTACCTGACGTACCAGAACGTGTTCACGCCTATGGGCGAATGGGAAGTCAACAACGAGCCGGTCTTCCAAGGTGAGATCCGGACGACCCTCGGCAAGGACACGCTGCTCGCGCGCTACTACGGCGCGTCGATCAACCGTCTCCAGTCGACGGCGATGAACAGTCCGCAGGACTCGTTCTCGATGAACAACACGATCTTCGGTGCGTACTGCACGGGCAGCACCGGCACGGGCAACAACTACGGTGCTTGCTCGGGTTCGGAGATCTATTACAACGGCGTCCCCGGGAACATCGTGTTCGACGCGAACTCGAACGGCCAGTACTACTGCCGCACGAACGGCAACCAGCCGTTGAACTGGGCGACGAACCCCAATAAGACCAACGGCGGTTCGACGCCGCAACTCTGCAAGTACGATGCGGCGGGCAACCTCGTATCGTCCGGCGCATACGCGTCGAGCTCGCCGGGGCAGTTCTACAACTCGTTCTTCTTCCGGTCGGCGGAAGAAGACAAGATCCACGGTACGTCGTTCCAATACGACCATCCGTTCGGTCCGTCCAATCAGGACGACCTGACGATGTCCTACGACCGCAACCATTTCGGTACGCATTCGTACGGCTACGTCGGCGATCCGCATGCGGCCGACTCGATTCCGCTCGGTTCGGGCCAGACGGTCTCGACGTTCCTCGCGCGCGGCACGTTCCAGTTCGGCGAGAAATGGAACGCGGTCTTCGCGGGCTATGCGAACAGCTACGACACGGTCTGGAGCCCCGACGGCGGGTTCAACTTCAACGATACGAAGTTCAACCACCTCGACGGACGCTTCGGCCTGACGTTCCGTCAGTCGAGCAATACGGTCTGGCGCTTCGCCGCCGGCTCGGCGATCGCGCCTCCGTATCTCGGCCTCTACGGCGTCGCCTCGAAGCCCTCGTGCGTCGTCGGCAACGCGTTCTGCACCGACCGGGCGCAGAGCAACGACCTCAACCCCGAGACCTCGTTCGGCTACGACCTCGGCGGAAGCACGCGCTTCGGCCGCGACCTGGCCACCGAGTTCACGTGGGACCTGTACAACTCCACGCTGTGGAACCAGTACTCGTCGCAGAGCAGCGTCTCGTGCCAGTTCTTCGACGCGACGACGCTGACGTGCGTCGGTGCGGCGAACGCGAACACGGTCCCGCTCATCTCCACCCGCAACACCAATCTGACGACCGTGCGCTACGCGGGCATCGAAGCCCAACTGCAACGCCGTCCGACGATCGGGTTCGGCTGGAAGGCGCAGGGAGCGCTGCTGCGGGCCTACCCGTACAACCTGCCGCCGTGCTTCTACTCGAACAACCCGATCACGAGCTGCAACGTTCTCGGAACGAACCTCGCGGTCGTCGACGGGCAGAACTTCAACGGCAGCGGCTCGAGCGGCTTCGGACCGCCGGGAAGCACTTCGGGCTTCCAGGGCGTGAACAACCACTCGATCCCCTACGCCCAGGCCTACGCGGAACTGAACTATCGCTTCGATAACGGCGCGTACGCGTCGTACGGCGAGCAGCTCTACGGCAGCCACAACTCGCTCAATCTCCCCGCGTTCTGGGTGGCCAACGCCACGCTGCGCGTGCCGATGGGCAAGAACATGAACGTCCAAGGATCGGTCTCCAATATCTTCAACGTGTACCCGGACCTCTGGGCCACGCAAGGTACCGGCGTTCCGATCCCGCTGGTCGGCCCGATCGCGGGTTGCCCGAACGGCTGCAGCGTTGCGACCAACGCGAACTCCATCGGCCCGCGTACGTTCACGCTGATCCTCAACTTCCGCACCGGCGGAACCCCGTAACCCGCTCTCGCCGAGAGCAGACGAAGCCCCGCCGGAAACGGCGGGGCTTTTGTTTTTTGTCCACAAGGAACGTCCCATCGCTCGCTAGCAGATGTAGCCCATGACTCGCTCGGAGTTACCTTTGGAGGCAGCCTTGAAATTTTTCGGACGTCTTTTCGTCTTTCTCTCCCTATCGCTACTCCTCGCCGCGCCGGCCTTCGCGGCGGACGCGCAGACCGCGACCCTGACCGGCGTCGTGACCGACGCCGGCGGCCATCCGCTGGCCGGTGCGCGCGTCGAAGCGCGCGGATCGGCGGTCCACACCGCCGTCACCGATCCTAAGGGGACCTACGTCATCGACGGCCTCCCTGCGGGGCTCTATTCGATCACGGTCGCGCTCGGCGGATACAGCCCTGCGACCGAGACCGACGTCCCGGTCTTCGCCGGAATGCCGTCGTTCAACGTCGCGCTGACCGCCGAAAGCCTTTCGTCCCTGCGGACGATCGCATCGGTCCGCAGTACCGGACGCGCCGTCTTCAACTACGGCGGCCAAGCGCTCACGACGCTCAACGCCGCGGCCATCGACGCCCGCGTTCAGCCGAACCTGACGAATCTCGTCGGCGAACTGCCTGGCATCTCGATCGCCCGCGATACCGGCCGCACGCCGAACACGAACTTCGTCGTCCGCGGCTCGTCGATCGAGACGAAGGTGACGGTCAACGGCCACGCCGTCTCCTCCGGCGTCTTCGGCACGTGGAACTCGAACTACGCCAACTCCGAGATCTTCAGCCAGGTCGAAGTACTCAAGGGCGCCGGCCTCAACGGCGTCAACGCCGGCGAATCCGCGGTCGGCACCGTCAACCTGCGCACGCGCGACTTCAGCCCCAAGAACGAAGCCTCGTTCTCGCTCGCGCAGGACGGCTACGGCTCCGGCTACTACGGCGGCCACATCTCGTACAACTTCCTCAAGAATGACCGCCTGAGCATCCTGCTCGCGCGGACGTATCAGGGCTTCCAGGGCCCCGACGAAGGCCGTACCGAGATCAACATGGGCACGACCGGCGGTTCGACCGCCTACAACTATTACGGACCCTCGCTCACGCAGTGGAGCGGCGATTTCTCGAACCGCTACTGGACGAGCGCCGACCTCTACAAGATCCGCTACAAGCTCTCCGGCGCGACGTGGATCACCGGCGAGTTCCTCAACCTGGTCGGACGTTACGCGCCCCAGGGCGGATCGTACGGCATCTTCTACGGCAACCGCGTGGTGCCGCAATGCTTCAACGCGGGCACGTTCGTCGCCGCCGGTCAGCCCGGCTGCGGCGTCACCTCGACGTACAACGCGCCGAGCGCCTTCGGAACGATCGGTTCGACGCAGCCGCAGTTCGGATTCTTCCCGAACTCGATCATCATCAACAACGAACCGCAGTACGACTTCGAACTGCGCACCACGCTCAAGAACGACACGATCCTGCTCCGTCCGTACACGGCGCTGATCAAGCGCTTTATCGACGGCACCTTCGAGGACTACGTGCCCGGCAACAACGGCGCGTGGTTCCAAGTGACGAACCCGGCGTTCTGCCAGGTGTCGTTCGCCAATCCGACCGTCGGCAACGGCGGCGCGAAGGGCCCGTGCTTCTCCGCGGCCGACGGCTATCGCACGCCCTACACCGGGGCGCCGAATCCGGCTCAGCCGACCGTCTTCGCGACGAGTCCCACCGCGCCGGCATGTTCGGTCGCGACGCCGTGCTACACCACGCCGACGGCCATCCAGGCCAACGGCGTGTGGGCCTACGGCACGCCGTTCAGCCAGCCCGAGGTCGACCGTCTCCACGGCGTCTCGTTCACGTGGCTGCATCCGGTCGGCGACAACGTCTATACGGCGTCGTTCGACTACAACTCCGACTACACGACGAAGTACAGCGGCGACACGTCGCCCCTGCCCCCGGGCTGCAACGCGGTGGTCGGCAGCGGCGTAGCCAACTCCGGCGCGAACTTCCAGGCGGCCTGTCAGATCGGCGGCGTCCCGTTCGCCACGATCCCGCGCGTCGCTCTGCAGATCCCGCCGACGACGAACTACAAGTACGACTACGCGCTGACCGGGCTCTGGCAGCTCACGCCGAAACTCCAAGTGGGCCTCGGCAACTACATCTCGATCCAGAAGCTGAGCTATCAGTACACGGATCCGGTCGCGTTCGGCATCTCCGGACCGGCCACGCTCGCCATGCAGACCCTTCTGGTCGGGACGAAGACGCACGCGCATTACGATCCGCACCTGCAGATCACGTATCGCGCGAACCGCAACCTGTCGCTCCGCGCGACGGCCGGCTCGGGCGTCACGTTCCCGTACAACGGGCTCATCTCGGGCTTCACCGCACTCGTCCCGAACGGCGGCCCGGACGGGCACTCCGACGTGCTGACGGTGAAGAACCCCGACCTGCGTCCCGAGACGACGGTCGGCTACAACGTCGGCTTCGATCTCCGCGCCGATAACGGCACGGTCTTCAGCGGCGACCTCTTCGACAACACCATCCACGACGTGTTCATCAGCAACACGATCCAGGTGCCGAACCTCCCCGGCCGTCCGCCGACGGTCACCAACACCTACCAGTCCACCACCCTCAACGGGCCGGTGCAGCGCTCGTTCGGTGCCGAACTCTCGGCGCGGTTCGACCCGGCTGCGGGCTTGGGGTACTCCGCTTCGCTGACGCTGAACCGCACGTACTACGACGGTTTCACGCCCGCGTTCTACCAGTATCTCGCCTCGCTGGTCCCGGTCGGCGGCAACGTGCCGTTCACGCCGTTCGTCAACGGCAAGCAGCTCGACAATCAGGGCGGGTTCACGGGATCGATCCCCTACTTCAAAGGCGCCGTCGAGATCAACTGGACGGGGACGAACAACCACGCACGCCTGGCCATCGGCGACGCCTTCGAAGGCGCCAACAACGCCATCAACGGCCTCGGCTACGGCGTCGCCTACGCCAACTACAATCTGCCCTTGAGCAACGGCCTGAGCTTCCTCGCGGCGGCGCAGAACCTGTTCAACTACAACAGCGGCACGTCGATCGGGCAGGTCACGTACGCGAAGGGTCTGTGGCCGATCGGCGCGCGCTGGAACGCGGCGACGAACTCGGTGCAGACCGGGCCGCTGTTCGGAACGCCGAACAACAGCCAGGTGGTCTTCCCGCCGAACCTCTACCTGATGCTGACGAAGCGGTTCTAACTCTTCGAGAGTTCGAGCACGATCTTCCACTCATCGGGGGTCAGCGGCTGTACCGACAGCCGCTGACCTTTTTTCAACAGCGGCATGCCCACCAGGCGTGGGTCCTCGCGCATCCGCGCGAGCGGCACTTCGTGCGCGAGCGGCTCGACGTAGCGGACGGTGACGCACTGCCACATCGGCTTGGTAGGGGTGCTGCGCGGATCGTAATAGTCGCCGCCCTTTTCGAAGGCCGTCGCGTCGGGATGCGCTTCCGCGACCACCTCGACGATGCCGACGGCCGCCGGCACGGCGCAGGACGAATGGTAGAAGAAGCCGCGATCGCCGACCTTCATCTCCATCATGTTGTTGCGTGCCTGGAAGTTGCGCACGCCGCTCCACTCGGTCGTGCCTTCTGCGCGCAATCGTTCGAACGAATACCCGTCCGGCTCGGACTTGAACAGCCAGTACCTCATGGAGCGAGCCGTTCGCGGACCCACCGCGCGAGTTCTTCCTCATCCAGTTCGCCGGCGGCGAGCGCCTCGACCGTGCGAATGGCGTCGAACGGATCGAAGGCGATGCTCTCGCCGTTGGCCGCGAGAAACGTGCGCAGAGCGATCCACGCCGTCCGTTTGTCGCCGTCGGCGAACCCATGGTCCTTCGCGATCCCGGAGGCGTATGCGGCGCCCAAAAGCGCGATGTCGGGATCGCCGTAGGCGGCGAGATCTTTCGGTCGCGCTATCGCCGATTCGATCGCTCCGCGATCGCGGATTCCGGTCAGACCGCCGTGTTCGGCGATCTGACGATCGTGGACGGCGAGGGCGAACGGAAACTCGAGCCAATGGTATCGCTTCATTTGGAGAGCGCGCGAAGGATGTTCCGATCCTTGCGCATGATCTCTTCGGCGAGCCGCATCTGCTCCTCGAACTCCGGATCGTATGGGGTGATCAAGAGGCCGCCGTTCGGCGCCTCCGAGAGATGGACGCTGTCCCCGATCCCGACGCGAAGACGAGCGAGGACCTCCTTGGAGAGGATCAGAGCGCCCGAATTCCCGACGCGCGTGACCTTTACGGATGACATAATGTTATTACATCCGTTATACTCGGCCATGTCAAGGTCGACCCTTGCGTCAGCCGGTGGGGAGCCCATCGTGGTATGCTAGCCCTCGATTATGGCTGGTAAGGTGATCCCCGCGAGCGAGGCGGGCTGGGTCGGCGTCGAGGTGGAGGGCTACCGTCCCGGGGCTCCCGAGACGGGCGTCGAGCGGCACACGATCGTCGGCGGCCGCAAGGCCGATCCGGGCGAGCCCGGCCCGGCGATGGAACTGCGCTACTTCGAACTGCAGCCCGGCGCCGCATCGCGGTACGAGAAGCACGAACACGAGCACTACGTGATCGTCAAACGCGGGCTGGGCCACGCCGTCGTCGGCGAGACCGTCACCGAGATCGGCCCGAACGACGTCATCTACGTCGGGCCGCTCGAACTGCACCAATTCCTCAATCGCGGCGACGAGCCGTTCGGCTTCTACTGCTTCGTCGACGCCTGCCGCGATTTCTCGCAGCAGCCGGACGAGGAAGAACTCGCGCGCCTGGCCGCATCGCCCGCCGGCGCGGTGGCGAAGCCGTTCGCGGTCCCGCCGCCGGCCAAGCGCTAGCGGAAAGCGTTACCGCCGGGGAACGGACTCTCCCGGATTTGCGTTCGTCTGGCTCGCGATGTTGCGGCAGTCGCCGTCGATCGTCTGACCGGCGAACTTGCGATGGATGAATCGCGCGAACCCTTGCAGGTGATCCTGGCTCTCCTCGGTCTCGATGCGCGCGTAGACGCGTTCGAGCGATACGGCGGAACGGTCGAGCCACGTGTCTTGCGGATATTTCTGCGCCCAATCGCGGATCGCGTCTTCGACGTTCTCGGCGCCGGCGAGCTGGTCGGGGCCGTTGTCGGAATCGACGTCGAGCCGTGCGGAGATGTCGTTGAGCTTGTTGCGGATCCCGAGGATGCTCATGCCGAGCCTTCCGAAATATTCGTCGGCCGGCGCGACGCGCGGCCCCGCGCCTCGCGCGCCGGCGCCCAACGGGATAAGAGCGACCGATGCGAGCAAGAGCATCGCAAATAGAGAGCGCATGGATGAAAGAACTCCTTACACATAGACGCGCGACCGTCGTATGGAAGAGTCATCGGCGCTCCTGAGAAGTTGTTAACGACTGCTAAAGCGGCGCACGCTTGCACGCTATCGGCGCGACGAGCACCATTCGCTCCATCCACCGGGGTACGTCCGCGAGCCGGGGAGTCCGGCGATCTTGTACGCGAGCAGGTTCACCGCTGCGGAGACGCCCGAGCCGCAGTAGTGCACGATCTCTTCGGGCGAGCCGTGCTCGGCGAGTTCTCGGGCCAGGCGTTCGGGAGATTTCCAGAAGCCGCGCTCGTCGTAGTTCTCCTTGAACCAGCGATTGCGTGCGCCCGCGATGTGGCCCGCGACCGGATCGATCGGTTCGACCTCGCCGCGAAACCGTTCGCTCGCTCGCGCGTCGAGCAAGACGCCGGCACCGGCTTCGACGGCGGCCGCGTCGAGCAGGCCGTCGAGCGGTTCGCGCGCGACGATCGTGCCGGCGGGCCGCACGGGGACGTCGGCGTTGACGGGATAGCCCGCCGCGACCCAAGCGGCATAGCCGCCATCGAGCACGGCGACCGCTTCGTGGCCGATCCATCGCGCGAGGAACCAGAAGCGCGCTGCGAACATGTCGGCGCCGGCGTCGTACGCGATCAATTGCGTGTCGTCGTCCACGCCGTTGCGGCGCAAGAACGCGACGAACGCGTCGCGATCGGGCAGCGGGTGGCGTCCGTTCTTCCCGGTCTTCTCGCCCGCGAGATCCGTCTCCGTATCCGCGAAAAAGGCGCCGGGGATGTGCGCTTCATCGTACGCGCGCCGCCCGGCGCCGAAATCCGCCAGTCCGTGCCGGCAGTCGACGAGGATCGATCGCGGATCGGCGCGATGCTCGGCGATCGCGCGGATGTCGACGATCGTGTCGAAGAGCATCGGCTAGTGCAGGTTGATGGTCGTCTTCGGCGCGACGTCGGTGCCTTCGAAGGCGTTCTTCAGGATCGTCTGCAGTTCGCCGTTCTGCGCCATCGGTCCGAGGATGTCGGTATCCCCGTAGAACTTGCCGCCGATGAAGACCTTCGGCAGCGTCGGCCAGTCGGTCATCTGCGAGAGCGCTTCGCGCTTGGGCATGTTCTCCAAAACGTCGACCACTTCGAACGGATAGCCGAAGTTGTCGAAGAATTGGATCGTCTCGAGGGTGAACCCGCAACGCGGTGCGGTCTTGGTACCCTTGCCGTAGACGAGGATGGTGTTGTCGGCGACTTCGCGCGCGATCTCTTCGTTGAAGTCGGGCATCTGGTTACTCCGCGACGGTGGTGGTGAGTTCGATGGCGTGGATGCGGCCGTCGCCGTGGGCGGCTTTGAGGGCTCCGTAGACCATCCGGTGCTGTTCGATGAGCGTCTTGCCCGCGAAGGCCGCGGACTTCACGCCGATGTTGAAGTGGTCCATGGTGCCGGTGCGGTCGAAGATCTCGACCTCGGCGTCGGGCATCGTCGCCCGGACCAGGGCGACGATGGCGTCGTTGGTGATCATGTCCCACTATTATGAGGGCAGGCGGGGGTTCTCGTCGCCGCGCAATGTCTTGGCCAGCGAGTTCGCCTGCCGGAGGGTCTCCGGCAGCTCGCCTGCTGCCCGCGAGAGCGCGGCGGCGATGCCGCCCGCGACGACGATGCCGGTGACCGCGACCAGGACGGCCGGGACGCCACGGGCCGAGACGGGGCCGGCGTCGATCCGGAACTCGCGGACCAGCCGGGCCAGGCCCTTGAAGAAGCCGTAGGATTTCATCCGGTCAGACGTTTTGCGCCTAGTCGTCGAATCCCGCGTCGGTACCGTCGGCGTACTTGATCTCGGTCACCTGGCCGACGAGCTTCTTGGGCTGCCCGATCGCCGCCATCATCGGGCCGGTATCCGAGCCGAAGCGCACCCAGCGCATCGGATAGTCGAACGAGATGCGGCCCTTGCCGGCGATGTTGCGGACGAGGTGCACTTCGGCCAGGCCGATCTCTTTCGCGTCCTTCGCGCCGACGAACGTCAGGCCGATCTCGAGGGTCTTGATGGGTTTGGCGGTCAGGTTCTGCAGATCCATGTGCAGCACGATCGAATGCGGGCGCTCTTGGACGATGGTCACGTCCGAGGCGATGAGTTTGGCGATCTCTTGCTTGTGCAGGAGGTCGTCTCGACGCGCCTGCTCCGCGAGCTGCAGCGCGACCTCGTAGGATATCTGCAGGTTGATGACTTCGCGGACGGTCTTGCCGTCGTACGCGTTGGTGATCGTCTGATGGTCGTCGAGGAATGCGGCGAAGCGGTTCTTGTCGAGCGAAGGCAGCGTGCTCGCCGCGACGTCGGCGCCGACCGTCGCGGCGTTCGCCGTGGTGACGATCTCCGCTTCGACGCTGGAGGCCGCGGGCGACGATGCCGACGACGCGGGCGCCGGTGATGGCGACGCCGCCGCCGTCGATCTCGCGCCGCCACAACCGATGAGGCCCGCCGCTATTGCGACGAGCCCCACGAGCGTTACGGTCTTGGTACGGATGGTCAGCTGTTCGAACAACTCGTCCCCGATATCCACTTCACGCTGAGGAGCGGATGAAGTTCGATACCGTTGGGGGCGACCCCCGTCTGACCGTGCAGCGGGTCGAAGTAGGCGACGCCGGTGACGTCGACGACCACGCCCGATGGGAAGTTCACGAACGAGGTCGTCGGGTTGCCGAAGCAGGCGACGAACTTGGCGCGAACCGAGCTGTAGTAGTTGCCGAAGTTGGACGCGCAGGCCATGCTGCAGGTCGGATCCGGCGGTTCGATGATCATCGTCTTGCTCGGCGCGTTCGGGTCGGCGATGACGATGTGGAAGTCCTGGTCGGACTCTTTCTTCCAGCCGACGAGGATGGCGCGCACGGTGTACGAGTGCGTCTCGTACGGCGCGTAGCGCGTCGTGTCGTTGCTGGAGGTATAGCCGCTCGGAACGGGCGCGGCGGCGAGGCTCGATACCGAGATGCTCGTCGGCAGCCAGTCGATCGTGTTCACGTACGCGTCGTCGAGCGTCTTGATGTGCCAGCGCTCCACGCCGCAGGACGTGCCGCAGGATTGGCTGCCCTGACCGGCAGGCGTCGCGATCGGCGTCGGGCCGCCCGACGGCGTGGCCGTCGGTGCGGGCGTCGGCGTCGCGCCGGGCGTCGGCGTCGGCGCGGGCGTCGCGGTGGGCGCCGGGGTCGGCGTTCCCGTGGTCCACGAGACGTCGTCGACGTACTGGTAGACGACGCCGGAACTATAGCCGTCGCCGTAGACGCCGAAGTACAGGTAGACGGTCTGACCCGCATAGCTGCTCAGGTCGAAGGTGCGCAGCTTCCAGGTCTGCGTGTTGCTGACTTCTTTGAAGAGCGACTTGATCAGCGTGCCGGTGCTGCTGTGCAGTTCGGCGACCTGACCCGCGTACGTCGTCGAGGTCTCGTTCGTCCCCTCGTACGTATAGAAGTTGATCTTGCCGCCGGCCGGGACTTTGAGCTGCTGGCAGACGCCGCTCTTCCCGTTGATCTCCGAGGAGACGTAGCCGTTGAGGTCGCTGTACGAACCGGTGTGCGGGCGGTACGTCGCGATGCGGGCATTGACCGTGCCGCACTGCGGCCACGAGACGTAACCGCCGGATTCGAATCCCGGATCGGCGAGATTGCCGGAAGAGTCCGCGGCGGTGACGCCCGGGGCGCCGGCCTTCGGGATGACGATGGCATCGTCGACGTGGGCGGTGCGGCCGGGCTGGTAATCGCCTTTGGGGAGGACGGACTGGCCGCCTCCGCCTCCCGCGCAGGCGACGATCGCTGCTGCGAAAAGGACGATACAGAAATAGCGTAACGACTTCATGGAGGACCCCCGAAGCGCTGTAATTTATCCTCAGACTATCGGGTATGGCGGTGGCGTCAATAGAGGCGAAACACACCTATTGACCCCTTGCTCCCAAGCGTGATAGTAGCGTAGCCTTAGTCGATGTCCAACCGCGAAATGCAGGCCGTCCGCCTGCGCGAGACCGCCGGCCCCGACGCGCTCCGGATCGAGACGGTCCCGATCCCCGAGGCCGGTCCCGGCGAGGCGATCGTCCGGCTCCGCGCCGCGGCCTTCAATCACCGCGACGTCTACGTCACGCAAGGCAAGTATCCGGGCATCGCCTTGCCGGTGACGCCCGGTTCCGACGGCGCGGGCGAATGCGAGGGCCGCGCGGTCCTCGTCGATCCGATGCTCGACTGGGGCGACGACGAACGCGTCTGGCGCAAGGGGGCGAGCATCCTCGGCATGCCGCGCGACGGCACGTTCGCGCAATACGTCGTCGTGCCGGCGGCCAACGTCCACGATCGCCCCGCGCACCTGACGGTCGACGAAGCGGCGGCGCTGCCGCTGGCCGGACTGACCGCCTATCGCGCGCTCTTCACCCGCGCGGCGCTGCACGCCGGCGAGACGGTGCTGATCACCGGCGTCGGCGGCGGCGTCCAGACGATGGCGCTGATCTTCGCGAAGCACGCCGGCGCGCGCGTCATCGCGACTTCGAGCAGCGACGCCAAGCTCGCGCGCGCGACCGCGCTAGGCGCCGACGTCGCGATCAACTACCGCACCGACGAGCAGTGGTTCAAGACGGCGCGAGCCGCCGGTCCCATCGACGCCGCGATCGACTCGGCCGGCGGCGCGACGCTCGCGCGCGTCGCCGATATCGTCCGGCCGGGCGGCCGGATCGTCGTCTACGGAGGCACCAACGGCGACGCGACCGTGCGGCCGTTCTCGATCTTCTGGAACCATCTCGACGTGCTCGGCACCTCGATGGGCTCTCCCCAAGATTTCGCCGCGATGCTCGCCTTCGTCGATCGCGAGCGCATCCGCCCCGCGATCGACCGCGTCTACGAGATGGGCGACGTCGCCGTCGCCGCGCGGCGCATGGAAGAGGCCGCGCAGTTCGGGAAGATCGTCCTCACGATCGATTGAGTTCGTAGATGCGGACGGTCTCCAGGCGCAACATCGCACCGAGTTCCGCCTCGACGAGCGGGGCGTGTTCCGCGCCGACGATGCTCGCCCATTCGGGATTCAGGATCGCCGTCTCGTCCGCGGTCGGTCCGCCGTCGCGATCGCGTCCGCGCACCACGCCTTCCTCTTCGAGGGGCAGCAGATAGGCGAGCATCTGTCGCGCCGCCGCAGGCCACAGCACCGGCCGCACGTCGGTGTAGATGCGCCGCACCAGATCCGGAATCGTCTGCGGTCCCGCTGCGAGCGCGGCCAGCAATTCGCGCTCGCGCTGTTCGCGGTGCCGGACGTACTCGTGCATTTTGGCCGGCGCGTCGTCGACGCGCGGACCGTGGCCGCCGTAGATCGTGCGCGCGGTGGCATAGTCGACGGCGAGCCGCTCGAGCGTGCGCTGGTAGGCGCGCATCGAACCGCCGGGCGGAGCGATCGCGACCGTCCCCGTGCCCAGCACGACGTCGCCGGTATAGAGCGCGCCGGCGACGGCGTCGTGGAAGACGAGCGAATCGAACGTGTGCCCCGGCGCGTCGATCGCTTCGATCTCCATCTCGCCGACGCGGACGATCGCGCCGTCGCGCAGCGCGACGTCGCGGTCGAACGCCGCGTGCGGATGCGCGTAGACCTTCGCGCCCGTCGCCGCCGCGAGCGGCGCGGCGGCCGGCCAATGGTCGGGATGGCCGTGCGTGACGAGGATCGCTTCGATCGTCGCATCGCGAGCGCGCGCGGCGGCGACGATGGCATCGACGTGCCGGGCGATGGGCGGTCCCGGGTCGATGCAGATCGCGCGACCCTTGCCGTCGTCGAGCAGCCAGGCGTTGGTGCCGTCGAGGGTGAGCGCGGACGGATTCGGCGCGAGCACGCGCGTGACGACGGTCACCAGGCGCCTTCGAGTTCCGCGGGCATCGCGTAGCCCGCATCGGGCGAGGCCCACGGCGCGACGGTGACGATCGGCTTCGTCGCCGCGAACGCGAGCAGCGCGTCGACGTCCGGGAATGCGAGGAGCCGTTCGAGATGTTTGCGCGTCGGATACATCAGGCGCATCGAGCCCGCTTCGCCTTCGCGCAGCGCCGCGGCCGCGGTGACCCACCGACCGTCGTGCGTCTCGTGTTCGTCCGCTTCCGGCGCGTGATCGTCGCGAGCGCGCGCGAGATAGAAATGCGTGTCGTACCGACGCGTCGATTCGCCCGGCGGCGTCACCCAATGCGAGAAGCGGACGAGCGCTTCCCGTTCCAAGCGGACGCCGGCCTCTTCCTCGACTTCGCGGATCGCCGTCGCGATCAGGTCGTCGTCGTCCGGATCGGCGGCGCCGCCCGGAAAGACGTACGCGTCGGGCATGAAGGGGCTGCGCGCGCTGCGGCGGACCATGAAGACCTCGATGCCGCCGGCCGCCCGGTCGCCGTCGCGAACGAGCATGACCGTCGCCGCCGGACGAGGTGCGGTGGAACCCTCGGAGTCGCTGGGTACGTTCATGCTGATATGAAACCGCGAGTTGTCGCTCTCGCCGTCGCCGCCCTGTTCGCCGTCGGCGCCGGGACGTCGCAGGCGCAGAACGTCCCCACGCCCGTCCCCTCGCCGACCCCGACGCCGGCGATCGTCGTACCGCAACTGCCGTCGACGAATCAGATCATCAACGACGTCCTGCAGACGGTCGCCGGACAGGTCACCGGGGCCTACGGTTACAACGCGAATCAGGCGCACGGAACGGTGTCGTACTTCAAGCGCTTCGACATGCAGGTCGCCCTGCAGTTGAACCGCTTCCGTCAAGTGAAGCTGCATCAGGGCACGGTCATCAATCCGCGCGGCGCGACGATCCGCCAGGGTCAGACGGTCGACGTCTGGGGCCATTCGGACCCGGACGGCACGCTGGAAGCCGACACGATAACAATTTCTCCGTAGCCCAATCCAAGCGCGTTCGTGCGCCGTTTCCCTCGCGGAGGTAATGCATGAAACGCACTTTTGGAGTCTTCGCCGCCGTTGCGGCACTCGTCCCGATGGTCGCACTCGCCGCGGGGTGGATGCCCGGCGTCGTGAACAAGCCGTCGCGCTTTTCCGGCCCCGGCGTCTATACCGGCGCACCCGCTCTTCCGGTCACGCTCTCGATGGTCATCGCCGGAGGCGGCCCCAGCAATTTCCAGACCACGACGCTCGTCGGCGTCCTCGCCGGTCCTAAGGCCGGCCCCGAAGTCGCATCGCTGACCAAGAAGTTCGGCTCGACCAAAGTCGGCAACTTCGTCAAGGTCTTCAACTTCGTCGTCGCCGACACGCTGAAGATCGTCACCGCGAAACACATCGCGCTGCCGAAGACGCCCAGCCCCGATCCTAAGAACGGCAAGGCCCTGGCCGCCGCGCTGTGGGGTGCCGGTCAGACCGGTCACGGCTTCAACGTCGAGGTCATGCTCGACCGCGCCGTCTCGCACGGCATCCACGATCAAGTGATGGACGACATCGATGCGAAGTACGGCATCGGTGCGGACGCCGACTACCACGCCGTCCTCACCCAGGCGATGCACGACCTCGCCTCGGTCTACGGCCTGCACTAAGGCGTACTAACGGGCCGCGTACAGCGTCAACAAGAGCGGCGGAAGCAGCCAGTTGACGACGTGCGCGGTCCAACAGTACGGACACGACGCCCGGGTGACGAAGAGCAGACTGTAGGCGAGCGCCGCCGAGACCGCCGCCGGGACGAGCGCGACGGCCGCCAGAACGGCCACCCATGCGCCGGATAGGCCGAAGAGCGGGATCGCCCAGAGCGCTCCGGCCAGCAGCAGATAGTACCAGACGCCGAACGTGCTGTTCGGCGGACCGAACAGCCGAGCGCGAGGGGATCGGACCACGCTCGGTTCCGTCAATTCGCCCCGTTCGGCTCGGCGGAGTTTGCGTAGCATGAAAACGGCCACGTAAAGACCAACTCCGCAAAGAATCGTGATCGCTATCCGAAACGGCAACGGGACCTCCGGGTGAGCAAGGCGCTGCGGCGCCTGCTCGCCGTCGCAATTATGGTCGCCTCCTTTGCGGTGGCGTACCTCGTCATTCGCTTCCAGCCGCTCGTAGACCACTACATCCGGCACGTCGGCGCGCTCGCCTATCCGCTGGCCATCGTCGTCTTCGTGGCCGTCGCGTCGGCGCCGTTCTCGATGACCGATGCGCTCGCCGTGATGAACGGCTCCATCTTCGGGCCGGTCTGGGGATCGATCCTCAACGCCGTCGGATTGGTCATCGCGTCGATGATCGGCTACTGGATCAACCGCCGGGCCTCGCATCTGCTCGACTTGGAAGCGGCGCTGGAACGGCTGCCGCACTGGGTCAAGCGGTTCCCGATCGGGTCGCCGGCGTTCTTGCTCTCCGTCCGCATCATCCCCGGCTTCGGCGGCACGATCGCGACGGCGACGGCCGCGACGTTCCGCGTCCCGCTCTGGGTCCACATGTGGACGTTCTGCGCGATCGCGATCCCGATCTGCACGGTGCTCGCGATCTTCGGCGATCGCGCGACGGTCTTCGTGCACGAATATCAGGGCCGGGCGCACGACTACATCGAACACCATCGCCCGCATTTCAACCTGCACTGGCGGCGTGACGAACGCCCCGAACCGAAAGTGAGTCCGACCCCGTGAGCGTCGAGATCGTCGCGTCGTACGACGCATTGCCCGCACTCTGCCGCCGCGTCGCCGAAGCGCCGCGCGTCGGCATCGATACGGAGTTCCACGCCGAACGCACGTACGCGCCGCGGCTGATGGTCGTTCAGCTCGCCTTCGAAGACGGCGCGGTCATCGTCGATCCGATCGCCATCCCCGATCTGGACCCGCTCTCGCGCGCGCTCGGCGACACGACGATCGTCGGTCACGCGCTCTCGTCCGATCTGAAGATCTTCGCCGACCGGTTCGGCCGGGTGCCGCGGCGCGTCTTCGACTGTCAGGTCGCCGCGTCGTTCCTCGGGTACGGCATGCAGATCTCGCTGTTGGACCTCGTCCGCGATCTCTGCAAGGTGCGTCTGGCGAAATCGCAGACGGTCAGCGATTGGTCCGCGCGTCCGTTCTCGCCCAAACAGATCGAATATCTCGTAGACGACGTCGCCTATCTGTTCCCGATGCAGGACGCGATGACGGAGCGTCTGCGCGAGAACGGACGGCTGGAGTGGGCGCTCGGAGAGAGCGCGCTGCTCGGCGACGTCGATCGCTATCGCAGCGACGAGCGCCGCGCCATCATGCGCGTCTCCGGTTCGAACCGGATGAACCGGCGCGAACTGGGCGTGCTCTCGCAGATCGTCGCGCTGCGCGACAAGGTCGCGAAGGACCGCGACATCCCGCCCAAATACGTGATGCCCGACGACGTGCTCGCGGGGCTCGCCACGCTCCGGCCCAAATCGCACGACGACCTGGCACAGTTGCGCCGCCTCGACGCCGGGATGCGGCGGAACCTCGGCGATGCGATCCTGGCCGCGGTCGCCCGCGGCGAGCAGATCCCCGAGGACGAACTGCCGGAGCGCCAGTCCCGTCCGCTCGGCGTCGCGCGCGAGACCCTGGTCGCCCTGCTGGGCGTGGCCGCCGGCGAGATCGCCCGGCTCCGCGATCTCCCGCAGAGCCTGGTCGTGCCCCGCGCCGGGCTGGAGCGGGTCGCCCGCGAGGTGCCGCGCACGCGCGAGGCCTTCGACGAAGCGCTCGGCGTCGCCGGATGGCGGCTGGATCTGGTCGGAGACCCGCTCTGGCGGCTCCTGTCCGGCGAAGGCGTCGCGCGCGTCGAAGGCTACCTGGGCGGCGACCCGAAAATAGTCTTCTCCCATGACAGAGAACGCCAAGAGCTTTAACGCGGCCGCCCAGTTGCGCGTCGGCGACCGCAACTACACGTATTACCGCCTAGCGGCAGTGGAAGAGGCCGGCCTGACGGCCCTGGCCCGCCTGCCGTACTCGATGAAGATCCTCCTCGAGAACCTGTTGCGATTCGAGGACGGCCGCACGGTGACGCGCGGCGACATCGAGGCGCTCGCGAAGTGGGATCCGCGCGAGGCCTCGCAGCGCGAGATCGCGTTCCGTCCGGCGCGCGTACTGCTCCAGGACTTCACCGGCGTTCCGTGCGTGGTCGACCTCGCCGCGATGCGCGACGCGATGGCCGCGATGGGCGGCGACCCGAAAGCGATCAATCCGCTGCAGCCGGTCGAACTGGTCATCGACCACTCCGTGCAAGTCGACTATTTCGGCTCGAAAGAAGCGGAGGAGCGCAACGCGGATCTCGAGTTCGCGCGCAATCGCGAACGCTACGCGTTCCTGAAGTGGGGGCAGAACGCGCTCGAAGGCTTCCGCGCCGTACCCCCGGACACGGGCATCGTCCACCAGGTCAACATCGAGTATCTCGCGCGCGTGGTCTTCGGCGCGGGCGGTGCGGGCCTCGCGCTCGACGCCGAAGGCGACGTCGCCTATCCCGACACCGCGGTCGGCACCGACTCGCACACGACCATGGTCAACGGGCTCGGCGTCGTGGCCTGGGGCGTCGGAGGCATCGAAGCGGAAGCCGCGATGCTCGGCCAGCCGGTGACGATGCTGATCCCGGAAGTGATCGGCGTGCGGCTCGAAGGCGCTCTCAAAGAAGGCGTGACCGCGACCGATCTGGTCTTACACGTCACGGAGATGCTGCGCAAGCGGGGCGTCGTCGGCAAGTTCGTCGAATTCTTCGGCAGCGGACTGGCGAACCTGCCGGTCGCGGATCGCACGACCATCGGCAACATGTCGCCGGAGTACGGATCCACCATCGCGGTCTTCCCGGTCGACGATCGCACGCTGGAATATCTGCGCCTCACCGGCCGCACGCCCGAACACGTCGCGCTCGTCGAAGCGTACGCCAAGGCGCAGGGACTGTTCCGCACCGACGACGCCGCGGATCCGGACTATACCGACGTCCTGCATCTGGACCTGAGCGCCGTCGAACCGAACCTCGCGGGCCCGCGTCGTCCGCAGGACCGGGTCGCGCTCTCGAACGTCAAGGCGTCGTTCGCCGACGCGATGCGCGAGTGGGTGGCCGCGCGCGATGCGAAGCCCGATAGCGCGGCCGCGCGATTCGAGAACGAAGGCGGGGGCACGGCCATCGCGACGCGCGACGAGGTCGCCGTCACCGACGGCGCGGTCGTCATCGCGGCGATCACCTCGTGCACCAATACGTCGAATCCGTCGGTGCTCGTCGGCGCGGGACTGCTCGCGCGCAACGCGCTGGCGCGCGGATTGAGCAGCAAGCCGTGGGTGAAGACCTCGCTCGCGCCGGGGAGCAAAGTCGTCAAGGACTATCTCGAGAAGGCCGGACTCCAAGACGCGCTCGACGCGCTCGGTTTCAACATCGTCGGTTACGGATGCACCACGTGCATCGGCAACTCCGGGCCGCTGCCGCTCGAGGTCGCCGACGACATCGCCGAGCACGACACGATCGTCGCGGCGGTCCTCTCGGGCAACCGCAACTTCGAGGGACGCATCCACCCGCAGGTGCGCGCCAACTATCTCGCGTCGCCGCCGCTGGTCGTCGCCTACGCGCTGGCCGGCCGCATGGATCTCGATCTGACGACCGAGCCGCTCGGTACCGGCTCCGACGGCAGGCCCGTCTATCTCAAGGATATCTGGCCCAGCAACGACGAGGTCGCGGCGACCGTGGCGGCGTGCGTGCGCGAAGAGATGTTCCGCTCGCGGTACAGCGACGTCTTCAAGGGCGACGAGAACTGGGCGAAGCTGGCCGTTCCGACGGGCGAGCGCTACGAATGGGATCCGAAGTCCGAATACGTCAAGCACCCGCCGTACTTCGAGGACATGCCGGCCGAGCCGGCCGCCGTCGCGGACATCCGCGGCGCGCGCGTGCTGGTGATGGTCGGCGACTCGGTCACCACCGATCACATCTCGCCGGCCGGCAACATCGCCAAGTCGAGCGCCGCCGCGAAGTACCTGATCGCGCACGGCGTGGATCCGGCGGACTTCAATTCGTACGGCGCCCGTCGCGGCAATCACGAGGTGATGGTCCGCGGCACGTTCGCCAACGTACGCCTGCGCAACCAACTCGTACCGGGCGTCGAAGGCGGCGTATCGCGCTATCTCCCGACCGGCGAGCAGATGAGCATCTTCGACGCGTCCGAGAAGTATCGCGCCGACGGGACGCCGCTCGTCGTGCTCGCGGGCAAGGAGTACGGCTCGGGCTCCTCGCGCGACTGGGCCGCGAAGGGGCCGTATCTGCTCGGCATCAAGGCGGTGATCGCGGAGTCATTCGAGCGCATCCACCGCAGCAACCTCATCGGCATGGGCATCCTGCCGCTGCAGTACCTCGACGGCGCCGACGCGACCACGTACGCGCTGACGGGCGAGGAGACGTTCGACATCACCGGTATCGAAGGCGGCGTCACCCCGCGGATGCACGTGACCGTGCACGTGAGCGATACGGAGATGAAGAAGGGCCTGAACTTCAAGGCGCTGGTGCGCATCGATACGCCGGACGAGGCCGAGTACTATCGCAACGGCGGCATCCTGCAGTACGTCCTGCGCCAATTGAAGGCGAAAGGCTGAAGGCGCTGCACGGGGCGCTCGCCGCGGCGGTGGTGGATCCGCGCGACGAGCGCCTGATCCACCGCCTGGAAGCGTTCTCCGACATCGTCATCGGCTTCTCGATGGCGTTCCTCGCGGTGAACCTGGGCGCGGCAGACGAGTCGATGGCGCGCATGGCGACGCATATCGTCGCCTTCCTGTCGTGTTTCGCCTTCGTCGCGATCTTGTGGTGGCTGCATAACCGGCTCTTCGCGTTCTACTTCGTCGCGACGCGCTTCTGCATCGTCGCGAACTTCGCGGCGCTCGCCGCGCTGGCGCTCTTCATCTATGCGACGACGACGATCGCGCACCGCTTGCTGGAGCCGGACGTCCACGTCAAACCGCTGCTGCCGTACCTGGGGCTGTGGATGGGGCTCTACGGGACGGTGCTCGCGCTCTTCGCCCTCCTCTACGCGATCGGCATCCGCGAACGCTGGAGCGGACTGCCGTATCCGATCAAGCACTGGGGCGTCGCGCGCGCGCTCAACGCCGGCCTGGGCGGCATCGCCCTGATCGTCATCGCGTTCTTCATCGCGAGCGTCTACGGCAGCGGGTTCCCGTGGATCGTCCTGGTCGCGCTCGTCTCGGTCGTCGCCGAGCGATGGCTGACGCCGCGGATCGTCGGGAAGGCGCCGCCCGCGTGAACGCGCGCCACGCCTCGGATCGCGACGAGCGCTACGCGACGCGGCTCGAGAGCTTCGGCGACATCGTGATCGGGTTCAGCCTGGCGCAGCTCGCGCTGAGCTTCAGCTTCGGGCCGCATCTCGACGGGCGGATGCTCTCGGGCGAACTGACCGCGTTCTTCTGGACGTTCGCCATGACGGCGTGGCTGTGGCTGCTCTACCGGCGGATCGGCGAGGACTACTTCGTCCCGCGGGCCTCGATGGTCGCGCTGCACATGGTCGGCCTTGCCGGCATCGTGCTCCTGATCTTCGGCGTGCAGTTGGTCATGCATTACGGCACGCCGCCCGCGCCGCCGGACGAAGCGCAGATCGCGGTCGTGTTCTATTTCGTCGTGTTGGCGCTGACCCTCGCCGCGTGCGGCACGCAGTTCGCCGTCGGCGCGTGGATGCGTCGCGGATCCATCGATCCGGAGACTTCGCGGCGAGGGAAGCTCACGGCCTACCGGCTGATCGCGATGGCGGTCTGCGTGCTCGCGACCGCCGCGGTCCTGCCGCTGCACGGCATGGCGGCGACGGTCTTCCTCTTGCCCTCGATGGCGGGCGGCTCGATCATCGGCCGGCTGGTCGGCTCGTTCGCACTGCGGAGATCCGTACCAGGATAGTCGTGGCCGGTCCGTCGGTCGAACGCGCGATGGCGCGCTCGCCGGCTTCGAGGCGGATCGTATCGCCGGCGGATGCGATGCCCGCGTCCGTTTCGACCGTCCCGGTCGCGACGTACAGGAATCCCGCGAGGTCGCCCGCATCGACCGGAACCCCGTTCGCTCCGAGGCCGACCGCCCTCACGCTCTGCACGCACGTCTCGCGCAAGGTCATCACGTTGAGATCGCTCGCGGGGCCGTGCGAGAGCCTGGCTTCGACCGCGGCTTCGCCCGCGAATGCGAACGGCTGGAGCGGAGCGAGCGCGCGGATCCCGCCCGTCGCGAAGGCGAGCGCGACGCCGGTCCCGAGCGAGACGATCGAGCGGTCGTAGCCGGCGAAATCGGAGAACGGCCCGTCGCGTTCGATGCGCGCGACGGAGACGCGCCACGCCGGTCGAGCGCCGGACGCGACGGCGACGACGTCCGTAACGCCGCCGCCGTTCTTCCAAGCGACGCGCCGGTACGCCGACGCTCGGAGCAGTTCCACGCTAGAGCGCGGTGCGGCGGAAGTCTTCGAGCAGTCCCGTCAGATAGACCAGGAAGCGCGCGGCGGAAGCGCCGTCGATGACCCGGTGATCGTAGGAGACGCTGACCGGCATGATCAGACGCGGGACGAATCGCTCGCCGTCCCAGACGGGCTTCATCGCGCTACGCGTCGCGCCCATGATGGCGACTTCGGGCGCGTTGACGATCTGCGTGAACTGCGTCCCGCCGATGCCGCCGATCGAGGAGATGGTGAACGTGCCGCCCTGCATGTCGGCCAGGCCCAGTTTGCCGTCGCGCGCTTTGGCGGCGAGCGCCGCGCTCTCGGCGGCGATGTCGAGCAGGCCTTTCGCATCGGCGTTCTTGATGACGGGGACGACGAGGCCGTTCGGCGTGTCCGCGGCGAAGCCGATGTTGTAGTAGCCCTTGTGCACGAGCGCGTCGCCGTCGAGCGACGCGTTGAAGTCCGGGAACTGCTGCAGCGCGCGGACGGCGGCCTTGACCATGAACGCGAGCATGGTGAGTTTGGCGCCGCCCTTTTTCATCTGGTCGGCGTTGATCTCGTTGCGGAAGGCCTCGAGATCGGTGATGTCGGCCTCGTCGAAGTTGGTGATGTGCGGGATCTGCACCCAATTGCGATGCAGGTTCGGCCCGGAGAGCTTCTTGATGCGCGAGAGCGGCGTCCGTTCGACCGGTCCGAACTGCGCGAAATCGACCTTCGGCCACGGCGGCAATCCAGGGAAACCGCCGCCCGCGGACGTCCCGCTCTGCAGCGCCCGCTTGACCCAGTTCTGCACGTCCTCGCGCGTGATGCGCGCCTTCGGCCCCGTGCCGCGGACCTCGCCGATCGCGACGCCCAGTTCGCGCGCGAACCGCCGGATCGAAGGCGACGCATGCGCGATCGATGCAGCGCCTTGCGGCGGGCCCTTGACTCCGGCTTCGCCTACGCTCGGGATGACTAAGGAGGCATCCGTCGCTGTTGTAATCGCAGGCGCAGGTGTAGCCGCATCCGCCGCTTTTGTCATCCCGAGCGTAGGCGAAGCCGGAGTCGAGGGAGCGGCAGCCGCACTGCTCTCGATCGTCGCGAGCACGGTGCCCTTGCTCACCTTGTCGCCGACCTTGACGCGCACGTCTTTGACGACGCCGCCTGACGTGGCCGGAACGTCCATCGAGGCCTTGTCGCTCTCGAGGGTGACGATGCTCTGCTCCGGTTCGACCGCGTCGCCGGGCGCGATCATCACGTCGATGACCGGAATGCCTTCGAAGTCGCCGATGTCCGGCACGGTGAGTTCGACGATAGCCTTCGCCGCCGCCGGTGCTGCCGGTGCCGGTGCGGCCGCTGCCGTGCCGCTCGTCGTCGCGATGACGGTGCCCTTGCTGACCTTGTCGCCGACCTTGACGCGGATCTCGCCGATCGTGCCGTCGATGCCGGCGGGGACTTCCATCGAGGCCTTGTCGCTCTCGAGCGTCACGACCGAATCGTTCTTGCCGACGACGTCGCCGGGTTTGACCAGCACCTCGATGACGGGGATGTCGGTGAAATCGCCGATGTCGGGGACGATGATGTCGGCCATCGCTACACCGTCCACGGCGCGGGCGCGCCGGCGTCGATGCCGTACTTGGCGATCGCTTCGGCGACCTTGGCGAGCGGGACCTCGCCGTCGTCGGCGAGCGCCTTGAGCGCGGCGATCGCGACGTAACGCCGATCGACTTCGAAGAACGCGCGGAGGTTCTTGCGGAAGTCGCTGCGGCCGTACCCATCGGTTCCGAGCGCGACGTAGCGGCGATCGACGTACGGACGGATGCCGTCGGCGTAGGAGCGCATGTAGTCGGTCGCGGCGACGACGGGGCCCGCCCGCCCGGAGAGGCACTCCGTGACGAACGGCACGCGCGCCTTCCCGGTCGGATCGAGCAGGTTGTGCCGCTCCGCGGCGATGCCGTCGCGGCGCAGTTCGTTGAACGACGTCGCGCTCCACACGTCCGCTACGACGCCGAAGTCCTTTGCGAGCAGGTCCGCGGCGGCTTCGACTTCGCGCAGGATGGAACCCGAGCCGAGCAGCTGCACGCGCGGCGCGGCCTTGGCCGCCTTGCCGCCATCGCGCAGCAGATACATGCCGCGGAGGATGCCGTCTTCGGCGCCCGCAGGCATGGCCGGATGTTCGTAGTTCTCGTTCATCACGGTGATGTAGTAGTAGACGTCTTCTTGGTCGGCGACCATGCGGCGCAGGCCGTCGCGGATGATGACCGCGAGTTCGTACGAGTAGGTCGGATCGTAGGAGACGCAGTTGGGGATGAACGACGCCATGATGTGGCTCTGACCGTCCTCGTGCTGGAGCCCTTCGCCGTTGAGCGTGGTGCGGCCCGACGTTCCGCCGATGAGGAATCCGCGCGTGCGCATGTCGCCCGCGGCCCACGCGAGATCGCCGATGCGCTGGAAGCCGAACATCGAATAGTAGATGTAGAACGGGATCATCGGGACGTCGTGATTGGAGTACGAGGTCCCGGCGGCGATCCAGGACGAGATGGCGCCGGCTTCGTCGATGCCTTCCTGGAGGATCTGCCCCTTCTTATCCTCGCGGTACCACATCAGCTGATCCGCATCTTGCGGTTTGTAGTTCTGACCGACGTGCGAGTAGATCCCCAGTTGGCGGAACAGGCCTTCCATGCCGAAGGTGCGCGATTCGTCGGCGACGATCGGGACGATGCGCTTGCCGAGTTCCTTGTCCTTGAGCAGCGCGGAGAGCACGCGGACGAACGCCATCGTCGTCGAGATGTGACGCTCGCCCGTCGCTTCGAGCTGGCCTTTGAACGCCGTCAGCGCGGGCACCGCGAGCGTGGTGCTCTTCCGGCGCCGCTTGGGTACGCTGCCCAGCGCCGCGAGCCGCTGCCGGAAATACTGCATCTCCGGGCTCTTCTCGTCGGGCTTGTAGAACGGCACGGCGGCGAGATCCGCATCCTTGATGGGGATCTCGAAGGCGTCGCGCATGTTGCGCAGATCGGCGTCGTGCATCTTCTTGGCCTGGTGCGCGATGTTCTGCGCTTCGCCCGAGGAGCCCATGCCGAATCCCTTGATCGTCTTGGCCAGGATCACGGTCGGCTTGCCGTTCCGTTCGAGCGCGCGGGCGTATGCCGCATAGACCTTCTTGGGATCGTGGCCGCCGCGCCGCAGCGCGCTGATGCGCGCGTCGTCCCAGCCGGCGACGAGCGCCGCGGTCTGCGGATACTTCCCGAAGAAGTCGTCCCGCACGGCCTTCGCGCCGCCGGCGCGCAAGGATTGGTAGTCGCCGTCGAGCGTCTCGCCGACGAGCTGCCGCAGCGTCCCCGACGTATCGGCGGCGAAGAGCGGATCCCAGTTGGATCCCCACACCACCTTGATGACGTTCCATCCGGCGCCGCGGAACACGCCTTCCAACTCTTGGATGATCTTGCCGTTGCCGCGCACCGGACCGTCGAGGCGCTGCAGGTTGCAGTTGACGACCCACTTGAGATTGTCCAGGCCTTCGCGCGCCGCGATGGTGATCTGTCCGAGCGATTCCGGTTCGTCCATCTCGCCATCGCCGAGATAGGCCCAGACGTTGCGGTCGCCGGCGTCGAGGAACTCGCGGTTGTTCAAGTACTTCATGAACCGCGCTTGGTAGATCGACATGATCGGCGAGAGGCCCATCGAGACGGTCGGGAACTGCCAGAACTCCGGCATCAGCCACGGGTGCGGATACGACGAGAGTCCGCGTCCGCCGACTTCCTGGCGGAACGCATCCATCCGCGCTTGGTCGAGCCGCCCTTCGAGGAAGGCGCGCGCGTAGAACCCCGGCGACGAATGACCTTGGAAGAAGACGAGGTCGCCGCCGCGTTCCGGTCCGGCCGCGCGGAAGACGTGATTGAACGCGACTTCGTAGAGCGTCGCGGCGGAAGCGTACGAGGCGACGTGACCGCCGAGTTCCGAACTGACCTTGTTCGCGCGCACGACGAGCGCCATGGCGTTCCAACGGATCGCCGCCTCGATCTTGCGCTCGAGTTCGATGTCGCCGGGATATGCGGGCTCCTCGCTCGGTGCGATGGTGTTGAGGTACGGCGTGACGATGCCGCCGCCGGCGCCGCCCGAAAACGGCACGCCGGCGCGCCGCGCGTCCTCGGCGAGATCGCCGAGCAGTTGTGCCGCGCGTTCCGGACCCTCGGCCGCGATGACGGCGGCGAGGGCGTCGCGCCATTCCTGGGTCTCTTGCGGGTCGGGGTCGTGAGCGAGGGTCGACATAGCCCGCCCTCCATTCCGCCCACCGCCGTCATCCCTTCTCGCTGGATGGGTCCAATCAGACGATTGGATTGGTCCAGGCGCGATCCTCGCGGAGCACGAGCGCGATCGAGACAAGGAGCACGACGCCTCCCACGATCGCTAGAGGCGGCACCGCCTCTCCGAAGATCAGCAGGGCCAGACCGGCGGCGGCGACCGGCTCGAGCAAGGTCGAGAAGGCGATCGCGCTCGGGCTGAACCAGCGCAGCGCGGCGTTGAGCGCGGTGTGTCCGAGCAATTGCGAGACGAAAGCCATCGCGAGGATGCCGCCCCAGGCCGCGCTCGCCTGGAGCGGCGGCAGCGGCTGATGCGCGACCAGTGCGGCGGCGACGAGCGCGGCCGCCGCCCACGAATACGTGCGCGTCACGATCTGCCGCGTGCCCAGGTCCGCGCGGACCTCGCGCACGATGATGAAGTAGGCGCCGATGCCGAGGCTGCCGATCAAGGCCAAGAGCCATCCCAGGACTTCGTGTCCCGGATTCGGCGGCCGCGTCGCATCGAACGCGACGACCATCGCCATCCCGGCCACGCCGGCGGCGAACGCTCCCGTCGCGAGCGCCGAATAGCGGCGCTTCAACACGATCGCGTCGTAGATCGCCGTCCAGATCGGCGTCGTCGAGACGATGAGCGTGGAGATCGCGACGGTCGTATACTCGAGCGAGGCGATCCACGTCGAGAAATGGATGGCGAGCGCGATGCCGGCGAAACCGAGCAGCACGTTCTCGCGCTTCGAGACCGGCCGCCGCGCCGCGCCGCGCGCGAACGCGCTCGCCATCAGCAGAAGAAGCGCCGCGATCGCCAGCCGCGCCGCGCTGACCGCGAGAGGCTGCGCGCCGCCGAGCGCCCAGCGCGCGAAGATCGCCGCGGCGCCGACCGCGAGTTGCGCGCCGCCGAGGATGACGTACGGCATTCCTTAGCCTTTGAAGAGCGTCTGGTAGTGCCACTCCAGGTGATCCCCGATCGGCCGGAGGGCCGTGTCTTCCGGGGGCCGTATCGGCCGCCCATTCAATGCGTAGTAGTCGCGCCCGTTCTCGAACTCCTCGCGAATAGCGCGGCTCACGCGGAATGTCAGATCGGGCTGGATGCTCACGTACCCGTCGTCGTAAAGCTTGTGCAAATCGGAACGCAACAGCAAGCCGTTGCGCACGTCGTGCTCCTTGACGATGGAGTACGGTTTGATATGCGCTGCTTCCAGAGCGGGCAGCGTCTTTTCGCCGGTGACCGCGCATCTTCGGCCGTATGCATCGGTGACGAGGACGCGGAACGTCCCTTGCCCCAGCCTCGGCACGACCACGCGTGGTTTGCCGGCGCCTCCGTGGACGGTGATCTGGGGGAATGCCGAGAGGGCCGCGTTGCCGGAGAGCGCCGCCAGCAGCGGCTTCGCGACGAAATCATCGACCGCGAGAGACACGATCGGGCCGTACATGCGGATCGGGAACGGGATGGGTTCTTCGAAATAGATCGGGTCGCTGAGGACCGCGCAACCGATGTCGCGCACGTCGGAGATCGAGGTCTTCTGCAGCACGGCCATCTTCGTGCGAAAGGCTTGCAGGTCGTCGAAGCCGTTCGCCGGACCGAACGTATCCCACGCCAGACCTACCGGCATCGACGAAAAGGCGGAGAAGAATCCGCACCCTACTACATAATTCGTCCCGCGCTCGCGATAGAACCACGGCGTTCCCCGCGGGAGGCGGGTCGGCGAGTTGCCCGGTCGCCAGAAGTTGACCTCGGTGAGATCCCGGCGCGAACGGAGAAACGCGAACCAGTCGGGGTCGGTCGTACCGACGTTGACGCGGTCGAGGGTCAGCTGCACGCTCGAAGTGATTAGAAGTGGATCTTGAAGTTCACGCCGACCGGGAACTGGCCGGTGGTCGGAAGATCCGGAGTCGCGGTCGTCGGATGGTGGCTCGTCGTGATGACGATGGCGAGCGGCACGATGAGGATCCAGCCGGTCGTCGCGAACCACGGCTTTGCCAGCAGGCCCAAGAGCTTGGCCGCGGCGGGAGGGCCGAACTCCGAGAAGTTGTCGGCGAGCGGCCGAGTGACGTTCTGGACGTGCGGCGGATCGGCGGGATTCAGCGGGAGATGGGCGATCAACGCTTGGCCGGCGTTGAGCGTGAAGACGGACCCGTCGGCGAAGGTGATCTGCACCGGCAGCATCGGATCGGTCAGTTCGTAACAGTTGACCTGCAGCGTCCCGGTCGCCGGATCGAACGAGATATCGCCTTCGGTGCCGCGCACCGCGATCTGCGTCGTACCGGTGTGGAACGTGTAGTCGGCGCGCGCGCCCGCCGGGTGCTGGATGGTGAAGCGGACCTTGCCGACGACTTCGAACGACGCGTGTGCGATGTCGGTCTGGTTGAAGGAGTTCAGCGTCACCCGCGTGTTCTGGCCGACGAGGACGCGCGAACTGTCGGGCAAGCCGATGGCGCCCTGCGAGTTCGCACCGGTGACGGCGGTATAGTGGTCGTCGAGCGCTATCGACGACTTCGGTGCGATCGGCGTCTCGGCGCCCCCGGCGGCGGTCGAATAGGCGACCGACCCCTTGACGTTCTGGAGCGTCTTGTCGGACGCGGCCGAAGCCGGCGCGATCGTCAGCGCGACGAGCGAAAAGGCGATGAGGAACGCAGCGATAGCACGCACGACGGAGCCCTCCTAGGTCAAGCGGGCGCTTCGCCCGTTCGAACGGCGGCGCCTTGCGCGACGGGCCGAAATGCCCGGCTCGCCGTGCAGGGCGGGCGAGCGCCCGTCCGAAGTCGGCCCTTATGCGGAAGCCGATCATTGCGATAGCCGTCCTTTTCGCCATTTCCCTGGCCGCCGGTTGCGGCGGCGGGGGCGGCGGATCCAGCCCGATCCCCACGACCGGCGGAGCCGGAGGCTTTGGAGGTTCGACGAACGCGTCGGTCGCGATCGTGATTCCGGCCAAAGCGCCGAGCGGATCGAAGTCGCCGGCGTACGTATCGGCTTCGACGCGGTCCGTGCGCATCGTCGTGACGCCGCAGGGCGGCACCGCATATCCGGCGGTCGTCGCGAACGTACCGGGCACGTACTGCATCGGCGGCCCCGAGACCGGCTACACGTGCACGATCGTCGTGACCGCGACGTTCGGTACCGACACGCTCGACGTCACCGCGTTCGACGGCGCGAACGCGACCGGCAACGTGCTCTCGCACGGGACCTTGACGACGACGTTCGCCTCCACGCCATCGCCTGCGCCTATCGATATCACGCTCGCCGGTACGATCAAGACCGTGGTGCTCTCGTTCGCGAGCGGCGCCGACGCGAGCGGATACGCGCCGATCGGTGCGCCCGTCACGCTCGACGTCGTCGCGAAGGATGCGGGCGGGAATACGATCGTCGGCACGTACGACGCGCCGATCGCCCTGACGTTATCCGCGAATCCCGGCGTGTCCTCGAGCAAGAACGCCTTCTCCGATTCGACGGGGCCATCGACGAACATCACCTGGAACGGCGCGCCGACATATTACAACGCGCCGACGTCGGCCGTCACCATCACCGCGACCGCCGGCGGCGGTGCGGTGACGGCGGCGATCGCGCTCCATCCGCTGACCACGCTGCTCTCGTTCGCAGCGGGTTCGGGCGGCTCGAACGCCGCCTATCCGGTGGGACTCGTGCACGACGGCGCGTCGTTCGCGCTCGCGCTCGGCAGCTACGACTCGCCCGACGGCGAGTTGGCGTCCTTCGACCCGACGACGGGCGCGCAGAGCACGAAGTCGTCGCTCGGCTTCTACCCCAATAGCCTCTACCGCGATCCGAAGTTCGGCGGCATCTGGATATCGGATTACGGAAACGGGCTCGGCACGCTGCATTGCTATACGTCGCCGGCGAGCAGCGACGTGCCGCTCCCGATCCCGACAGCCGGGTCCGTCGATCCGTATCAGATGGCGGCCGACGGCGCCAACCGCCTCTGGTTCACCGCCGGCGACGGCGTCGGCTATGCGAACCTGACCGCGCAGTGCGCGGCGACGCTCGCGCAGCCGTACATCTCGCTGCCGTACGACACGACGTCGCCGTACGCCGTCGGGATCGGCGCCGACCGATCCGCCGACAATCTGTGGGTCGGCGACGTGTCGAACTCGCGGGCCGATCTCTTCCAGGGTGGCAGTTTCTCGACTCCGGGTCCGGACTTCTCGTTCAACGCGAACGCGATGGGATACGACGGCGCCGGAAATCTCGTCTTCGCCGGAAGCGAATACGACGAGTCGTCCGGCGCGATCCAGACGGTCCCGTCGGGGTCGACCTCGCCCGGAGCGATGGTCAACCTGTTCTACGGAGCGAATTTCGCGGCGATGGACGCCGTGCCGACCGGCAACGCGAACGCACCGATGGCGTTCGCCGACTACAACGGCTCGCTCGACCTCTATTATCCGGGCGCGACCGCGCTCTCGACCGTCGTGCCGATCGCCGGGAACTACGGCATCATCGTCGGCGATGCGAAGCGGCCGGCGCGGGCGCGCGTGCGCGCGAGCGTCAAGCGCGCTTCGCAGCTCTCCCAAGGCGGCGATTGCGAAGGCGTCGCGTTCGACGGGAACGCCCAGCCGTGGGTTCTCTGCGCGGGCCCGAGCGGCGCCGCGGTCGTGGATCGCCTGATCGTGACCGACGCTTGGAACGCATTCGAAGCCATCGACGCGCTGCATCAATTCGAGACGGGAAGCGTCGGCGTCGCCGGGGGTGCCGCGGGCACGACGTTCGCCGCCACCTGTTCGGGCGCCGTCACGTGCACGCAGGACGAGTCGTTTCCGCGCGTCTTCAGCGTCTACGCCGCCGGTACCGGGGCCGGGACGGTCCGCATCGACGGCAGCGACGGCCGCTCCGCCGCCTACGCGATAACCGTGGCCGGACAGATCGTCACTTCGACGCACTAGCGAGCGGATCGGGTAGGGAGATTTCGGCGCGGGCGCCTAATCCTATGCGCTTACGGGAGCTCGCGACTGCGGGCTGAGAGGGCGGTCTGTTCCGCCGACCGTGGTACCTGATCCGGGTAATGCCGGTGTAGGGAAAGGGCTTCCACCATGGCCAAGATCTACGTCACCGACGGCGAGCTGCGCGTACCGATGCGCGAGATCGCGCTGACCGATGGGACGACGCACGTCGTCTACGATACGAGCGGTCCGCACGGCGATCCGGACGCGGTCGTCGATCTGCGCGCCGGCCTCCAGCCGCTTCGCGCCAAGTGGATCGCCGATCGGAACGATACCGTGGAACTGCAGAAGCCCACGAGCCTCTACCGGCGCGGGCGCGAGGCGATGGCCGAATTGGACGCCGTGCGCTTCGAGAATACGCGCAAACCGCGGGTCGCCGCGCCGGGCAAGAACGTCTCGCAGATGCACTACGCGCGGCGCGGCGAGATCACGCCGGAGATGCGCTACGTCGCCGTGCGCGAAGGCTGCACGCCGGAGTTCGTCCGGGACGAAGTCGCGCGCGGGCGCGCGATCATCCCGAACAACATCAACCATCCCGAGAGCGAACCGATGATCATCGGCCGCGGCTTCCACGTGAAGATCAACGCCAATATCGGCAACTCCGCCGTCGCCTCGACCATCGAAGAAGAAGTCGACAAGATGACGTGGGCGACGAAGTGGGGCGCCGACACGGTGATGGATCTCTCGACCGGCAAGAACATCCACGAGACGCGCGAGTGGATCCTGCGCAACAGCGCGGTCCCGATCGGCACGGTGCCGATCTATCAGGCGCTCGAGAAGGTCGACGGCAAGGCGGAAGACCTCACCTGGGAGCTCTACCGCGACACGCTGATCGAACAGGCCGAACAGGGCGTCGACTACTTCACCATCCACGCGGGCGTCCTGCTGCGTTACGTCCCGCTCACCGCCAAGCGCGTGACCGGCATCGTCTCGCGCGGCGGATCGATCCTGGCGAAGTGGTGCCTCTCGCATCATCGCGAGAACTTCCTCTACACCCACTTCGAAGAGATCTGCGAGATCATGAAGGCCTACGACGTCGCGTTCTCGCTCGGCGACGGCCTGCGGCCGGGCTGCCTTGCGGACGCGAACGACGAGGCGCAGTTCGGCGAACTCGAGACGCTCGGAGAACTGACGCAGATCGCTTGGAAGCACGACGTGCAGGTCATGATCGAGGGGCCGGGCCACGTGCCGATGCACCTGATCAAAGAGAACATGGACAAGCAGCTGGAGATCTGCCACGAAGCGCCGTTCTACACGCTCGGACCGCTCGTCACCGATATCGCGCCCGGCTACGACCACATCACGTCCGCGATCGGCGCGGCGATGATCGGCTGGTTCGGCACCGCCATGCTCTGCTACGTGACGCCGAAAGAACATCTCGGCCTGCCCAACAAGAAGGACGTCAAGGACGGCGTGATCGCCTACAAGATCGCGGCGCACGCGGCCGACGTCGCGAAGGGTCATCCGCGCGCGCGCCATTGGGACGACACGCTCTCCAAGGCCCGCTTCGAGTTCCGCTGGGAAGACCAGTTCGCCCTCGCGCTCGATCCCGATACGGCGCGCGAATTCCACGACGAGACGCTGCCGGCGGCGGGCGCGAAGGTCGCGCACTTCTGTTCGATGTGCGGACCGCATTTCTGCTCGATGAAGATCACGCAAGAAGTGCGCGAGTACGCCGAGTCCGGCATGGCCGAGAAGTCGCGCGAGTTCGCGGAACGCGGCGCCGAGGTCTACGTCGCCGCTCCCTAGGCCGTGCGCCGTGCTCTTCGACCGGGACGAGACCCTGGTCGAAGACGTGCCCTACAACGGCGATCCCGCGCTGGTCGTCCCGCTGCGCGGCGCGCGCGCGGCGCTGGACGCCCTGCGCGAGGCCGGCATCCCGATCGCCGTCGTGACCAACCAGAGCGGCGTCGCGCGCGGTCTCGTTACGCGCGCGCAGGTGGATGCGGTCAACGCGCGGGTGGAAGAGCTGCTCGGCCCGTTCGCCGGTTTCTTCGTCTGTCCGCACGGACCGGACGACGGTTGCGCCTGCCGGAAGCCCGGGCCGCAGCTGATCCTCGATGCGGCGCGCGCGCTCGGCGTCGACCCCGCGTGCTGCGCGGTGATCGGCGACAAAGGCAGCGACATGGAAGCGGCGCGCAATGCCGGCGCGCGCGGCGTACGGGTCGGCCCCGCGTACGGCGTACGCGAGGCGGTGGGAGATCTGCTAGCGCCCTGACCAGTAGGCGACGTCGGGCGCGGCGACCGCGGCGCTTGCGACGGGCGCGAGGTGGATGCTTTTCGCGATGGCGTGCCACGCGCTCAGGACCTTGACGACGTAGCGCTGCGTCTCCGCATAGGGCGGGACGCCGCCGAAGCGCGCGACCGCGTGCGGGCCGGCGTTGTATGCGGCGCAGGCGAGCTGGATGCGGTTCGACTTGCCGGCGTAGCGTTTCACGAGTCCGCCCAGATAGCGCGCCGAGCCCGAAAGGTTCGCCGCCGGATCGCGCGGATCGACGTGCAGCGCGGCCGCGGTGCCGGGCATGAGCTGTCCGAGTCCGATCGCGCCGACGCGCGAGCGCGCGTGCGTGTGCCAGCGCGATTCCACGGTCACCAAGGCGGCGAGCAGGCTCGGGTCGAGGTGCCAGTGCGCGGCATTGCGCAGGAGATGCGATGCGAGGTTCTGGCTCTGCCAGGCGGGCAGCTGCGGATTGATCCGATGCAGCACGCTCGCGTAGGCGGCGATGCGCGTGGGCGTGGCGATGCCGGTAACGGGTGCCGCCTCGGCGGCGCCGGCGCAACATAGCATCGTCAGCCCCGCGAAAAGCGCGGCGGTCGTGGTACGCATATGTGCTAGTATCGGAGACGAACCTGGGAATCCTTAGAGGTGCGACCTTTTCCGTATGAGCCGCTATTCCGGAATGACCCCCGCCAAGCGCCGCGCTTGGGGCTACGCCCTGATCGCGTTCTTCGTGGTGATGATCGGCATGATCGCCTTTTCGGAATGGTGGGCGTTCAACGTGAACGTCCCCGCGATGGAAAAGCAGCGCGCGGCGCACGGCACCAGATGATCGACTGGCGCAACGTCGTCGCGGTCGCGCTCGGGGGCGCGTTCGGCTCCTCGGCACGCTATCTGTTCGGGATCGTCGCGCTGCGCTGGTACGGTCCGGATCTTCCGTGGGGGACGATCGTCATCAATATCGCCGGCAGTCTCGCGATCGGCTTCGTCGGAGAAGCCGCCGTGCGGCACGCGCTCGGCGCGAGCCCGATGCTCCGGCTGTTCTTGATGGTCGGGGTGCTCGGCGGATTCACGACGTTCTCGGCGTTCTCGCTCGAGGCGCTCGGACTCATCACCAACCGCGCTCCGGCCGTCGCGCTGGGCTACATCCTCGCGAGCGTCGTCCTCTCCATCCTCGCGTGCTACGTCGGCCTCGTCGTGGGCCGGGTGGTGTTACCGCAGTAGTCGATGGTATGATTGCGCTCGTATGAGCGCATTTATCCGTCAGTTCTTCTGCGTCGTTCTTCTGGTCGGCGCACCCTTCGCCGCGATGGCCGCGACCACGCCGGCCCCGGCTCCGACCCCGACGCCCGGACCCCTCGACGCGCTGAAGTGGCGCTCCATCGGGCCCGCCGTCTCCGGGGGCCGCGTCGCGGCCGTCGCGGGCACCGCGAGCGATCCGAACCTCTACTACCTCGGCTCCGCCGGCGGCGGCGTGTGGAAGACGGAGAACGGCGGGGCGACCTGGACGCCGCTCTTCGAGAAACAGCCCGTCGCGGCGATCGGCGCGGTGACCATCGATCCGACGAACGAGAACGTCGTCTGGGTCGGCACCGGCGAAGCGAATCCGCGCAACGACGTCTCGTACGGCGACGGCGTCTACAAGACGACCGACGGCGGCAAGACCTGGAAGAACGTCGGTCTGGCCGCGACGCGCCACATCGCGCGCATCCTCATCGATCCGAAGGATCCGGATCACGTGATCGTCGGCGCCCTCGGCGATGTCTTCGCCGACAGCAAGGATCGCGGCGTCTACGTGACCGACGACGGCGGCAAGACGTGGACGCAGACGCTCTACGTCGGCCCCGCGAGCGGCACGTCCGAACTCGCGATGGATCCGAACGACCCCAAAGTGGTCTACGCGAGCATCTGGCAGTTCCGCCGCGAGCCGTGGACGTTCCACTCGGGCGGCCCGGACGACGGCATCTGGAAGTCGGTCGACGGCGGCGCGACCTGGAAGCGCCTGCAGGGCAACGGTCTGCCCGAGGGCATCACCGGCCGCAGCGCCGTCGCGATCGCTCCGAGCGATTCCAAGCGCGTCTACGCGATCATCGAAGCGAAGGGCGGCATCCTGTGGCGTTCGGACGACGCGGGCGCGACCTGGAAGATGACCAGCGACGACACGCTCGTCGATCAGCGTCCGTTCTACTTCACGCACCTCAACGTCGATCCGAGCGATGCGGATCACGTCTATGCGGTCTCCGAGATGCTCGCCGAATCGAAGGACGGCGGGAAGAAGTTCCGCGAGACGGCCGGTCCCGTGCACGTCGACTACCACGCCATGTGGATCGCGCCGAACGATCCGAAGCGGATGATCGTCGGCGAGGACGGCGGCTACGCGCTGACGCTCGACGGAGGCAAGAACTGGTCGTTCTCGCGCAACCTCGCGATCGGCCAGGTCTACCACATCGGTCTCTCGACGCACGAGAATCCGTATTGGGTCTGCGCGCCCCTCCAGGACAACAACGGCTTCTGCGGTCCCTCCAACTCGAAGGATCGCGCCGGCATCAAGGACGAGGATTGGCTGCGCGTCATCGGCGGCGACGGCATGTGGGCGGTACCGGATCCGAGCGATCCGTCGCACGTCATGACGGACCTGCAGACGGGCACGATCGTGGACTACGACAAGAAGACCATGTCGGGCCGCTTGGTGATGCCGTACTACGATTTCTCGCGCAACGACTTCCAGCTCTACGCGCGCAAGTACCGCTTCAACTGGGATTCGCCGATCGGCTTCGCGCCGTGGAACCCGCATCTCGTCTGGCTCGGCGGCAGCGTCGTCTTCCAATCCTCCGATCGCGGCCTGCACTGGAAGCCGATCAGCCCCGATCTGACGCTGAACCTCAAAGAGCACCAGCAGCCGGCGGGCGGTCCGCTCGCGCTCGACGTATCGAGCGCCGAGTTCTCCGATACCATCCTCGACATCGAGGGATCGCCGGTCAAGGCCGGCGTCATCTGGGTCGGTACCGACGACGGCCTCGTGCAAGTCACGCGCGACGGCGGCAAGCATTGGAGCCGGGTCGAGCCCAAGGGCGTCGGTCCGTTCGGACGCGTCGAGACGGTCGCGCCGTCCTCGTTCGATGCGGCCACCGCTTACGCGATCGTCGACCGGCATCGCTCGGGCGACTACGCGCCGTACCTCTTCGTGACGCACGACTACGGGACGTCGTGGACGAAGATCGTGAACGGTCTGCCGTCCGATCAATACGTGCGCACGGTCCGCCCGGACAGCCGCAACCGCGACCTGCTCTACGCGGGAACGGAAGAGGGCTTCTGGACGTCGCAGGACGGCGGCTCGACGTGGAACGCCACGCAGTTGAACCTGCCGACGGTCTCGGTGCGCGACATCCGCATCCAGCCGGAGTTCGACGATCTCGTCATCGCGACGCACGGGCGCGCGGTCTGGATCCTGGACGACCTCGCCCCGCTGCAGATGCTCGCGAACGCGCAGAAGCAGGGCGCCGCGCTCTTCCCGATCCGCACGGTCTACCAATACATGTCGCACGACAACGACGAAGGGCTCTACACGCGCTTCTCCGGACAGAACCCGCCGTCGGGTGCCATGATCGCGTACTACCTGGCGAAACCGCTCGCGACCGGACCGACGATCGAGATCCTCGATGCGAAGGGACGCGTGGTACGCCACATCCGGCCGCCGGTGAAGCATCCGGCGGGAGAAGATGCGGGCGGCGGATTCCGCGGCGGCGCGGCGGGCGCGACCACCAACAACGCCGGCATCAACCGCATCGTCTGGAACCTGCGCGAAGACGGGGGGCCGCTGTGGATGGGCGCCGCTCGTCCCGAGTATCGCGGATCGCCGGTCGGCATCGCGGTCGCGCCCGGAACCTACTCCGCGCGCGTGACGCTCGGCGGCAAGACGTTCGTGCAGCGCTTCGCGGTGAAGCCCGATCCGCGATCGCCCTACACGCAGGCCGACTTCGATGCCGCCTACCGGTACGGCAAGAAGTACGAGGTCATCGGCGGCGACATCAATACGACGCTCAACGATCTCGACGCCCAGGCGAAAGTGCTGAAGGACCCCGCCGCGCTCGCCGAGCGCGCCGCGATCTTCGCGCTCTTCACCGCCGACTACCACAACGACGAGGACTCGATCCAGCGTCCGGGCGGCCTCCGCGAGGACATCCCGGGCGGCGGTTTCGGCGGCGGTCCGCCGACCGCGGCCGAACTCGCGTTTGCGGCGCGTTACGACAAGGAGTACGCGGCCGCGGTCGCGCGCTACAAGGCGTACGTCCGGAGATACGTGATCCCGCTCGTGAAGTCGGGCGTGAAGGTCGAGTACTAGACCGCGCGTCGGAACGAGAAAAGGGGGTGTCGCGCTCGCGCGACACCCCTCTTTCCCTTTTCGGGAGGGTCTAGCGGAGCGTCTTGTACCAGCGTTCGAGGTCGTCGTGGAACGACGCGAGCGCCCGCGGGTTGAGATAGATCATGTGTCCCGACGGATAGAAGCCGTAGGTGATGTTGTTCATCAGCGGCTTCTGTATCCCGAGGTGGTCGAGGGTGTAGACCGTCGCGGCGAACGGCGTGACCGAGTCGTACCAGCCGTTCGCCGAGAAGACCTTGAGGTTCGGATTGTAGGTCATCGCCTGCGCGAGATCCGGCGCGGAGTTGAGCGGCAGGCCGCCGTTGTGCGTGAAGTCCCATCCGCCTGCCGCCTGGATCGCTCCGTACGCTCCGGTGAGATACTCGAGATTCGTCTTGTATCCCAGCGTCCGGCGCAGATAGTCGTTGGTGGTCGTCAGATAGGCCACGTCGATGGATGCGTCGCTCGGTTCTAGCTGCCCGTACTCCGACTCGGGGTCGAGGTCGAAGAGCCGGTAGCGCGCGTCGTACGCCCCGATCCGCTGGGCGCGACTCCGGCGGAACTCGGCGAGGAAGTGCTGCGACGTGACGCGCAGGTCGCTGTTGCGCAGGTACGTCTCCGAGAGACCGGTATAGCGGTGCAGTTTCGCGACGATCGAATCGAAGCGCTGCGGCGAAAGGCCGGAGCCCTGGTTGAGCGCCTGGCGATACTCGCCCATCGCGAACGCCTGCACTTCTTTCATGTACGCGGCCAGCGTCGGAGGTGCGCCCGGCACGGCCTTATAGTAATAGGCGGACGCGGCCATCGTCGGCAGTGCGAAGACGTACTGCCAGTCGTCCGTGTCGGCGCCGCCGTACGTCTCGCTCGATGCCAGGGCGTCGTTGAGGATCGACGACTGCAGGACGACCCCGTCTACTCCCACGCCATCGCTCTGAAGACTGTTCGCCAGCATCGCGGTGCGCGGCGTTCCGTAGGATTCGCCGAAGAGCACGTGCTTGGAGTTCCAGCGGCCGTTCGCCGTCAGCCAGCGCTTGACGAACTGCGAGAACGCGCGGACGTCGTTGTCCGATCCGAAGATCTTCTTGGCGTCCCCGCCGGGCAGGATGCGGCCGAAACCGCTCGCCGGCATGTCGACGAAGACCAGATCGCTCGCATCGAGCAGGCTGAAGCGGTTCTCCGCGAGCACGAACGGCGCTCCGGCCGTCATCACGCCGTTCCCGGTCTGCACGCGCACCGGTCCGAAGGACCCCATGCGCAGCCACAGCGTCGCGCTGCCCGGGCCGCCGTTGTAGAAGAACGTGACCGGACGGTTGCCCGCACCGTCGACGGTGTAGGCGGTGTAGAACATCGTCGCCTGCGGCTTCTCGTCGGCATTGCGCAGGACGATCGTGCCGGCGCGCGCCGTGTAGGAGAGGCGTCCGCCCGAGAGCGCGATGGTGTGGTGGGTCACCGCGTCCTTCGGGACGTTGGCGAGCGGGTTGGGAGCCGGCGTCGCCGGCGCGGCGGCGATCAACGCGATCGCGAGTAGTGCTGCTATCGCGCGCACGTCAGCGTCCTCCGAGGGTGGCGTCGTACCAATGCTCGAGATCGTCGTGCAGCTGGGCGTACGCGTCGGGTTCGATGTAGATCATGTGTCCGGACGGATAGAATCCGTAGGTGATGTTGCCGCGCAGGTCTTGCGGGATCTGCAGGTGATCCATCGTGAACTGCGTTTCGAAGAAGGGCGTCGCGAAATCGTAGTAGCCGTTCGCTACGAAGACCTTGAGCGCGGGGTTGTAGACCATCGCGCCCGCGAGGTCTTGCGAGACGTCGGGCTGGGTGATGCCGTTATGCTTGAAATCCCACCCTCCGGCCGCCTGGATCGCGTCGTACGTGCTGGTCTTGTACAGCAGGGGCGGATCGTACGCGAGGTCCGTGCGGAGATAATTGTTGATGGCCGACGTGAACGCCGAGTCGATCGCGGAATCGGTCGGATCCCAATACGGGAAGTCCGCATAGCGGTCGAGCGTTCCGGTCGTGAAGCGGCCGTCGAGGCGGCCGATGATCCGGCCGCGGTTCTGGAGCAGCTTCCCTTCGAACTTGTAGTAGGGGACGCGCAGGTTCGACTTCTCGATGTAGTCCTGCGGCAATCCGGTGTAGCGCGCGAGTTTCGCGGCGGTATCCTTGAACTCGCTCTGCGAGACGTCTGCGCCCTTCGCGAGGGCGTCGGCGTATTCTCCCAGCGCGAAGGACTTGGCTTGCGTCATCCAATCGGTCAGGCTCGCTGGCTTGTTCGCGATCGCGTCGTGGTACCAGGCCGCGGCGGCCTCGGTCGGCAGGTAGAGCACGAAGCCGTAGTCCGCGCCGCCGGTCGTGGTCAGATCGTCCAGCCCGAAGTTCAGGATGACCGACTGCAGGCCGACGCCGTTGATGCCGATGCCGTTCTGCTCGAGGTCCGAGGCCAGGGCGGCCGAGCGCGTCGTACCGTAGGACTCGCCGTAGAGGAACTTGGGCGAATTCCACCGCCCGAAATTGGTGATGTAGCGTTCGATGAATTGCGCGAAGGCGTTCGCGTCGGCGTCGAGGCCGAAGAACTGCTTGGGATTGGCGATGATGCGTCCGAACCCGGTGTTCGGCATGTCGATGAAGACCAGGTCGGTCTTGTCGAGCAGCGTCTTGTCGTTCGGGACGATCTGGTACGGCGGAGGACCCGTCATCGTGCCGTTGGCCGTGACCACGCGCACCGGTGCGAACGAGCCCATGTGCAGCCACATGGAACTGCTTCCCGGGCCGCCGTTGTAGAGGAAGGTCACGGGACGGTTGGGCGCTCCGCCGTCCAGCGTGTAGGCGACGTAGAAGATCTTGGCGGTCGGCGTTTCGTCTGATCCGCGCAGGGTGATCGTCCCGGCCCGCGCCGTGTATGCCAGCGGCTTGCCGGCGAGGTCATGGTATGATGCGTCACCGCATCGGGGGTTTCCGGTGGCGACGGATCGGCCGCACGCGCGGGCGTCGCGACGATCGCGAGCCCGAGCGTAAGGACGACCGCCGCGAGCGCAGAGGCGCGCGCGATCGAATGCTTCATATGAGAAGTGTACGGGGATGCCCGCGCGATGTGTCGCTTTTGAGAGAAATTTGACCCGTCAGCAGGCGCTTGCGTGGGATGCGACCCGGTAGCGCTCCTGGGCGACGGCCCGTTCGACGTGATACTGGAACGCGCGGAGCGTCCGGACCAGGCGCCGCTCGAAGGCCTGCCGGTCTTCGGGCATGACGAGCGCGCGCGTCCACGTGACCAGTTCGCGCATGGCGCCGTTCCCGATCCGTTCGAACGTCGCGGCGGTGACGCCGCCGGCGACGAGCGCGCGCGCGAGCGCGTGTGCGTATTCCATCGGGACCGTGCAGGAGAGCCGTCCGGACGCGACCGCGAGGATCGTCGGCCAGACCTGTGCGACCGCCGGGAGCGCGGACGGCAGGCCGAACGACCCCATTCCCGGCAAGGCGCAGAGCGGGCGGGCGAACGCGAGCGCGCTCTGCGTATCGAAGGCGATCGGGCCGGCGTCCCGTTCCGTTCGGCCGGGAACGGCGAACACGTCCGTCGCCAGGAGATGGTTGCCGCTGCGGACGAGCGCGTTCCAGGCGCGCAGCGCGAGATCGTTCGCGTCGCGGCCGGAAATCGAGGTTCCGGCGATCGCGGCCGTCGCGAACGAGAAGGCGGCGATGCCGGCGTAGCCTCGTTCCTCGGCGCGCTCGGCGTTCTCGCGCGCTTCGGCCACGATCTGCGCGGCCGGAATGGTAGCCGAAGCGATCGCGTTGCGCAGCCGCATGCCGTTCGCGGCGATCGCGAGCCAGAGGCTGCCTTCGAACGCTTCGACTGCGGCGTTCGGGTGCCACGGCAGGCCGAGCAGGGTCGAGATGCGGCCGAGCGTCTCGTCCGCGGCGATCATGCCGTCCGGGAACGCGCGCAGCGCGATGGCCGCGCCGCGCGCGTAACGCAGTGCGTCCTCGAAGCGTCCCTCGAGCATGTCGAGCTGGGCGTGGCGCAGCAGCGCGTATCCGAGCATGCGATAGTGGCGGTTCTCGCGCGATGCGAAGAAGGCGAGATCGATCGCCTCGCGCGCCCGCGCCGCATGCCCGGCGAGGATGGCGGCCTCGGCGACCAGCAAGAGCGGCGCCACGGCGTGTTCGCCGCCGATGGCGGTGCCGATCCGCTCCACGAGTTCCGCGCGGGAGAGCAGATCGATCGCCGTTCCGCTGTACCGCGCGGCGGCGAACTCGATCGTCGCGATCTCGTATTCCACCACCCGGTCGACGCGCGACCCGTCGACGGTCGCGGCGGCCTCGGCGCGGATCCGCGCGGCCTGCTCGTGTTCGCCGCGCAAGTCCGCGACGTAGGAGAGGACGAGCAGGGCGCGCGTCCGGTGCGGGCCCGAGAACTTTCCGAGATCGATCGCTTCGAGATCGTTCATCTGGGTGGCCATGCGATAGAGCGCGTCGACCCGGTTGCCGAGATCCGGCTCGCTGCAGAGGTCCAGCAGCTCGGTCGCCGCCGCCGGGTCGAACTCGAGCATCGCCTGCGCCGCATCTCCCAGCGGATCGCGCGCCGGCGCGGGGCCCGCGAGCAGGCGCGAAACGTATGCGGAGAACGCCTGCACCGCTTCGGCGCGCAGACGGAAGAAGTGCCGCGGCGAAACGGCGAGCTCTTCGGCGGCGCGCTCGCGATTGATCGTCCGCTCGACGTCGTAGGACCAGATCAGACGCCAGTACCGCTCGCCGGCGGGGCCGCACTCGTCGAATGCGTCCTTCAGCGCCTTCTTCGTCGCTTCGAAGGCCGTGGGGAGATCCAGGGCCTGACGGAGCGCCTTCCCGAGCGGGAGCGCTTCCAATTCCGCCGGCCTGCGAAGCCTGCGCAACAACTGCCGTATGACCGCATTGCCGTACCGCATCTTGACGGCATCATCGTGTGCGTTCCTGAGTTTGTGACTAGAAAATTAGGTGAAAACTGCCGCGTTTCTGCGAGCCGAGGGGGACGCTAAGAATTGCGGCAACGGGCGGCATGTCGGCACGCGCACGGGCGAGTGTCGACATACTGACACACACTCCAATAGGAGACGGTAATGAAGCAACACAGATGGTTGCGCGCGTTGCCGGCGATGCTTCTCGGATTCGCACTGTCGGCCGGCCAGGTAACATGGGCACTGGCCGGAACGACGGGCGGTCTGAGCGGTAGCGTCAGCGACGACAGAGGCGCGCCGGTGGCGGATGCAGACGTATCCGTCGTTTCCGCTTCGCAGTCCGCATCGGCGAAGACCGACGGGACGGGACATTTCGTCTTCGTCTCGCTCGTACCGGACACGTATACGATCTCCATCGATAAGGGCGGGTATCAGTCGATCTCGCTCTCCGGCGTCACGGTCTTCGCGGATCAGACGCAGTCGCTCGCGCTGCGGCTTCCCGCGGCGCTGACGAACATCGCCACCGTCATATCGAAGGCTCCCGGCAACCTCGTGAAGCCGGGGACCACCAGCGACGTCTACTCGGTCAATGCGAGCACGCAGACCGCGCTGGCCGGCATCGGCGGCGGCAAGAACCTCGACTCGGCATACTCGGCGATCTACTCGACGCCTGGCGTCTCTTCGTACGTGGGGAACTACGGCTACGGCCAGACGTTCTACATCCGCGGCGGCAGCTACACGCAGAGCGGCTACGAGTTCGACGGCGTCCCCGTCAACCGCGCGTTCGACAACTACAACGCGAACTCGCTCTCGAACCTGGGACAGCAGGAGCTCCAGGTCTATACCGGCGGAACGCCGAGCGGGTCGTCGTCCGCGACGCTGGCCGGATTCATCAACCAGGTGATCAAGGCCGGTACCTATCCGGGATTCGCATCGCTGAATTTCGGGATCGGGAATCCGGCCTTCTATCACACGCTCTCCGTGGAAGCGGGCGGCGCGACGCCGAACCGCTTGTTCTCGTACTACGTCGGCTTGCGCGGGAGCAACTCGTCGTATCGCGTGATCGACAACGCCGACGGCGGCGACATCCGGGGCGACGGCTCGGGGGCGAACGGGCTGACGTCGGGCATCGTGGCCCCGGCGCTCTTCGCCGCGAACCCGGTCGTGAGTCTGTTCACGAACTTCTACGCGAACGGACCGTTCTCGTCGTGCGTCGGCGGCGCGCCGCCGGCCGGCTCGGCCGACTTCGAAGGTCTGGCGACCTGTAACTCGGCGCCGCCCTTCGCGTACGGCGTCAACTCCAACGATACCGACCGCGAGAACATCTTCAACTTCCACTTCGGCGTCCCGCACAAGCACGACGGCGGCAAGGACGACATCCAGCTGCTCTACGACAACTCGTCGTATCACGCGGCCTGGGCGGACAGCTTGAACGATATGGGCGGCATCGCATCGCTGAACCACGTGTTCAACGGCTACGGCGGTGCCGGCGGCATCACGCAAGGCATCTTCGGGATCACGTCCTACAACGGCAAGGGCGGCCCCGCGGACAACTACTGCGCGGCGCTCGCACTGCTCAAGGCCTTCGCGATCGTCAACCAGACCTGCGCGACCTCGGGACCGTCGCCCGTCCCCTATCAGGACGGCTACATCTTCCCGTCGGGGACCCAGTTCGGACAGCACGCGAGCGGGCTCGCGGCAGTGCCGTACTACTTCCCGAGCTCGTCCACCTCGCGCGCGTTCGCATCGGGAATGGACCCGGCGCAGCGCGACGCGATCTGGAACAACGCGGGCATCGTCAAGCTGCAGTACCAGAAGAACATCGGCACCAACGCCTACCTCCGCCTCTTCGGCTACACGTTCTACAGCGATTGGCTGCAGAACGGTCCGAACCAGGCGAGTTTCGGCAACGGCACGCTGATCGGGTACTACGCCTTCGACTATCCTTCGCAGGACTACGAACTGAACACGCACACGCGCGGTGCCGAACTGCAGTACGCGGATCAGATCGATGCGAAGAACCTCATCAAGCTCACGGGCAACTACACGACCGCGACCTTGACCCGGTTCAACAACAGCGGCTCGTTCCTGACGACGTTGGGATCGACGTCGACCAACCTGGCCGACGCGAGCGGGAACTGCTACAACTACACGACCGGTGCCGCCGGATCGTGTCTTTCCGCCACGACCGCCGGTACGTTCGGCAGCCCGACGCGCGGAGAAGCGCAGACGGCGTGCGCGACGCCCGCGCTCGCGGCGACCGCCGCTTGCACGAGCAACGCGCAGTGGCTCGTGACGGTGCCTTCGGGCAGCGGCACCCTCAACACGGTCGTCCCGACGTTCGTCTCGGCGGCGCTCGAAGACGAGTTCCGTCCGAACGACAAGCTCGACCTCAACGTCGGCCTTCGGTTCGAGTCGTACAAGTACGGCCTGACCGATCTCAACACGCCGGCCTACAATTTCTGGTTCAACGCGGCGCAGCATTCGTATTGCTACGATCCGACCACCGGAATTCCGATGACGACGCCGATCGGCCCGACGACCCCGCCGGGCAGCTCGACGCCGATCGTCGCCAACGTCTGCCCCACCGCTCCGTCGGGCGCGGCGGGCGTCCATCCCGACGGCGTCGGCGGTCACCTGCTGTTCTCGAACATCGGGCCGACCACGCTGACGAAGTCCCTCGTCTCGCCGCGACTCGGCGGCACCTATACGCTCGACCCGGAGACGGTGATCCGCTTCTCGGCCGGGCGCTACAGCCAGCCGACGGAGACGGCCTTCGAGCAGTACTACAACCAATCGCCGAAGTCGGCGACCTCGTTCGACTACACCCACTTCTTCGGGATCGGCTTCACCACGCCGGTTCACGATAACGCGGTGCAGGTCTCGAACAACGCCGATATCTCGCTCGAGAAGCGCCTCCACGGGACGGACGTCACGTTCAAGCTGACGCCGTTCTACCGCTACACGACCAATCAGATCGTGTCGGTGACGCTCGGCCCGTCCTTCGCCTCCGGCGTCAACGTCGGTACGCAGAAGACGAGCGGTCTCGAGTTCCAGATCAGCAAGGGCGACCCGAGTCGCGACGGCTGGTCCGGGACCGTTTCGTATACCTATACGAAGGCGAAGGTCAAGTACAACGGCATCGGCTCGCTCGGACGGAATGCGATCGACGTGCTGAACGACTACATCAAGGCGTTCAACGGGCTGACGCAGGCCGGCGGCGGCGCGCCGTGCTACGATCCGACGACGCCCAACCCGGCATCCCCGGGCGGCATCGCCAACTCTCCGCTGGCCACGTGCGCCGGCAACACCTCCGCGATCAAAAATCCGTACTACGGTATGGCGCAGCAACCTCTGCTCGATCGCAACGGATACTACGACACGTATCCGAACGCACCGCCGGGAGACCCGTTCGGCAACGGCAACACCGCCATCTCGCCGAACTTCTTCTCGGGATTCGTCTCGTACAAACACGACAAGCTGACCGTGACGCCGACCTTCCAGTTGGCGCAGGGGCAGATGTACGGATCGCCGACCGACGTGATCGGTACCGATCCGCGCACGTGCGCGTCCAACGAGTTCGACGGCGGACGCGTGGCCGGCGGCTCGCCGTACGCACAGAACGCGGACTATCAGTCCTGCACGTTCTCGGCGTACACCGCAGCCGGCAACCTCGCCATCCCCAACCCGTACACCGGCACCTTCGACGGCGTCGGTCAGTTCCGCAATCCGTGGATCCTCAACCTCAGCGCGCAGATCGCCTACGATTTCACGCCGAAGGTGAAGGGCACGCTGCTGCTGGCCAACGTCTTCAATCGCTGCTTCGGCGGCACGAAGACCGCGTGGTCGACGGCATATCCCGCGAATAGCCAGGTCTGCGGCTACGGCAGCAACGGCTCGGCCTTCATCGGTACGCCGACGAACGCCGGCGGGATGACGAATGGATACGGATGGTACTACGGAGCCTCGGGAGCCGATCCGGCCAACGGCACGACCGGTTATCCCAAGGTCTTCGACTATCCCTACATCCCGGTCTCGGGCGCGATCCCGCTCCAGGCCTACTTCCAACTGCAGATCAAGCTGTAACGGCTCGATCCCCGGACGGAACGGGAGGGCGCGGCCGCGAGGCCGCGCCCTCTTCGCGTCGAAACGGCGGGCGATGTGCGTTAGCGTCTCGCCTTCGTCCTTCTCCCGCGCCGCATTCCTCGGAGCCGGCGCCGTAGCGGCCCTGCCGCTCTTCGCCGAGCCCGCGCGGGCGCTCGACGCGATGCAGAAACTCTCCGCGGGCGGCGCGCTGCCCGCGGTCCCTGCGGGGCTCGCGCCGGCGAACGAGCGCGCGGCATATCTGGCGTACGGATCGCCGTACCTCGCCGCGCAGTACCACGCCACGGAGGGCCTGGCGAAATCGATCGGCGATGCGAAGATGCGGGCCGCGGCGCTGGCCATCATCGGCGACCCGACGCCGCGCTACGCGCGCCGGTACCCGACGGCGGAATCGCGCGTCGCCTTGCGCGACGCGATGGCGCGCGCGGGCTACGTGAAGGCGAGCGATCCGGTCGAGGGCATCTTCCCGCGCGGCACCGAGAAGCGGGGCATCGTCCAGCCCTTCTGGTCGACGCCGGGCTCCGCCGCCGACTCGCACCACGCCTACCCCGGCGGCCTGATGGTCCACGAGCTCTTCAACGCGACGATGGCGGAACGGTTCGAGCAGACGTACGACGGCATCTATTTCGGCGGGCGCTCGAAGGTGGATCGCGACGCGGTGATCCTGGCCGCGCTCTATCACGACGCGATGAAGACCGTCGTCTTCCAGTACAACGACGACGGGACGTTCACCGAAGAGCTGAACATCGGCGACACGGGAGGCCATCACGTGCTCTCCGGCGCCGAAGCGATCGTGCGCGGTCACGACGCGCGCTTCGTCACGGCCCTGCTGAGCGCGCACGCGGCGCCGTCGCTGGGCGACGAGAAGAAGGTCGCGACCTGGTGCGCCGCCGCGGCGATGGTCGCCGGCGTCGATCCGTTCGCCTTCGGTCTGCTCCGCCGCGATGCGAGCGGCGAGGCGGTGCTCGCATCCCTCCCGCCGATCGAGGCCTTCGTCAACTTCCTATCCGACCACGACTGGGTGCTCTCGGTGCATGCGGCGCACGCCGTCCGGCCGCACCTCGACGCCCTCGCGCCGAAACATGGCGTGCGCGCGGGCGACGCCGCGGCATTGGCGTGGTGGCGGCTGGGCGTGACCGCGAAAGTCCCCACCATCGCGCTCTATCACGAACTCACGGTCGGAGAATCCGCATTCGCGGCGGCCGTCGCTCGATCGGAGATCATGGCATGAACGTCCGTCTCGCAGGCGCGGTCCTCGCGTTCGTCTTCGCCCTGGCGGCACCGGCATCGGCCAAGGTGCCCAAGCTCGACCACATCGTCATCATCATGCTCGAGAACCATAGCCTCCAAAGCGTGATCGGCAACCCCGTCGCGCCGCAGATGACGCGCCTGGCCAAGACGTACGCCTATTCGAACGCCTATTACGGCGTGACCCATCCGAGCCTCCCGAACTATATCGCCATCACCTCGGGGAACAACTGGTACTCCAACAGCGACGATCCGGGGCAGCGCTTCGACCACTACAACATCGTCGACCAGTTCGAAGCCGCACACGTCTCCTGGACGGCATACATGGAATCGATGCCGTACTCGGGCTACATGGGTGCGTACTACCCGACCGATCCGAACAAGGCGCTCTACGTGGCGCGCCACAATCCGTTCGTGCTCTATCCGGACATCCGCACGAACCTGGCGCGGCTCAAGCACGACGTGCCGCTGACGCGGCTCGACGCGGACTTGAAGGCGGGCAGACTTGCGCGGTTCGTCTGGATCTCGCCCAACGTCTGTCGCGACATGCACGGCATGCCGGGCGAGGACTGCCCCTACGCGGGCGATAAGAAGTTGCGCACCGACGGCGATGCGTTCGTCGGCGAATGGGTCGCCAAGATCGTCCGTTCGAAGGCCTGGACCAAGAACTCCGTGATCTTCGTGATGACCGACGAAACCGACTACGACGGTCCGAACGCCGCCACCGGCGGATGGCTCAATGCCGATGCATGCTGCAACGCACCGGTGGTCGTCAAAGGAGCGCCGTTCTTCCCGCAGGGAGGCGCGTACGGCGGCGGCATCAGCCCGTTCCTCGCCGTCGGCGATCCGATCAAGCGCGGCTTCGTCTCGAATATCCCGTACAACCACTACAGCGTCTTGCGGACGATCGAAGCGTCGTGGGGCCTGCCGTTCCTCGGCATGGCGAGCGATCCGCTCAACGTCCGGAGCTTGGACGACTTCTTCCGTTAGGCGAAGAGGCGTTTGACGAACGCCGCGTGATCGTAGGCGGGCTTCCCGCCGAAATGCACGGCGACGGTCCGTTCCGAGCGGACGACGTACATGCCCTGTCCGCCGGAGCCGCTCGCGTAGAAGAGATCCTCCGGCGCGCCTTTGAGGCCGAGCCACCAGCCTAAGCCGTAGCGCGGGTTCGCAGACGATCCGCGCAGCGCTTCGTCGAAACCGCCCCGCGCCATGAAGAGCCCGTACTTGATCCACTCGCGTGCGGAGAGGAACGCCCCCGTCGGCAGCGGCCGCGTGCCGTCGGAGAGCGTGCGCCACGAGCCGACGGCCACGCCGAGCGGGTCGAGGAGGCGGAGCTGCAGATAACGGTGCGGCGTCTGGCCGCGCGCTTCGAGTTTGCGCGCGAAGACCGCGCCGAAGATCTGGAGCGGAACGCCGCCGTACGTGAACGACGTGCCGGGGGCGTTCTTCAGTTCGACCGCAAGCGCTTTTCCGTAGAGCGGGACCGCATTGCCGAGGCCGCCGAAGCCGATCCCGGCGGTGAGCTGCAGCAGCATGCGCAGCGTCACCAGGCGCTTGCCGGGGACGTCCCACGCCGGGAACGTGGCCGCGACGGTCTCGTCGAGGTCGAGCAGTCCGTCTTCGTGCGCGAGAAGGGCGGTTACGCCCCAGAAGCTTTTCGTCCCGGAATAGAGCGCGTGGGGCCGTTCGGGGACCCAGCCGTCGCCGTATTCCTCTGCGACGATCTCGCCATCGCGCGCGATCGCCAACTCGTGCAGATCGTATTTCCGGGCATAGTCGACCGCATCGGCGAGGCTCATGCGGCGGGCTTCTCCGCATCGCGGCGGGTGCCCGCTCCGGCGCGACGAAGCCCGCCCTATGACCATCCGTATTCTCGCCTTTCTCGGCGCGCTCGCGCTGACCGCCGCTCCCGTGCTCGCCGCCGATTCCATCGACGCGATCATCGCCAACCCCGCCTCGTTCGACGGCAAGCACGTCGCCGTCACCGGAACCGTGGATAACGTCAAGATGAAGACGTCGCGCCGCGGCAACGACTACACGACGTTCGATCTCTGCCAGACCCAGTGCGTGCACGTCTACGCGCACGGCCACGCGGACGTGACCAAGGGCGCGACCGTCTCGGTCACCGGCGATTTCGTCGCCAGCCGCACGATCGGCACGTTCACGGTCACGAATCAGATCACGGCCGACGACGACACCGGAATCGCCACGCCCGCTCCGGCCGCGAGTTCGCGCCCGCGATAGGATGAGTCGCGCGTTCGTCAAGGACGACGACGACCGGCCGGAACCCGCGATCGTTGGGGCGGTCCTGCCCTACTACGTCACCGCGGGCGGGCTCGCCGCACTGGATGGCGACCGGCGCACGCGCGCGGTGGTCATCGAGACCGCTCCCGGCGTCGCCGGCTTCGGTTCGCGCGTCGCGGTCGTCGACGAACGCGGCGTTCGCGCCACCTACGCGATCGTCAACGACGAAGATGCCGATCCGGCCGCGGGCGCGATCGGCATCACCTCGCCGCTCGCCGAAGCGCTCCTCGGCGCCGCCGTGGGGATCACGGTCGTCTGGCGACGCCCGATCGGCGACGCGACGCTGATGGTCGAGCGGATCGACTAGCGCAGCGCGACGAGGACCGGTACCAGGATCGCGATCGCGATCGCGATCCACACCGGCGGGCATGGAACGGCGACGGTGCGCGGCGGATCGTCGTACAGGATCGCCTTGACGAACGGGTTGCCGAAATCGCCCGGTTGCGGCGCGTGCACGGTCAGGCCGCGCGCGGCGCGAGCGCGTCGAGGCAGCGCACCAGGATGGCCGCCGTCACCTCGGCGTCGGCGAGAGCGCGATGCGCGCCGAGGCTGCGGACCGCCGGATCCGCATCGATGCCGAGATACGCGCGCAACGTCTGGTTCTTGTGGTCCGGTGCGTGCGGGAAGGCGCGGCGCGCGAGCGCGAGCGTGCACAGCACCGGTCGCGCTCGAAGCGCGGTGAGGAACGAGAGGTCGAACGCGGCGTTGTGTGCGACGACGGTGGCGCCGTCGCAGAGCGCGAAGAGCTCGCCCTCGATCTGCGCGTAGGTCGGAGCGCCGGCGACGTCCGCATCGGTGATGCCGTGCACGTCCGTCGCGCGCCACGGTATCGGACGGCAGGGATCGACGAGCGAGGACCATCGCTCGACGACGCGGCCGTTCTGGATTACGACGCAGGCGACTTCCACGACGCGATCGGCCGACGGACTGAAGCCCGTCGTCTCGACGTCGACCACCGCATACCGGCCGGGCCGGGCCATCTGAGGGAACCACATGGACGCATTCTGCGCCATCCGGGTGCCATACGGGTGGCATTTCCCGACGCGCCGAAATGGCCGCGCATGAACGACATCGATCAGCGCATTTCACGCAAGCTGCTTCTGGGCGGCATCGCCACGGCCGGGCTCGCCGCGGCCGTCCCCTCGATCGCGCGCTCCGCGACCCCCGGCGTCGTCGGCGCCTGGAGCCTGGAGACGTTCGTCGAGCGCGTCGGCGACGGCGAGTTCAAGCCGCGGTTCGGACCGAACCCCGTCGGCTATCTGATCTATACCGCGAGCGGCCGGGTCTCGGCGACGCTTTCCGCGGCGCACCGGCCGCCGTTCCTCTCGCCCGACGCCGCGACGTCGACCAACGAAGAGCGCCGCGAAGCGGTGCACAACTTCCTCGCCTACGCCGGCAGATACGAAGTCTTCAGCGATCACGTGCTGCATCACGTCGAGACGAGCATCTTCACCAATCTCGTCGGCACGACGCTCAAACGCGGCTACGAACTCGAAGGGAACACGCTCACCATCCACACCCTGCCGCCCTACATCTGGGGAACCGAGAGCCGCCTGGTCTGGCGACGCACGTAAGGCTCTTGCGGTCATGGTAACTTTGTGATACAAAGTTACCATGACCAAGCGCATCGTCCCCTTGCTCGTGATCCTGACCTTCGCCACCGCCGCGTGGGCCGTGCTGGGAGGCACGATCGTCACCCGGACGGCCCGATCGGACGATGGCCAGCGCGAGAAATTGGCGGCCCAGTGGGGCGGCAGTCAGACCCAGAAGGCGCCGGAGATCGACGCGACGATCGGCAAGGCGAACGTCGGCATCCCGCTCCGGTCCAGCACGGTCGGCGTCGATCTCGCGCTGGAACAGCGCCGCCTCGGCCTGCTCTGGTACAACCTCTACACGGTCCACTTCCACGGGCGCTACGTCGTGCACAACGACACGTCGGCCCCCCGGCTGGTGATGTACTTCGATCTGCCATCGGGCGACGCGACGTACACGAACTTCCACTGCACGATCGCCGGCAAGTCCGTCGACGAAGGTGCCGCGCTCCTCAATGAGGGCGTCCGATTCGACCTCGCGCCGGGCGCGCGCGCGACGGTCGACATCGCGTACGACTCGCGGGGCATGGAGTCGTGGGCCTACAAGTTCGGCGACGGCGTGCGCCAGGTCAACGGCCTCGACTTCACGATGAGCACGAACTTCGCCGCCGTCGACTTCCCGCCGCACACGCTGCTCCCGTCGCGCGAGAGCACGACCGCGAAAGGCTGGTCGGGCGAATGGAACTACGGCTCGATCGTCACCGGCAACGGCATCGGCATGACCGTCCCCTATCCGATGCAGCCCGGACCGCTCGCCGTCCGCATCACCATGTGGGCGCCCCTCGCGCTGTTCTTCTACCTGTTCGTGATGCTCGTCATCACGACGATCAGGAACGTCGATCTGCACGCGATCAACTATTTCTTCCTCGCGTGCGCGTTCTTCGCGTTCCATCTGCTCTTCGCATATCTGATCGATCGCATTCCGCTCGAGCTCGCGTTCGCGATCTGCTCCGTCGTCTCGCTCTTCCTGACGGTCTCGTACTTGCGTCTCGCGGTCGGGTGGCGCTTCGCGGCGGTCGAGAGCGCGTTCGCGCAGCTCGTCTATCTCGTGCTCTTCTCGTGGGCGCTCTTCAACGAAGGATGGAGCGGCCTCGCCATCACCATCGGCGTCATCATCACGCTCTTCATCCTGATGCAAGTGACCGGACGCATCCGCTGGAGCGAACGGTTCCCCGACAGGATACGCGCGGCGGCGGATTAAGATGGGCGCATGGACGACCCCGCGGTCAAGACGAGCCGCAACAGCCTGCTGCGCGTTTCGGAGGTCGCCATCGACGGTGGTGCCGGTCTCATCGGCATCACCATCTGCCCGGGAAAGGTCGATCCGCACGCGATGACCGGCCCGACGGAACGCGATCTGGACATCGACGTCCGGACGATCCACGACTGGGGAGCGCGCGCGGTACTGACGCTGATGGAAGATGCGGAACTCGCGCTCCTGCACGTCACCGCGCTCGGCGCGACCGTCGAACGCTACGGTATGGAGTGGGTGCATCTACCCATCCGCGACCTCGCGATTCCCGACGCTTCGTTCGAACGCGCGTGGAAGCGGGCGGGACCGCGTCTGGAAGGCCTGCTGCTCGAGGGCGAGCGCGTGCTCGTGCATTGCCGCGGCGGACTCGGGCGATCGGGGATGATCGCGGCGCGGATGCTGGTGGAACTCGGCACGCCGGCCGACGAAGCGATCGCGCGGGTGCGTTCCGCTCGCCCCGGGGCCGTCGAGACGTCGGAGCAAGTGGCCTACGTCCGCGCGGTCCGGCCTTAGCGCCTGGCGCGATACTCCGCGAGGCTCGCGTCGAAGAGCGACCTGACGGTGCCGTCCTTGATGAGGCGCGCGATGTCCGTGGAGAACGCGGCGGAGAGCCGCGCCGCGCACGGAGAGTGCTTGCCGAAGGCGAGATAGAGCCCCTCGGTGACGAAGTTCTTCTCGGCTATGCGGATCGTCGGCGGCGCGCCGCTGATCGCCGCGTAATAGCCGACCAGGCCGTACTCGGACTGCCCGTCGAGCACGGAACGGTAGACGCCGTCGAATCCCTTGACGGCGGTCGTCGTCAGGTGCTCGTGCATGAACGCGTCGAACGCGTGCCCGTAGGCCTCGCCCGCGCTGACCGCGCCGCGTCTGCCGACGAGGCTGTTCCAATCCTTATAGACGAACGGATCGTCCGCGCGGACGACGACGGCCGACGGATCGTCGGCGATCGCCGGCCGTACGTAGTCGAAGAACGGAAGGCGCGCGTGCGTCAGATAGAGCCCGACGATCGCATTGGCTTTGCCGCTCTTCACGGCCGACTGCGCCGCAGCCCAACTTCCCTCGTTCACCACGACGATCGGGATGCGTGCGTCCTTGGCGAGCCGCTCCACGACGCGGATGCCCGCGCCGTGCAGCGTGGCGCCCTCGGCCCACGCGACGGGCGGATAGGTGGGATGCCCCGTGAGGATGAGTTTGGTACAGACGATGGCGGAAAGCAGTGCGTGCATGGGCCGCGCTTCGCTAGCAGGGAACCGCGCACCGCTCGGGGATAGGGCGCATCATGAGAAAGACTCTTGCAGTGCTCGCCATCGTCCTATGGTCGGCGACCGGACTCGCATCTGCGCAGACCGCCGTCACCGTCGACGGGAACGTCGGATTGCAATCCTTCGTATCGCTGACCGACGCGCACATGCGCGCGCTGCTCCACGACCTGCAGACGTTCGCCGGAACGTCCGCGGCGCGATCGGGCGCGTGGAGCGCGATCGAAGCGCCCCTCGTCGCCGCGACCGGCGGCGACGTCGCCGTGACGGCCATCTATGCGACGCCGCAAGGGCGCTATTGGGTCGCCGGGAAGGGTCTGCAGCCGGTTCCGATCGCCGATCGTCCGTACTTCGCCCAGGTCTTCGCCGGCAAGAGCGTCGTCGGCGATCTGGTCGTCGGCCGCTCCAGCGCGACGCCCGTCGCGATCATCGCGGTTCCCATCCGCAGCGCGAACGGCGGCGTCGGCGGCCTGGTCGGCGTCGGCGTGCATCTGCCCGCGTTGAACGCGATGCTGGCGAAGGAGATGGGCGCCGGCAAGAACGTCGTCTTCTGGGCGGTCGATGCGCGCGGCATCACCGCGCTGCACAGCGACGCGGCCAACATCTTCAACGACGCGCTCAAAGTCGCCGAACTGCACGCGGCGCTCTCGCACATGATCGCGACGGATTCGGGCGACCTGACCTACGCGTTCAAAGGCAAGTTGCGCACCGTCCTGTTCCGCCACTCGGCCCTGACGGGCTGGACCTACGGCTTCGGCGTCCTGCACTAACCCGTAGGAGCGATCCCATAACGGAACGGGTCCGCGGAATCGAAGTGCAGGAACGTCTCGCCCGTGATGAAGGCGCGGCCGCGGACGAACGGCGTCACCGCGCCGTCTTCCGCTCGTGCGATGCGGCCGGTGAAGAGGCTGCCGATGATGCTCTCCTGTCGCCACGTCTGCCCCGGCCGGAGCTGCCCGCGGGCGGAGAGCACGGCCATCTTCGCCGAGGTGCCCGTTCCGCACGGGGAGCGGTCGTGCGCGCCGTCCGGACAGAGGACGAAGTTCTTCGCATCGGCGTCGGCGCGCTCGGGAGGTCCGAAGAACTCGACGTGATCGATCTGGGCGCCGCCTTCTCCGGTCACGCCTTGCGTTCGCAGCGCGTCGCGGATGCGCGACGCGCGCTGCGCGAGATCGGCGATATCGCGCGCGCGTACGCTCGCTGCGTGGATGAGGAAGAACCAATTGCCGCCGTAGGCGATATCGCCGGCGATCTCGCCGACGCCCGGAACGTCGATCGTCACGTCGAGCCGGTACGCGCGCGATGCGACGTTTTCGATCTCCACCGAACCGTCTTCGAACCGTTCGGCATGGATCGGGCCGGCCGGTGTGTCGAGGGTCAGCCGTCCGGCGCCGCGGTCGATGCGGCCGAGATGCGCGAGCGTCTCCACGACGCCGATCGCGCCGTGTCCGCACATCCCGAGATATCCCGTGCGATTGCCGAAGATCGCGCCGGCGATCGCGCCCTCGCTCGCGGGCGGCGTCAGAAACGCGGCGACGGCGCCTTCGGGCGCGCGCGGCTCCGCGGTGACGGCGGTGCGCAGATGGTCGACGGCGCGCAATGCATCGAGCCGCTCGGCCATGGTTCCGCCCCCCAGCGGCGGCGATCCGTCGACGACGGTGCGCGTCGGTTCGCCGCCCGTATGCGAGTCGACGATCCTCACCGGTGAAAGCGCTCCAGGTCGAATGGCCGCAGATCGACCGCCGGCGGTTCGCCCGCGAGCAGCGCGGCGACGCATTCGGCGGTGATCGCCGCCTGCGTGAATCCTAAGTGTTCGTGCCCGAAGGCGTAGAAGAGCTCCCCGTGCCGCGCCGCCCCGCCGATCGCGGGCAGCGCGTCGGGCAGCGCGGGCCGGAAACCCATCCATCGCGTCGCGTCCTCGCAGCGGACCCCCGGAAGATAGTCCTGCGCCATGCGTACGAGCATATCGGAGCGTCTCCAATCGGGCGCCGCGCGCAAGCCGGCGAACTCGACCGTTCCGGTGACGCGCAGGCCGTAATCGAGCGGCGTCATGGCGATGCGCGATTCGGCGAAGACGAGCGGATGGTTCAGGGCTACGCCCGGTTCGGGCAAGGTGACGTTGTAGCCGCGCTCCGTATCGAGCGGAACCGTATAGCCCAGCGGCCGCAAGAGTTCGTGCGACCACGCGCCGGCCGTGACGATGGCGTGCGTGAAGAGGTCTTGCGAAGACGAGACGCTCCACCCGCCTCCGGCGGCGGGCGCGAGAGCGTCGACCCGCCGACGCACGATGCTCCCGCCGAGTTCGCGCAGATATGCCGCGAGGCGCGCGCCGAACCGGATCGGATCGCGCACGCGGGCGTCGCCCGGCAGGAGAAGGCCGCCCGCGAGACCGGGCGCGAGCGCCGGTTCGCGTTCGCGCAGCTGCGCGCCGTCGAGCGCCTCGACCCGCATGCCCGCTGCGGCGATCGCATCGGCGCTTTCGCGCAGGGCCTGCAGCGTGGCCGTATCGCGGGCGACGTGGATGCCGCCCGAACGTTCGAGATATGCGTTCGCCCCGGCGCGATGGGCGAGCGCGAAGGTGGCGTCGTTGGCGCGCGCGTTGAGCGCGCTCAGCGCGGCGACGCCGCGCGCGACGTTCGCCGGACGCGCCGCGGCGAGGAACCGCATCCCCCAGCCGACGAGATGCGGGAGGTGGCTCGCGCGGATGACGAGCGGGCCGGAACGGGAGAACAGCAGTTCCGGGAGAGCGCGCAGCACCTGCGGATGGGCGAGCGGGAAGATCTCGCCGGGCGAGAGATAGCAGGCGCTGCCGCCGATCGTGCGGACCGCCGGTTCTTCCGGTTCGAAGACGGTGACGTCGATCTTGCGCTCGCGCAACGCGATCGCCGTGCAGATGCCGACGATCCCGCCGCCGGCGAGCGCTACGCGCACGCGAGCGCGTCTCGCTGGGCGAGATAGGGCTCGAGCAGATCGGCGACGCTCTCGATGTGGGCGCGCAGGCAGGCGACCGCGCGCGCGGTATCCTTGCGCCGGCAGGCCTGCAGAAGGGTGCGATGCTCCTTCTGGCCCTGCTTGCGGTAGTGCAAGAGCGAGACGTGCGCGTAGAGGTAGCGCTCGATCTGCACGTTGACGCGTTCGATCAACGCGAGGAGCTGCGGACGCCGCGCCGCCGCGTACAGCGTGGCGTGGAACGCCCAGTTGCGGTCGCCCCACGTCTCGAGATAGCGCGGATCGGCGTCCGACTCGTCGAGGATCTTCGCCGCTTTCGCGAGCGCGCGCCGGTCGAGGTTCGGGATCGCGAGACGCAGCGCTTGCGTCTCGAGCAGGACGCGGATCTCGCACAGTTCGCGCAGCTCCGCCGCGCTCAGTTCCGTCACCACGACGCCGCGATTGGGGAGGAACGTCACCAGCCCCTCGCCTTCGAGCTGGCGGAGCGCTTCGCGGACCGGGATCGTGCTGGTGCCGTACGTCGCGGCCAGTTCGTCCTGGCGCAGCGGCCGGCCGCTGCGGAAGACGCCGCGGACGATCTCCCTGCGGATCGCGGAGGCCAGGTTCAGGTAGCCTTGCTTTTTGGCCATGCTCCGTATACTATAGGAAATCCTATAGGATTATTCAAGCCCAGGAGCGACCGCGATGCAGTGGCAAGGCGTCTTCCCCGCGATCACCACCCCGTTCGACGAAGGATACGCCGTCGATCATGCGGCCCTGCGCGCGCACGCGCGCTGGATGATCGACGAAGGGTGCGAGGGCGTCATCCCGCTGGGATCGCTCGGCGAAGCCTCGACGCTCGCGTTCGACGAGAAGGTCGCGATCCTGACGACGTGCGTGGCGGCCGTCGATCGGCCGGTCGTCGCATCCGTCTCCGCATCGAGCACCGCCGAAGGCATCGCGCTCGCGCGCGCCGCCGAGAAGGCCGGCTGCGCGGCCCTCATGGTCCTGCCGCCCTACGTCTATCGCGGCGACGACCGCGAGATCGAGACGTACTTCGGCGCGGTGATCGGCGCCACGCGTCTGCCGTGCATGCTCTATAACAATCCCATCGCCTACGGGACCGACGTCGTGCCCGGCGGCGTCGCGCGCCTCGCCGCGCGTCACGCGAACCTGACGGCGATCAAGGAATCGAGCACGGACGTGCGGCGCGTCACCGAGATCCGGCGCCTGCTCGGCGACCGGCTCGCGATCCTCGTCGGCGTCGACGACGCGATCGTCGAGGGCATGGAGGCGGGCGCCGTCGGCTGGGTCGCCGGTCTCGTCAACGCCTTTCCGCGCGAGTCCGTGGAACTCCATGCGTGCGTTCGCGACGGCAAGACGGCGGAAGCGCGCGCGCTCTACGAATGGTTCCTCCCGCTCCTGCGCCTCGACACCGTTCCCAAGTTCGTCCAACTGATCAAGTTCGTCCAGGCCGAACGCGGGCGCGGCGACGCGCGCGTCCGCCCGCCGCGTCTCGAACTCGACGACGCGGAACGGAGCGCCGTCCGCGAACTGCTGGCGGTCGCACGCTGATGCTGCATCGGAACTTCATCGGCGGTGCCTGGCGCGAGGGCGCGGAGGTCTACCGCGACATCAATCCGTCCGATACCGCCGACGTCGTCGGCGAATACGCGCACGCCGGCCCCGAGCACGCGCTCGAGGCGGTCTCCGCCGCGCGGGCGTGCGCTCCGGCATGGGCGCGAAGCGGGATCCAGCAGCGGTTCGATCTGCTCGACCGCATCGGCTCGGAGATCCTCGCGCGCAAGGACGAACTGGGGCGGCTGCTCTCGCGCGAGGAAGGCAAGACGCTCCCCGAAGGCATCGGCGAAGCCGCGCGCGCCGGCCAGATCTTCAAGTTCTTCGCCGGCGAGGCGCTGCGCAACGCGGGCGAACTGCTCCCGTCGGTCCGGCCAGGCGTCGGAGTGGAGATCGCGCGCGAGCCGGTCGGCGTGATCGCCGCGATAACGCCGTGGAACTTCCCGCTCGCGATTCCCGCATGGAAGATCGCGCCGGCACTGGCGTTCGGAAACGCCGTCGTGTTCAAGCCGGCCGAACTCGTGCCGGCCTGCGCGTGGGCGCTTGCCGACATCATCGTTCGCGCGTTCGCCGAGATCTTCGGCGACGCGCGCTATGCCGGAGCCTTCGGCCTGCTGATGGGCCGCGGTTCGACGGCCGGCGAGGCGCTGGTGACGTCGGCCGAGGTGGACGCGATCAGTTTCACGGGATCGGCCGCCGTGGGTCGCGCGATCGGCGCCTCCGTCTTCGGCGGCGACCGGCCGATGAAGAAGCTGCAACTGGAGATGGGCGGGAAGAACCCGCTGGTGGTCCTCGACGACGCGGACCTCGACGTGGCGGCGACCTGCGCGATCCAAGGCGCCTTCTACTCCACCGGTCAGCGCTGTACCGCGAGCAGCCGGTTCGTCGTCACGAACGGCATCCACGACCGGTTCGTAGCCGCCGTGACGGAGCGGATGCGCGATCTCGTCGTGGACGACGCGCTCAAAGCGGGGACGCAGATCGGGCCGGTCGTGGACGAGCGTCAACTCGCGCAGGACCTGTCGTATCTGGCGATCGCGCAAAGCGAAGGCGCGCAGCGCGCGTGCGGCGGCGAACGTCTCGAACGCGCGACCGAGGGCTATTACCTCGCACCGGTCCTCTGGACCGGGACAACGCCCGAGATGCGGATCAACCGCGAAGAGATCTTCGGGCCGGCCGCGACGGTGATCCGCGTCGACGATTACGACGAAGCCGTCGCGGTCGCGAACGACACCGCCTTCGGCCTGAGCGCCGGCATCTGCACGACGTCGCTCGCCCATGCGGCGCGCTTCAAACGCGATGCCGAAGCGGGCATGGTGATGGTCAATCTCGCGACCGCCGGCGTGGACCATCACGTCCCCTTCGGCGGCCGCAAGGGGTCGAGTCATGGGCCCCGCGAGCAAGGCGCGTACGCGCGCGAGTTCTACACGACGGTGAAGACGGCGTACGTCAACGCGACCCCAAGCAGCTGACGATGGCGCGGATCGCCGGCTTGGTGTGCTCCGGATCCACGACGGGGATGCAGTCGACGCCGGTGCTGCATGCGGGATGGTCGTTCCCACCCGGGAAGAGCGCGTCGCCGATGAAGATCATGTCGTCGATCGGCACGTGCAGGATGTCGCGGAGTTTGTAGATGCCGTAGGCCTTGTCGATGCCGGCCTTGGTGACGTCGATCGAGGTCATGCCGCCCATCGCCACGCCGTAGTCCGGCAAGGTGATGTCGAGGATCGCCTTGATCTTCTTGCGCTTGGCGAAGTCCGGGTCCCACACGGCCTTCGCCTCGATCGGCGCCTGCTGGCCGAGCGCGGAATACGTGATCTGGCTGCCGCGGTCTTCGACGGCCGGTCCCCACGTCGTCTCCGCTTTGCAGCCGGTGCGCTCGACCGCATCGTCGATCGCCTTCTCGATGCGGACCTTCTCGCCATCGGTGAAGTTCTCGGCGTAGAGCTGGTGCCAGCCGCCGTCCGCGTATCGCATGAAGCGCGTCCCGCAGGTCGGGAGCAGCGAGAGCCGCGCGAGGCGGTCGTCGTGCGGCAGACCTGCGAGGAACTGCTTCTCGAACTGCGGGAAGCCGCCGCCCGAGATGACCGCGATCTGCGCGACGTCGAGCAGATCGTCCAGGAGCTTCGCCATCTCGGCGTCGATCGCGGATTTCGAGGGTGCGAGGGTGCCGTCGAGGTCGAAAACGATCAGCCGCTTCATAGGCCCCTTCTACCCGAGGAAGGCCGGCAGCAGCAGGCCGGCGAGGATTTTCGACACGGCGATCCCTCCGAAGCAAGAGTGCGTTGGTTTACAAACAGACGGCCGCCCGGAAAGGTTCCCCGACCAGCAAAAGTGGGATTAAGGATGGGATTAGAGAGAGGTTTAAAGGTGGGCTCGGTTGGTATAATGCCTTGCAAATGAGCACGAAGAAGAGGGCGAGCGAGTTCCAGGTCCTGGGCGACCGGGATTCCCACGCGAGGGCTATGTCGCTGCCGATCGCCGAGGCGGTCGGCGAACTCGTGGAGATGCTCGGGCTCTCGCTCGTGGCCGTCATCGGCGGACTCTCGGAGACCCGCGCGGTACAGCAGTGGACGACCGGGCGCGAGCCGCAGCGGCCGCAGGTCCTCCGCTTCGCGTTCCAGCTCGCGCTGATGATCACCGAAGGAGAAGACGGATCGGTCGCGCGGTCCTGGTTCCAAGGGAGCAATCCGCTCCTCGGCGACCGCTCTCCCGCGCTGATGTTGCACTCGATGCCGCTCGACGAGATCCAGGCGCCCCTGATGGCGGCCGCGCGGGCGTTCGCCTCGCGCTAGCGTCTCGGGACGAATCCCCGCTCCGCTCCCATCCCGCTCGCCGCGCTCGAAGTCGCGTTCGTCATCGCCCGATCGCTCGATCCGCGTCGCTTCGTCCCATCTTGTACGTCGCGAGATGCACGCGTATCGTAGAGATGTTGAAAGGTGGTCCCACACATGAGCGATGATGATAATGCCTTCGTCCACGAGCGGGTGGAAGACGTCGACGTCCTACGCGTCTTCGGCGACGTGGATGTCAGCTCGACCGGAAGATTCGAAACGGCGATGCGCGCCGCAGCCCGGATCGGCGCACGGCTCGTCGTCGACTTGAGGACCTGCACGTTCATCGACTCGAGCATCCTCACCGCGCTGATCCGCGCCGAGAAGACGTTCAAGGGACGCTTCGGCATCATACTCCCCGAGGACGGGCCGGTGCGTCGCATCTTCGCGATCACGAGCCTCCTCACGTACCTCCCGGTCGTCGCCGACCTGAGCGTTACTGCTTCGTAAACGTCCCCTGGCCGGTCTCGTTCAGCCACTCGATCGTCAACGTGGCCGGACGGGCGCCGTTCGCCGGCGCGAAGGTGAGCTGCGTAAGCGGATTGAACCCGCCGCCCGCCGGACGGAAGACGAACGTGTCGCCGTTCCAGTGACGCAAGGCGAAGACCATCGGCTTCGGGCCGATGGTGAGGCTCAGAGCCGCGCCGTTCGCCCGTATCGTCGCCGGACCATACATCTCGCTGACATACGTTCCCGCATACGCGGCGTTCGGACGCGCCGGCACCGCATGTTCCGGCGGCTTCGCGCCGTTGAGCTTGCTCAACAACGGTGCGGTCAGCGCGTCGAACGCCTTGCCGTAGAAGCCGAGCCAATCGCGCCGATAGTGACCGACTTCCACGAGATCGTAGAACATCTGGGCGACGGCCTCGGGCTGACCCTTCGGGAAGGCGTTGCAGAGGACGACGATACCGAGTTTCGCCGACGGAAGCAGTTCGTACGTGGTCGCGGCGCCCTGCTCGAACGCGCCGGAGTGGCTGAGGCGCAAGCGGCCGAGTTCGTCGTAGGTCAGGGCGATGCCGAGCCCGTTGAACTTGGCGTAGCCATTGGCATCTCGCGGTCCCGTCGCGATCTGCGCCGACTGCATCTCCGCTAGCGGCGCGCTCGCGATGATCTGCTTGCCGCCGTACCGGCCCCCGTCGAGTTGCAGGATCATCCATTTGGCCATGTCGGTGACGCTCGAACTCGCGCCGCCGGACGGCGCCGCCTCGTCGTCGTCGAAGACGCCGGGCTCCCAGCCTTTTGCGGACTTCACGTGGAGCCAGGCGCGGTTGGCGCGCGATGCGTAGTCGGCGAAGCGGAAGCTCGTCGACGCCATTCCGAGCGGTTTGAAGAGCACGCGATCCGCCAAGGCCTCCCACGAGACGCCCGCGGCATTCGCCGTCGAAATCGCCGCGGCCGACAAGCCATAGTTCGTGTAGCCGAACGAGATGCGGAACGGCGAGAGCGGTTCGTAGCGGAGGCGCTGGAAGATCGCCGCTTGGCCGAAGCCCAGATCTTCGAGCCCCTCGCCGGCGTGGTCCGGAAGCCCGCTGCGGTGCGCGAACATGTCGGCGATGGTCACGTGCGAGCCGACCCACGGATCGCGCAGGGTGAAGCCGGAAAGATGGTTCGCGACCGGTTCGCTCCACGCGATCGTGCCCGTGCCGACCTCGCCTGCGACGACCGTCGCTGCGAGCGATTTGGAGATCGACGCGAGTTCGAACACGGTATTCGCGTCGACGCGTGCGGGACTCCCGACCTTCCGCACGCCGAAGCCCTTCGCGTAGACGATCTTGCCGTCGCGCACGACGGCGATGGCCAGGCCCGGTATGCCGGAGCGCTTTTGGACCTGCGCGGCGATGCCGTCGAGCGAGGCGACGGCGGCATCGATGCGTGTCGGCGAAAAGGCGACGGAGGCGGCGAGAGCGAGATGCAGCATGCTTGGCTACTCGCCCGGCGTCGGGCCCAATCCCTGCCCCAAGGGAACGCCCGCTCGGTAGGTAACGTTCTCGCTACGAGGAGGCTATAGGGTCGTCTTCACCGTGCAGTACCCGCGAGCCGGATTCCGATTGACGACGACGCGATATTCCGTGCCGGAGACGTGGTCCGGCCTGCATGCGTGGCCCTGGCCGTTCGCATCCGCGATCCAGGCGGTGAACGACTTGATCAAGCAGATGCCGCTGTATTTCGACCACGTCCTTCCCGCGGCGAGCGTGAAACGATCGTCCGAACAGAGCGCGGAGTGGAAGATGATGTCGACGTGGGCAAGCGCGTTCGTATCGTTAACGACGGTGATGGTCCGATAGGCGTAAGCGGGGCCCGTCCCGGCGAGGACGAGCAGTGCGCCGCACAATGCGAAATACAACGATCTCTTCATAAGCAGCGATTCTTGAAGGAAGGCGAAATACCTAGACCATGTTGCGTTTCATCATAGCGCTCGTTCTTGCCGCACTCGTAGCCGCGGCGGCGAACGCCGCCGACCCGACCGTATGGACGACGGACATCGCCCTCACCAATGCGACGGGTACGTACGTCTACGTCAAGTATCAACCTCGCTTCGGCACGATGCAGTACGTCGGACTCATGAGACCCGCGCAGGTCAGCCGCCTGACCGTGAAGCACGATGCGGCGTTCCTTACCGACGTCCACGCGAACGTGCAGACCAGAGACTCGGCGGACCTACGGTACACCATCTGTGTGGCGTCAAAGTCGTTCGGGAACACGGGCGCCAAGGTCGTCGCGGCCTACATCCACTACCACAAAGAGACCGGCTACTGCACGATCGACCCGACGTGATCGCCGGCAGACCAAGCAGCACGCCGACGAGCGTACGGGCGGTCCTCTTCCGGAACCAACTGAAGACCGATGATATGTCAACTGACCCGTGGCTGGGCGGCGATCGCCACAATGGCCAATGTTACCGTTTTCGTAGCACATATCTCACGTTCGACGGTGGATTGGCTCGTCTCGGTATCTTTCAGGCCAAGGACGGGTCGCTGTTCGGGGCGTGGGCAAGTGGGACGGGGGCAACGCAAAGTAACGCCCCCTAGGGCGCCGAACCTCTGGCTATGGAGGAAGTGTGGATTAGGCTCGGCACTGTCGAAGCACGGCGAATAAACTTCCGCGAGAAAATCATTCGGGCTCTGAGACGGGCGGAAAGCGACCTGGACGATTTAGCGGTGCTCGTGTGTGCCTCCGCGATGGTCGAGTATTACCTTCGAGAGTTCATCGGCACTAAGGCGAACATGGCTCTGCTGGAACCGGAAGGAAACGCGGATGCGATTTTGAGCTTTGCCATGATGGTCCGACTGGCACGCGCCCTAGATGTTCTCCCCGAACGGCTGGTCAAGCCGCTCAAGAAGTTCGCCCGTCTTAGGAACGAGTTTGCCCACGATATTGGTCGCGAACTCCGCCAGGCTGACATAGACGAACTGCACAAATCGCTGGAGCCGGCTGACCGAGAGAACTGTCTGGCTGAGACTCGGTCTGCTGCGACCAATCGGGGTGAGCCCGAGAGCATTCGATTGAGGGTCCGAATCATGGTGGCCTGGATAGGAGACGAGCTTGAAAAGCTCGCAATCCATGATGGGTCGGACCCGCTATGAACGAGTCGCCACATGCAAGGCGGGCTAGTGATACGTCTCTGGAAGATGTCTATCTGCAGGGCAAAAGGTCGGGAACCACTGTGTCCTAGGACCAACGTCGGGGCCATGAGCCCAGCCGGCGCAGCCGCAACCCCAGCTACCGCCGTGGCTCTCGACGATTGTTCGTTCTGATCCGTCCGAGCCGATCACCGTTTTTGTGGTTTCGTGCCGCTCCTTAGGTTCTCCCAGTTTTTCGAAGAGCCACGACTTATCAAAGCTCAAAGGCGGTCTCCCTACCTGCGCCTCTCTATACGATTCGCTCCTCCAGCGACATCGTATGAGGAGGACCGTGCCGAGTTAGGCCGCTTCTACGCTCGGTCAAGGTTTCCGTTTTGGACCGGTGCTCTATCGCGCGCGAACTAGAGAAGGCCGAATCGCATCGGTCGCATAGAAATGGCGCAAAGTGAACGGGCTAGGGGGGCGAACTTTCCAAGATGGCTATTCACAAAGACATTATCGAGCGGGAATGTGGCCCACTCTCGAACGTTGGGAGAGGGCTGCGAATCAAGAACCACCGGCCGATGGGATATAAAGCCCCTGGCCTCGCGGGGTTCTGTGGCTGTCGTTTCAGCCCCGGGGCCGTTGTCCACCACTACGATCTGGTACTTAGCTGTGGGAAGAAGCACGACTGGTCCCCCGTGGCGCTCGCTACTGATGGAGAGAACGTCAATGAGCTTTGACCGGGACTGGTTGTTCGGGTTGGTCGAGGCGATCTGCTTGCGATGCGCCTTCGGAAAGTCCATGAACGCGAGAACGTCTCCTTCGGGACCGTCCAGCATCAGAGCGAGCTTCGGGAACTTCTCGCGCAACTGATCGGCGACGACGCGCCACTGCCCATGTGCTGCCTCGGCTGTCTCTTGAGCGAAGACCGTGTTGATCAACGCGAGGACCATCTGCCGCTGGCCCTTGCCGGCATAGGCGAATGTACTGCCGGGTGACCAGCAATCTGCTGTAGAGAAGATGGAACGTCTCATCTCTGGTGGTCAAATGGTGGTCAATGCGGCATCTGGCGCCGCTCCGTCTGGCTATAAAGAAACGTCCAATCCCTTGCGAGACGGGCGTTCCTACGTGGTGGAGATGAGGAGACTCGAACTCCTGACCCCTTACATGCGAAGGACGAAGACCGTTCAAATGGCTTTCGCCCCGCCGTAAATGCCGATTTAGAAAGCGTTTGCGGTCGGGACTGCCGGATTGCTCCGCTACAGAGTTCCCTTACATTCGCTCCTACGAGGGAGCGCTACACGCTTTTCGCCTTTAACCGGCGGTTGCCCCTATGGAGTCCCCGCGGGCTTCGTGGGCGCTCCCATAAAACCGTCTCGTGCAACGATTTTGTCAATGCGCTCCTTAAGCACGTCGAAATCTTCCAAGACGCCAATACCCATCGCTTTCACGAGTAGCAAAACTATCTGTAGAACTACAATGCTAGCGTCGAGCAGAGCATCGGCCCCGAGACCATCTCGAAACACGGCGTCCGCGAAGTCTTCGCCTCGTCCAGCAACGGCTTCACTTACCTCGTAGAGCGCGAGAATCGAACCGTGTGAGAAGAGGCTCGGATAGCCGAAAGTGCTCGCGTAATGGGTGTCATCCCCTGTAGCCTTTCGCATCAGGCTCGCCATATCGCCGCCAAGCGCCTCCTGTTCGCGCTGTGCTTCTTGTCCGACATCGGCGTCTTGCAGATACCGTTTTTCTGCCTCTTCGACTCGGGCATCGTCTAACTTGAACCAGCCTGCGTACTTTTTCATTTCGCGTGCCGCGGCTATCTTGAAGCGGTGGGCCGTCTCGGCGTCCGCTAAGACGAGGTTTGCGCGAAATGCATATTCGTGAAGAGAGCGCGAGTGGATTCGGGCGGACCGTTCGAGACCGATACTGACTAGTGCAAGTAGGGCCCTCGCCTCGCTCATGGCCATGAGTGCAAATCCGATGCCGAGATTTAAGGATGCGTCACGCTTCTTGTCGTGTGGGTCGCCCGCATGCCCGCGAGCGGCGGCTACGCATCGGTCAAGAAGGGTGATAGCGTCACGCAACAACTGCAAGCGTTCGTCGGGTTGAAGTCCCTGATGATATGCGACCGTTGACAAAGCGTTTTGGGTTGGTTGCTCGCCAGTAAACATCATTTCGCGGTTCGACTGACAAAAGGCGATGCCATTTTAACGGTACGCCTTCATACGTGCGTGTCATCACTGGGAATCTTGCGCGACCGCAACACGTGTATGTCCTTTCCTGTCTTCGGGTCGCGAATCCAGCGCATAGCGACTACGTCGTCGCGGCTTACTTCGCGTGCCAAAGTGATGAGGTCGGTAAGGCCGCACTCGTAAAGGTATTCAGCCGTTCGGTCACTGTTAAAATAAAGTGAGATGACCTTGTCCTCATAAATCGCAGGCATGAACTCTTCGCTGTGTACGAGCATGTCGCAGAGGCGCCGGACTGAGACATTTTTGCTGGAGGACGTGGAAAAAACGTACCTTTCCATAATCTCGTGCTCATTGTCGGCCCGCCGGTATCTGCGTGTTCGCCTTGGGTATGCGCGGACGGTTACGGAAGTTGACTCTAGTTCTTGTGATAACTTCTTCGAGTCAAGCAGTTTACGGGTGATGAAGGCAAAGAGAAATGCAAATCTTTCTATCCGGTAATATAGTGACTCCGATGGTTCGGTCCGGCGAGATGCGCGAAATCTACCGAGCCGTTTTTCTAAGTCTTGCGCCTCGTGAAACAAATCTCGCTTCCAGGGCCAAGAGTTGTCTACCATCTTATCCTTGCCTAAGTCTTGTTTTTCCAAGTACGAAAATCGGTCTCCCCGATTTCTTCGAATCTGTCACCGGCGAGGACGCTTTGAATCATCTCTCCGTTGGCGGTACGCATGAAAGTGCATCCGGATAAAAGAGCGTCGTACTTCGACGCTACTTGATAAGCGACTTCGATAGCGTTCGCGACGTCACCGAACTTTGGTCGTCTCTCTAAGGGCAAGACCCGCGTCTTGTGTGCTATCTCGTTGTGTGCAAGTTCCAGGATTTTTGAGCATGCCTGTTTCAGTCGAGCCCGGTCGTCTTTTAGGTCAGACGGGTCGTAAGGCTCGCCGCTGAATGTTATCATTTCGCGTGGACGCTTTGCCATTTGGTCAAGGACGGTCCACAGGCTCATGTGCTTTTCGTCCATCAACCGCCGAACCCCAATGGCGGCGGACGCGCCGAACCACCGTTGCAAATCCACAACCGTAGCCGTGGCGTAAATGTCGTTGTTTAGTTGCGTCCAGAGTGCGTCAGAGCGTTGTTTTTGGGTGATGAGGTCGGCGGCTTCAATGCAACTCTCCCTTACAGCGCCTCGCCACAGCCTCCGTAAGGCACGGCCGTCAGCCGGCGTCTTTGCGCGTCGCCTCGGCACCTATATCAAACCTGTCGCGCCGATGCATAGCACTCGATTAGGAATAGGGCAGTAGAGCCTGCGAGATTCAGCGCAAACGCCGCCTGGTGGTCATCTATCTCTTTTTCGAGAGCCGTACCGTGTGCGTCGCTTTGTTCGGCACGGTAGAGAGAAATATGTTCAACAATGTTGAGTGTCGAGCGAGTAAAATGTTGGAAGTGCTCGCGACCTCTGACCGATTCCGGAACAACAAGGGAGAGAGCACGTTTGCACAGATGTTGCGCCGTGTCTCCACTCGAATAAGGCTCGCCAAACGAGTCCAGAATCTTTTTGCAGACTGATTCAAGGAGCGTTCGCGTCAGGGTGAGTGCACCGTCGATGTCTCCATCATCAAGCCGCCTCTTGGCTTTAGCCAATATGTTGCTAGCTTCGGTCATGTCCAAGCCGTGAAGAACGTCTTGGTCCACCTCAACGAACGATGCAGTCCCCTGTTCCAGCCTCAGAATCGTGCTTTCAAACACGCTGTCTACGATGGCGCGTCGCTCTCTGTACGTAGAATATTGCGAGGCCGTTCGGTCCCAAAACTGCTGGAGGGAACGATGACGTGTGAAGAAGTCCCGCGCCTCCTGACCCAGGTAAGACGATGCGAGCAGTTCCTTTCGGAGTTCTGCGAACCGAGGCTCCTCTTCGTCCATACGGCCTTCGGCGCGTTGCTTTAAAAGGCTGATGGCTTCAGTAACGTAGGCGTCGATGCGGTCAGCCTCGGAACGGTATCCCTCCGCTTCGTACCTTGGAACTAATCCCAGCGCTTGTCGTGTGAACTCCATGCCGATTCCTTTAGTGTGGCTTGCGAAACTACTTAGTGCGAAGAAGTCGGGAGACTTGCTTGGATGTTGCGCTCATTATTAGTGCTGAAACCACTGCAACACCCGTGGCCTCCGAGGCCGCAAGGCCCTCGTCATATTGGAGTTCGTGCTTGAGTTCCGCAAGCCGACGCGCCACGTCCGGTGGTAAATCAAACGTGGTCTTCTTGGGTGCGACGGCCTTCTGTGACATATAAATATCGTAGCGGCGGATACAGGTAGATGTAAATACGGGAACGGTTAAAACCTCGGAGAGGGACTCCCTGGGACCCCTCTCGACGAGACTCGCTGGGACTCTGCGCTAGACCCATTTCCTAGAGAGGGGGACTCCCTACTTTGCGGCGCTTCCTACATCGAATCACCTACTTCGAGGGGGTGGGAGAGTAGCCAAATAGCGCTTAAGTGACCTACGGAGACGCTTTTCGCCGTGAAACTATGCACCCGGCGGTTCGGGGTCCAGAACACCGCGGGTCGCACTTTCAATCGCTAACGAGCATGAGGGGTAGGAAGTCGGAATAATGGCGGATGACATTAAACCAAAGATGCCAGTGCGGCGCGACGATAGCGTCAATCCAATCGCCGACTGGTACATCCACAATCCGATTATCAGAGGGTTGGTTGCGGCCGTTCCATACGCTGGTGGCGGCCTCGATGTGGCGATAGCGACGAAGATTGATGATATGGCGCGGAAGAGGGTGGAGCGCTTATTCGAATCACTTGAGCGCGGCGAGTTTCAGTTGACAGAGGAAGTTGTCAAATCCGATGAGTTTCTTCATCGCTTTGTGATTGTGGCTCGTGCGGTGACGACGCAGGGGCAGAACGAGAAAATCGACCTGTTTGCGAGCCTTCTGAAAAACGGCGCAAGTTCAAAACAGTTAGGCTCGGCAGAGTACGAAGAACTGGTGCAGATTTTGGACACGCTCTCAATCCGCGAGTTAACACTCCTCGAACTCATGGAGGAGAACATGCAGTCACTTCCCGTCGAGCGAGGGAGACCGGTACCTGCCCCATCGGAGTTCTGGAACCGCGTCGTCGGCAAGGTGTCCGATTCGCTCGGCGTTCGCAAAGATGAACTCGCGGCAATGCTGACACGGGTTCAGCGAACCGGCTGTTATGTAGAGAATCCATCGACTAGTTGGGACATTGGCGGTCACCAGGGCTACACCACGGCCCTCTGGCGAAAGTTTCGCAAGTTCGTGTTGGACAAAGCAGAAGCGTAATCGCTTGTCCTGTATACCTGTATTCATGTATAATGGTGTCCATGAAACGCTCGGTACATGAACAGTACGTCGCCCTTTACGCTCGGGTTTCGACCGAGGACCAGGCTCGCGAAGGCGTCTCGCTTGACGCGCAAGTGGCCCGCTTGAAAGCGTATGCCGAGGCGATGCGACCCGGCGAAGAAGTCCGTGTGGTCATCGACCACGGCGTAAGCGCGAAGTCGCTAGACCGGCCCGCGTTGACCGAACTCTTAGCCGACTGCAAGGCGAAGCGCGTTACTACGGTCGTTTGTTTGAAGTTGGACCGATTGACCAGAAGCGTTCGCGACTTGGCGGACCTTTTGGACCTGTTTGAAAAGAACGGTGTCGCCCTTTGCTCGTTGAGCGAGTCGCTCGACACATCCACCGCGAGCGGAAGACTAATGTTAAACTTGCTCGCTTCGGTGTCTCAATGGGAGCGTGAGGCGATTGCAGAGCGCACATCCTTCGCTCTCGCGCATAAACGCCGCGTTGGACTTGTCTACGGCCCCACACCATTCGGCTATCGGCGCGTTGGTAACGAGTTGGTTCGCGACAATGAACAGTATGCCGTACTGCAAGGTGGGCTCGGCCCCGTCATGCAGCCAGCGATTTCTGTGGAGGTTGGCTAGTTTCGTGAAGTGCGAGGAACTCCTCGGGAGTCAGGTAGCCGAGCGAGCTATGTGCATGCGTCGTGTTATACCGATGAAGCCAGGCGT